>Ga0307515_10016089_pt1 | contig 13724 bp, 11 predicted proteins | sample 17_EM_MG_FD_194513 | JGI IMG/M metagenome (GOLD analysis project Ga0307515, IMG submission 194513) | Populus trichocarpa ectomycorrhiza microbial communities from riparian zone in the Pacific Northwest, United States - 17_EM | ecosystem: Host-associated > Plants > Roots > Unclassified | place... | reverse complement strand
TGCTGATGCTATGCAACCTGACCCGTCGCCTGGGCGACGGGTAGCGTGTAATTCTCCGTCAGAGGGTACGAGGTTCCGTCAGAGCCGTCAGAGCCGTCCGGAACACCCGGGTGTTTCTGACAGAAACTAGAGTTGTTGCTGATGTTAAGACAGTGTGTGGATTATCGACATCTTAACGATCATATGAAGAAAGATAAAACACCTTTACCGAGTATGGATAAGTTATCTAGAAAGATTAGGGGAGCTGATTTCATAATGAAAATCGATATGAAGACAGGATTTCATCTAATCAGGATGGCATTAGGTTATGAAAAAATTTACCGCATTTAGAACCAGGTTTGGTCTACATCAGCAATATGTATTTTAGACACTGGAAGTCTCCAGGAGTGTCTGAGAGAATGTGGAGTGTAAACTTAGATGCGTCAATTTCAGGAGAGTATCAGACCCTATGAGCGCATTCCGGCTGGCCTTCGGAGTAACTGCGATCTCTGATGACTGGTACAGGAGTACCATGGGAGTGATTGTGATAAGTTTGGGAACACCTCGGAGCACCAGAGAGAACTTTGGGTACACCTGGGAGCGCCGGTGACAAGTCTGGGAGCACCTCCAATCACAGTAGAGCAGTTTGGGAAAAACAACATCTTCATTGGGAACGCTGCTGGTGCGCCTGGGAATCATAGCTACTACTTATCGTTCAACGATTGTTAAAACTCATGTATTCAATTTGTATTCTCATATATGTATCTATGTATCAATGCATCTATGTGTCTATTTAGCACCCATCGCACATGGTATATCTGGACTGGCCGCAGGCGGTGTTTGGGAGCAATTCAAGCCACGCCTGAGAATGACAATTGAGTGAACTCAGAGATACACTCTGAGGCCATGATCGAGCGGGTTTGGAGATGCACTTGGAGGCAGTAATCGAGCGTACATGCAGATACACTTGGAGGCCCTGATCGAGTGAACTTAAAGATGCACTCCTGGATTGTGATCGAGCGAGTTTGGAGACGCACTTTGAGGCCATGCTCGTGCGAACTTGGAGGCCGTGATCGAGCGAGTTTGGAGTTATGCACTTGGAGGCCATAATCGAGCGAGTTTGGAGATGCACATGGAGGCCACGATCGTGTGAACTTGGAGATACACTTGGAGACTGTAATCGAGCGAGTTTGGAGATACACTTGGAGACTGTGATCGAGCGAGTTAGGAGATGCATGTGGTGGCCGTGATCGGCGAGATTGGACCAGTACTTGTAGGCCGTCGATGGACGGCGCGCTGGGTGCTGAGACTCTATTCATCAGTTAGTCAACTCACAACTGTGGGAATGTGACTTTACATTTGAGCTCTCATGGAGAGCTGGCTGATGGTGTTCGATCGTGTAGGGAGGTACGCCGGAAGCTGAAGCTACATCCAGGGGTCAACTCCTAATCATGAGAATGAAGGGAAGACAAACAATGTTGGGTGGATGCTGAACTCAATGTATGCTGTACTCGGTGTATGCTGTATTCGGTGTATGCTGTACTCGGTGTTAACACATGATTATGGCATGGTGAGATAGAGAGGGATGACTTAACTTCGTGTTCTTAGGTAATGGTAGAGTTGAGCACAAGACAGAGAGAGATCAGAGGAGATTGGGGATATCATTATGAGAAACTCGGACTTAGAGAATTTGGTGTGCGAGTCAATTGACCATGCCCAATATGGCAGGTACGAGTCCCGATCCGGCGGGTATTATCACCAATACGAGGTCTGCTAAACTTAATCAGGCATGTCGTTCCCCTGATTTCTCATAGCCGCTCGTATCCTCCATATCGTTCTCATCTTCATCCCACATCTCTCTCTTTCTCGTCCACAACTCTACCATCATCGCAAGAACACAAAGTTAAGTCATCCCTCTCTATCTCTCCATGCCATCATCATGAGTCAACACTGAGTGCAGCATACACTGAGTGCAGCATACACCAAGTACAGCATACAATGAGTACAGCATTCACATAAGATTGTCTGTCGTCCCTTCATTCTCTCGATTTCGAGTTGACCCCTGAATGTAGCTTCAGCTTCCGGCGTACCTCCCCACCGATCGACCGCCACCAGCCAGTTCTCCATCCGAGCTTCAAAGGTAAAGTCACCTCGTCACATTCCCACGGGTACGAGTTAACTAACCGATGAATAGAGTCTCAGCACCTGGCGCGCCTCCTATCGACCACCTCCAGATCGACCACCTCCAAGTACTCCTCCAATCTCACTCATTCTTAGCCTGCGACAAGTGCATCTCCAAACTCGCTTGATCACGGCCTCGGAGTGTATCTCTGAGTTCACTTGATCATCATTTTCAGGCTCAACTTGAATTGCTCTTAAGCATCGCCTGCAGCCAGTCCAGATATACCGTGTGTAGATGGGTAGCTATATAGATACATAGATACATAGATGAGAATACAAACTGAATACATGAGGTTTAAAAATTGTTGAATGATTGGTAGTACCTATGATTTCCAGGCACACCAGCAGCGTTCCCAAAGAAGATGTTGTTTTTCCCAGACTGCTCTACTGTGGTTCGAGGTGCTCCCAGACATGTCGCTGGCACTCCCAGGCGCTCCCAGCCTTGTTGTCGGCGCTCCTAGTTCCTCTGAAGGCCGGCAGGAATGCCCTCCTAGGGTCTGATACTCTCCTGAAATTGACACATCTAAGTTTACACTCCACATCCTCTCAGACACTCCTGGAGGCTTCCAGTGACCAAAATTGATTCTGCTGATGCTATGCAACGCGACCCGTCACCTGGGCGATGGGTAGCGTGTAATTCTCCGTCAGAGGGTATGAGGTTCCATCAGGGCCATCAGAGCCGTCCGGAACACCCAGGTGTTTCTGATGGAATCTAGGGTCGTTGCTGATGAAGGATGAATTAACTTTGTGTTCTGCGATGATAGTTGAGTTGTGGACGAGAAAGAGAGATATGGGGGATGAAGAAGAGAATGATGTGGAGGATACGAGCAGATATGAGAAATCAGGGGTACGACTTGCCTGATTGAGTTGGGAAGACCGCCTATCGGTGTTATTACACGCTGGATCAGGACTTGTACCTTCCGTATCGGGGATGGTCAATTGACTAGCACATGAAATTCTGTTAAGTCCCAGTATCTCATGATGATTTCCCCCATCTCCTCTCATCTCTCTCTTTCTCATTCTCAACTCTACCATCACCTAAGACCACGAAGTTAAGTCATCCCTCTCTATTTCTCTACGTAATGATCAAGAGTTAACACCAAGTACAGCATACACCGACTACAAGCATACACCGAGCACAAGCATCCACCGAGTACAACATACACTGAGTACAGCATACACTGAGTACTGCATACACTGCGTACTGCACCATCATAAGATCGACTGTCTCCCGCTCCCAGCCAGTCTCTTATCTCTCGGCAGACCATGTTGTACTCAATTCTCTACAGTCCCACAATTACGAGTTAACCAATGAATGGAGTCTCAGCTCCCATCGCACCTCCCTCCCAAGCTACCGCCTCCAGGATGACCGCCTCCAAGTACTCCTCCAATCTCGCTCAATCACTGCCTCCAAGTGCATCTCCTAACTCGCTCGATCACAGCCTCCAAGTGTATCTCTAAACTCGCACGATTACAGCCTCCAAGTTTGCACGATCATGGCCTCTAAGTGCATCTCCACACTCGCTCGATGTAAGGAATGATGGCAGGTGTACGGAGATACAGGGGTAACGGAGGTGGACAGATTGATGGGGAGTATATATTTGGCAGACCCCGGAGTAGATAGACATCATCTCATTTCCATCTCATCTTATCATAAAATGAAAATACATACTTTATCTTTCCCAACTTTTGGTCTCACTCGCTCTGTCCGAGATTTCGTGGCTCCAAGCAATTGCGTGGATCCTCAACGCCGGGTAGTATCATATCATCTCACTCGATTCCTACGCTCCTCGAACCAGAACCGGTCTTCCTCATGAATTTCGTTTGGATATCGTGAGAGGTGCAGCGGAGTGTTGATGGTGGGCTCTCTGACTTCTAGCTCCGTCGTTTCACCACAACCGCCTCCTAGTGGTGCATCTCTGAGTTCTCTCAATGGGCATGTCCCGGTGCTCGTCCGATTATGCTCGACTACCATCTGCGGCCAGACTGACCCTATGTATATATATACAGAGACATAAATAATGCATGCCATAGTATGATGTAGCGAATCTTGTGACTGTAACAAAGACGAAGTTCCTTGTGGTTATGTAAGAACGACTGCTGTGAGAATATGGCACCAAGTCTCCCGCGGTGCTGCGCAGTGGTCTCGGCTGCTCTCGAAGTCTCCCGCAGAGCTTCGCAGCGGTCTCTGCTGCTCTTGAAGTCTCGTGCAGATTTGCGCAGAGGTCTCAGGAGCTCCAAACTTTGACTATTCTATAAGTCAAATCTCGTAGCATCCTGAATGCACCTCCATAACTACAGGTGCTTTCAGGAGCACCTGAGAATGCTCTTGCAGAGTCTGAGAGCACATTGCTTAGCTCCAGGGGGGTCTGGGAGCATCTAGAAGTATCTAGAAGCACTGGTGAGGTTGCCTGGAGTGTCTCGGAGGATTGCGTATTGCTTCCGGACCGATTTACATTTTGCTGATGAAGAACTACCGCTGTGAGAATATGGCACCAAGTGTCCCGCAGAGCTTGCGCAGAGGTCTCTGCTGCTCTCGAAGTCTCCTGCAGACCTGCGCAGAGGTCTCAGCACCTCCAGAATTTGATTATCCTAATAGTCAATCTCGTAGCATCCTGAATGCGCCTCCATAACTGCAGGTGCTTTCAGGGGCATCTGAGAATGCTCTTGCATAGTCTGAGAGCACATTGCAAAGCTCCAGGGGGGGCTGGGAGCATCTGGAAGTACATAGAAGCACTGGTGAGGGCTACCAGAGTGTCTGGGAGGTTTGCGTGTGGCTTCCGGACCGATTTACATTTTGTGGATGTTTGGTACAGCTACGCCACCTCATGCGCCTGCTGCCTCATTGTTCTCTACATTCGACTCCTCCAGTCTCCCGGTGCGCTCACTCACTCCGAAGTCTCGCTTCTCAGTCTTTACCCATTATTGTTCCGCTGCCACTGCTCGCTTGCAGCCATGAAGGAAATGTTACGGGGGTTCTTAATCACAATAATCAGTACAACATTTATTGAATTAAGTCCAACCGCCTATCTATGAAACTCTTTCTCACCTCATCTCATCCTAAGACTCAACCTCTTGCACCTGTGCCGCAGAAGCGCCCAATCTAAACCGATGCCAACGTCCGTCTCCTTGATAGATGTCAATTACACCTCTCGTTCGAACAACTAATCCTCAGAATATTCCTCAAATGGTAATGCTCTTGTGTTGAGATACCGAAGCACCAGGTACTTGATATTCTCGAGTTCGCAAAAACGTAAAACCACCCGGTAAGTGTGGGTTGAATGGTGCTCTTCCAATCCAAAGAGAAGGTTGCCAAAATGTTCGACTACCATTTGCAGTGCATACTCGGATTGTGTCAATCTGTGTCCAGGCATATACTGCGTAGTCACGAAGGTGGATAATAGAAGTAGAAGTAATTGTGAGTTTGTTTTTAGATAGAATTCTATATAATATTTTAAGATCATCTTCGGTGGTCTGAATGTTGACTGTGAATTGCTGCTTGAGATTGTTCTTCTCATTGCCGGAGCAATGCCATCTCTTTATAGTCGTCTTCAAGGGTTTGTACACCGATACTTCGACGCTATGACTACACAACTCATGATAGCGTTATCGCAGTCGCGCCAGGCACCCGGTGATAAAGTGCCACACATCCCAATAGGTTATTGTGTTCATGCAATGTGGTTTCAAAGTTTTCGCTCCTGATTAAAATCAGGCCATGCATCGCATGATATCATGTCAGACAATGTGTCAGATGAAACTTGAACTTAGACATCGTACTACGTGTTTGCGACAGTAGTTGGAACGTCTTACCAATAACTAGTTGGCAGCGCTTATCGCAAATTAATGCCTCACCTTAAAGGCTATTTGGCTTGTGTCATAGATTTAATTGGCAACCAACCGATACTATCCCAAAGTAGAACTTGAGGCATCAGCTCATCTCGAATACGAGTCTGACGTTGCAATGCATACTTACTCAAACCAATGAGCAGGGTTACTTCAGGCCTCTGATCTTCAGCCAACGTCATAATTCCCTCAGTCACGTCATGTTCAGGCCGAGACCATTCTCTCTAGCCGGAGGGTACCCTGGTAGTTCCTATCGCCTGAGACAATAAGCCAGAGGTCCCACATACTTGCATATTGACTATCGACTGCTGTGTTTGTGTGTCGGAGTAATCTCCAGTCCAATCAATCAAATCCCACTAGTATCTAGGATGTGAACATGGTGGAAAACAATGCGCTCGGTAGATGCAAGCATCTTTCAATCAGGCAGCATTGTTGCGTCATTAAATAAGGACTACTGTAGTATGTGCCCTTTCAATGAATTCGCTAAGCAAAGATACTTGCTTATTACATCGACGGGCGACTCTTATATATCCCGGCTAAAGGACATAAGACTGGTTTACTTGCATCGTCATGAACAAGTGTTATGCATATCACGTGACTAAACCTGGAGTAACTCCGTGATATGTATTCATATAACTGATGCAAGTACCATTATCGCTGTTAAGAGAGAACCCTTAACATCACTCCCTTCTCTAGAACCGGTGACCACAACGTTGCTCCGTCATAACAAGTAGAAAAGCGAAAGGTACCACTCAACATACCAAAGACATAAATCAATAACAAAAATCATGTAACAACAAAAATCATTTTGACCTTTTTCCATATCTCACATCTTTTTCTACCGTAGGATTGTTTCCATAATAATGTTTCAACAACTGCCTCGAACTTTTTGCCACATTCTCATATGTTTCCCACATATTTTCATCATGCGAATAATTTTCCAATTTAACTGAATGAACATGCTTCCTTGCATCTTCGTCCGAAGGTCCACTTGCGATTATCGATTCCGTTTTCCACCCGGCATGGTCGGCTTCAACTTCAACAACCTGTTTCTTCAGATCGGTTCCTCAATATCGTTCCAATAAAGCTATATTCAAAGTCAGATGAATCTTCCATGAATGTGGTAACTTAACCTTGCAATAGCTCTCATTTTTTCTAGTTGACAAAACCTCGAAAGGTCAATACATCTTATCTTCCAATTTCTTATATCGATGTTTGGCTCTAATATTCTTTCTGTTTAACATAACCAATTCTCCTGCTTTAAATGGTTCGATATCCTTCCTCTTTTTTTGTAATATTTCTTCATAACATCTATCGATGATTCCAATTGCCTGGATGACTTCGTATGTACTGTATTCATGTAATGTCCGTACAACTCGGAAGTGGGATTTCAAAACCGAACTTCCATCGGCCAATTGGTTCTTGGTTCATATCCGTAATTGGCCTAAAACAAGCTAATCTTTGTTGCTGAATGCTTTCAATTATTATAAGCATACTCCGCCATTGCTAGCATCGTCGCCCAATCATTCTGCTTGTAGTTGCAGTAAGACCGAAGATAACTTTCTATTACTCGATTGATTCTCTCCGTTTGTCAGTCCGACTCCGGATGGAAAGTAGTACTCATAATGTTCTTATTTCCGAGATAATTTTACAAGTCGGTAAAGTATTGACCGGTAAAAGTTCCATTTCGATCGGATACTACATCTTCTGGAAATCAGTGATATTTCCAGATGTTCTCTAAGTCAGCTCGTGCTACTGTTGGCAAATCCTTTTTCTTGAATGGAATAAAATGAGCCATTTTCGTAAACCGATCTACAACTACTAGTATCATAGTTGCTCCTTCTGACTCAGGATGATCAGTTATACAATCTGTGCTGATATGCGACCATGGTTTGCAGGCCATCTCCAACCGGTGTAACAGCCCATGTTTAGCATGTTGAGGGCTCTTTGTTCTCTGACAAATATCACATTCTTACAGTATTTCCATAATTCCGTGTCCATATTTGGCCAGTAGAAATTCCTTGTAACAAGTTCCATGGTTCTTTCTCTTCCAAAATGTCCTGCCACCTTCGAATCATGTTCTGACCTCATTATCCTTCGTTGCATTTCATTTGGTGCATATACTCTATTCTTCCAACATAGAATATCATCTTTCAGCTCATAATGTGTATGGATAATATTCCCAGAACTAGTTGCTAGCAAATGGCCTGATACTCGTCATCCAACAAATCTTTTTCCTTAATTCTTTCCTTTGCTTCTGGCAATAACTGATCAATATCCAAAGCTCCGATTTTTATCGTATCATAATCTTCATCGTCAATTTGCAATTCTCCGACCTCTAACCATTGTTCCTTTCTCAACAGCATCTGATTTCCTGTTGCTGTTGTACCCCCTTCTTTAGAGGTGAACGCTGGGCACCAGGATAGTATATCTGCTTTTTGATTTGCAGAACCTTTCCGATAATAGAGATCAAAATTGAAACTAACAAGCTCCTCTGCCCATCTAGCCTGTCTTCTATCTAAAGACACCATGGTTTTGAAGTATGTTAGATTTTGATGATCCGAATATACTATTGTTTTATGCTCCGCCCCTGGTAAAAAGTACCTCGATTTCTCAAGGGAAAATACTACCGCCAACATTTCCTTATCGAAAACATCATAATTAAACTCTGCCAGTGATATTTTTCTAGAAATGAAGCTAACTGGGTATAGCTTCCCATCTTCGAATTTTTGTGATAATATTCCGGCAATTGCGAAATCCGAAGCATCCGTTTCCACCAGAGCTGGTCGATTCCGATCATAATGCTGTAATATCGGTGTTTCTCCAGAAGTAAAGAGAATGGTAATTTTTAAGAATGCTGCCTCCTGAGCTTCTTTCCTTTCAATCTTTTTCTCAGATCCTCTTAACAAGTCGGTAATTGGTGATACTATTGCAGCGTATCCTGATACGAACCTTCGATAAAAGTTCCACAATCCCAACAGTTGTTGTACTTCTTTTTCATTTGTAGGTCTTGGCCAATTAACAATTGCCTTAGACTTCTCTGGATCCATCTTAAGACCAGTACCACTAAGCAAAAACCCAAAGAAAGGAACCTCTTTTGCATCGAAAACACACTTATCGATTTCGACACACATATGGTTATACATAAGCAACTGAAAGACCTTTCCGACTTGCTGATGGTTTTTATCGATGCATCCTGTAGTAGCTATCAATATATCATCGACATAAGCTACTACTACCATTCCTCCATCCTTATCGATTTGGTCTTTAGTATTAATAACTAACTCCATTGCGAGTAATGGTCGAAGAATTCGATTAATTTCTCGTTGAAAAGTAGCAGGTGCATTTGTAAGTCCAAAAGGCATTACCATATACTCATATACATCAGCAAAATGTATGTTAGTCACTGGAAGCCTCCAGGAGTGTCTGAGAGGATGTGGAGTGTAAACTTAGATGCGTCAATTTCAGGAGAGTATCAGACCCTAGGAGGGCATTCCTGCGGGCCTTCAGAGTAACTGGGAGCGCCAACGACAAGCCTGGGAGCACCTGGAAGCGCTGGCAACATGTCTCGGAGCACCTCGAATCACAGTTGAGCAGTCTGGGAAAAACAACATCTTCTTTGGGAACGCTGCTGGTGCGCCTGGACATCATAGCTACTACTAATCGTTCAACGATTTTTACAACTCATGTATTCAGTTTGTATTCTCATCTATGTATCAATGTATCTATATAGCTACTCATCTACACATGGTATATCTGGACTGGCTGCAGGCGGTGCTTGAGAGCAATTCAAGGTGCGCCTGAAAATGATGATTGAGTGAACTCAGAGATACACTCTGAGGCTGTGACCAAGTGAGTTTGGAGATGCACTGGGAGGCCGTGATCGAGCGAGTTTGGAGATGCACTTGGAGGCCGAGATTGAGTGGACTCAGAGATGCACATGGAGGCCGTGATTGAGCGACTTTGGAGATGCACTGGGAGTCCATAATCGAGTGAGTTTGAACGAGCGCTTGGAGGCAGTCGATGGACTGCGCGCTGGGTGCTGAGACTCATTTCATCAGTTAGTTAACTCGCCACGGTGGGAATGTGACAATGTGACTTTACCTTTGAGTTGTAATGGAGAGCTGGCTGATGGCGGTCGATCGTGTAGGGAGGCACGCCGGGAGCTGAAGCTACATTCAGAGGTCAACTCGTAATCATGAGAATGAAGGGAAGACAAACAATCTTGGGTGGATGCTGTACTCGGTGTATGCTGTGCTCGGTGTATACTGTACTCGGTGTATGCTGGACTCGGTGTATGCTGTACTCAGTGTCAACTCATGATCATGACATAGAGAGATGGAGAGGGATGACTTAACTTTATGTTTTGCAATGATGGTAGAGTAGTGGACGAGAAAGAGAGAGATGGGGGATGAAGATGAGAATGATGTGGAGGATACGAGCGGATATGAGAAATCAGGGGTACGACTCGCCTGATTGGGTTGGGAAGACCTCGTATCGGTGTTACTACCTGCCCGAACGGGACTCGTACCTGCCGTATCGGAGATGGCCAATTGACTCGCACACAAAATTATCTTAGTCCCAGTTTCTCATGATAATTTCCCCCATCTCCTCGGATCTCTCTCTTTCTTGTGCTCAACTCTACCATCACCTAAGAACACGAAGTCAAGTCATTCCTCTCTATCTCTCCATGCCATAATCATAAGTTAACACCAAGTACAGCATACACCAAGTACAGCATCATCCCAAGATTGACAGTCTCCTACTCCCAGCCAGTTTCTCACCTCTCGGCGGATGTTGTACTCAACTCTCTACATTCCCACAATTACAAGTTACCCAATGGATACAATCTCAGCTGCCGTCGCGCCTCCCTCCAAATCGACCGCCTCCAGGTACTCCTCCAAACTAGCTCGATCATGGCCTCCAAGTGCATCTCTGAGTTCACTCCATCTCGGTCTGCAATTGCATCTCCAAGCTCGCTCAATCACGGCCTCCCAGTGCATCTCCGAACTCAAACAATCACGGCCTCCAAGTGCATCGTATGTGTTCACTTGATCTTGGCCTCCAAGTGCATCTCCAAACTCGATCCATCATGGCCTCCAAGTGCATCTCTCAGTTCACTCGAATTCGGCCTCCATGTGCATCTCCAAACTAGCTTAATCACGGCCTCCAAGTATATCGTTAAGGAGTGACGGTGGGTGTACGGAGATACAGGGGTAACGGAGGTGGAATGAGCGACACGGTGTATATATTCGGGAGACCCCGGGGTCGATAGACAGCATCTCATTTTCATCTCATCTTGTCGTTCAACAAAAATACACACTCTATCTTTCCCGACTTTTGGTCTCACTCGCTCTTTCCGAGATTTCGTGGATCCTCACAGCCGGTTAGTATTATATTTTCTCACCTACTTCCTATGCTCCTCGAGCTAGAACCGCTCTCCCTCACGAATTCCGTTTGGATGTGGTGAGAGGTGTGGCGGAATGTTGATGGTGGGCTAGATAGCTGATCGTAGTAAGACAGGAAACGGACGGAACAAGCGATGGATTGTCAATAGCCACATAGATCTGGCGACTTGGAATGATGTGTACGATTAGTAAAGAGAGAATTGCATTTTGCGTGCTGATAGAAGGAACGCGAGGAGAGATTTTTGCAGCGTCACCCATTGCTTTCCAATCCCGGTGCAAGCGTGTACCCAATGAACTCATTCTGACGTATGGTCACAGTTGGCCACAACGCCAGAGTATTTGTTTAAGATAGGAGACCACCAGCGCGAGAAGAAACGGCAAAACTGCAATTGGAGGGCGATATGCAATGCGACGCGTGGTATTGAGGCCGGGCACGGAGTAATCCGCCACCGGGGTGTCTCTGATGGAGAGCGTCCACTCTGACACAGCCATTGCGCCCGGACGGAAATGTATTTTGCTGATGATATGAAAGTGTACCTCTGCCCAACAAGATGGACCAGGAAATTACATCGGCGACCGACAGAGCACTTTTCCACCAGAAGCTGCCAGCGCACATCCAGATCATGAACATGAAAAGAAATGCGAAGGGTGCTACATCAGCAAAAACTAGATTTCCTTCATCAAATTTATTTAGTTTATTGTACCCACAAACTCAAAAAAATGAAATGGAGGTTTCCCTGAAATATGGCATTGCTTTAACATTCCAGAGTGTTCTTTGAGTTGTCACGATGCTGTATTAAAGCGTCACGATGAGTGTACCCACTTTTGCGAATGTGACAACAAGCACATGACGAATGGTTCACACTTCCTTTGGCAATATCACAAATCTTCTCTTCGCATACTCCTACATCGCACAATTCGATTTGTCCTTGTGATGATGATAGTACTTGCTCCGTACGTTTAATGAATTGTGTAGTTCTTGTTTTTGAAGACCCTCATGGCTTAATTTGACCAATGATAGTTCCCATGCAGAATTGGTTGACAATATTCAATTTCTCGGTACAAGATCGTTCAGTACCTTGCAGTGGCTCAACCATCGCGGAAGGGTTATGCAACATCGCGATTATGATTTCACCCATTTGAGATCAGACTTCAGTAAACCATCAGTTCCATTACATTTACTACTATTATGATATATCGATGAAACCTAGAATAAAGTAGCACAAAAAGGAAATCCTAAATCTGATCACTGACACCATTCCTAACCTCCAAGGGAAATCGCACCCTCTACAATCATACTTCCATTGACTAATCCCATATTCTCAACACTGGTGAGGTTAGTAGTGATGTTGCTGTTGTTGCTGTTGCTGTTGCTGTTGCTGTTGCAGCAGGGGACGGGCTGGCTGCTGCTGGCAATGGCAGACCCGCCCATAGGCAGAACAGCTGAGAATCGCCTGCTAGCTTCCGTAGCAGCAACAAAGCCGCTGGGACGATTAAAAGAATTGTTGGGCTGCTTTATCAGGTCCTCCGGGACCTAATCTCAGATGTCCTCATCAAAGCTGCCCTGATTGTCGTGATGTTGTGCCATCGCTGGATCCATACCAGTTGAGTGGATCCTTCCGCAAATCATGCTGCCGATATTGTCTATCTTTTTGGCATCAACCTCGGGCGAGGAAGAATGAAAATCTTTGTTGAGACGATGAAATACATCAGTGCATGCATCATTTACTGCGTGATTGATGTTTCTTGTATTGCACTTACGTTGTTACGCCTTTGGTGTTACAGTTATATTTCCGGGATCATACAAAATCACTCAATGATCCATATATAGATAATTGATCCTAAATCACGAATTATCAGTCGGATTTCTATCTTGGATCATCCTTCCAGATTTGTTCACCTATTAGTCATATCTCCATTACCCGACCTCTGTATCAACTGATCCACAACAACAGTCAAGCCAAGCGTGAATAAAATGTGTATCATCTTTGGATCAGTACTGGTCACAACTTCTCCATTCTCATTGGTTACTCCTTATTGGCAGGAAACCTTATTCCTAGTCGCCGACCAAACGGCTATTTACTCATGCTCCAATGGTTCATTCCTAGGGAGATGAGGTGTCGTCAATATCAGACCACCGTGTAGTGTTAGCAACGGTTCCGTTTTCGGACCGTTTCTAATATAGCGGTTCCAACAAAACCCGGCGCCAGCCGGTTCGGTCCGGGTTTGTACCAAACGGTTCCCTCAATTAAGTCCATGAATATTCATCACCTAATTTAGTGTTTGGTATATGAAATATGCAGCTTTGGATGG
>Ga0307515_10016087_pt1 | contig 13725 bp, 3 predicted proteins | sample 17_EM_MG_FD_194513 | JGI IMG/M metagenome (GOLD analysis project Ga0307515, IMG submission 194513) | Populus trichocarpa ectomycorrhiza microbial communities from riparian zone in the Pacific Northwest, United States - 17_EM | ecosystem: Host-associated > Plants > Roots > Unclassified | place... | reverse complement strand
CGCCTCCATATTCATAATCTGTTAATCCGTGCGTCTTTTAGTGTCACCCGTTTTGTAATTAGTGGCGGCTACCATTTGAATATGTAATTGAGTCGACTGTTCGGTTACGGCTCCAGATGAGGCTCCATATTTGACTTTGCATAATGCATGATTGACGTCGGCGAGCGATTCGAATGAGCCCCTCTCTGCCACCAGGCCTCTATCGTGACTCCCTATTTTAGTATGGCAATGGAGCCTCCTCCTCGGCCAACGCCCTCTCTGCGATCGACGTTTTCTACGCCTTCGCTCACCTCCCGTACGACCCATAGCAGAGTTACAGTGACACCTGCGACGTCCGCGGCGCCCACAATGCCCTAGAAATAAGCTTATCGCGATTACGAAGGTTAAGGTAATAATATTATATAAGGCTTGTAAATACGACGGCAGTATCGCAATCAGGGTGTGTGGAGTCGCTATATTATAAGAAGTTGTTACTTTGGCGCGTATGCGAGACCTCCATATTGAAACGGTGCCAAGAACCTCATTTCAACTACTGTATATAGTATAGCTTGCAAATTTGACGCGCTTACCGATATGGAGGAGCTTCAGATTCAAAAGTCGTCAGATTTACCGAACACCCACCTCATATTCAGATTTGGGCTCCATTTCGGTTACAATATGGAGCCTCTATATTGAATATGGAGGTGCAACCGAACACCCCTTTATACGATATCTATACAAGGGCTTAGGCCCTTACTATAAAGACTTACGGTAGCATAAATACCGACATTGAAGCCGCTACTAGAATATACGTCTCCAGCATTAAATCGGTTGCCCAAGAAGCACGGAAACGCGGCTTTAATAAGGCCAAAAGTCGCATATTCTTAATATTTATCTTAGAGATATACCTTAATTAGGTTATCTAACTAAACGTATGTCTACTAAGATCTAAGAAGTTATTAAGAAGGTCCGTTATAACCGCTATAGCAGAGAAAAGAGTACTAAGTAACTTACTCTTAACACTAATATTAGCGCTATAACTCTATAGCAAATCCTTAAGTTATAGAACTTCTATAAGACTAAGCCTACTTATAAACCTAAGCTTTTAGTATAGATAAAAAGAATAAGTTTAAGTTCTGCCTTTACTATAAGGACTAGACTTTAGAGAACTAGATAAACGTTATCTAGAGTAATAAGACTTTAGTTATTCTTAGCTATTACCTTAGAGGCTATTACGTATAAAGGCAGCTAAAAGAACGCTTTCTTATATTTATAATAAGACCTCAGTAAAAGGGCTATTTAGAGTTTATATTCTAGGGCAGCTTCTTATATTATAGAAAGGGCCCCTACTATATTTAGACCCCTAAAATAATATAATAACAAGTTACTATAATAGCTAATCTTATTAGAATTAACGCCGAACTTAAACCTATTGCGAGAGTAAAATAGGAGCTTACTACGACTATAAGAAGAATAGGAATTTAAAATCTTATAGGCAAGAAACCTATATAGAAATAAGATAAAAGGCACAGTAAGCTTATAAGAGGTAGTAGTAAAGAAGTTAATTAGTATCCCTATATAATATTTATTCTTACCCTAAAACTAATTCTATTTACTTAAGCTTATAAAAAAAAATTTAAATACGCTAATTTAAGGAGATAAGGCTCCCTCTTATATTGCTAAATATTATAATCTTTTAATAAGCGCCGTAGAAGTTTAACGCCTTACTTAGTATAGTAATTCGCCTAATATAAATATAATTGAGCTAATGTGGCTATATCTTAAGAGAGCTGCTACTAAAAAGGGCGCCCTTATAGCTTAAAAGCTTACTAAAAAAGCCTAGCATAAAGTATAAAGGGAGTTAGAGTAGTAGTAAATCTAGCGTTAGATTATAAGAATCCCTTATTATATATAGGAGATAATAAGGCTTAAGGGAGGCAATAAGTATCGCAAATGCTTATTAGATAAGCTGCGTAAACTATGGCTACTAGAACACTAAGTTCCGCAGCATAATTAGAAAGATATATCTAATATTAAGGAAGAAGAGCTATAGCTAAAGCTAAAGCCACGGCAGCGTGCTTTAAGGAAGGCACTAGTAGTAGCAGCTAAGAGCGCTGCTGGCGCTACCCTTACTGCTATCTTCGCGATACAAGAAGCTTAAGAACTACCCTAAAAGCCACCTCCCGAATTACCTCCCAAACCACTACAAGTTCCACCTTAAGAGCCACGACGAAACTCACAACGCCGCCTACCAATTAAGCTACTTAATAAGACGTTTATTAAGCCTGAATAAGAGTTACAGCAGCAGTAGGAGCTACAGCAGCAGTAGGCTAAGTTATTAAAAGGAAAGAAGCCACGATGAGGTAGCGGGCAAGGTACTAGACAAAGTGCTAGACGAGGTGCTAGACGAGGTGCTAGATAAGGTGCTAGACGAGGTAGTAGGTAGAAGTAGTAATTCTATATATTACCACAATATTAGGTGGCTATTATAATGTTATATATCTATACTCTTGTCGTAAAGAGCTAAAATCCATCTTCTATACTAGCCTTATTCCTAATCCGAAACGCAAAAAAAAAGCGGTTTTATAGCTTTTTAGTGGCGTATTTATAGCGCAGGGGGGGCTAGGAACTTTTAAACCGTGCCTCTATATATAAGGACTTGTTTAAGCTTACTATAAGCGAGTTTTTTTAACTTCAATCCAACGTGTAAAAGCTTGTTTATTTACATGCAAACGACAATAAGATACTCTTAATTGGAAACAACTAGATAGAAACAATACCGAGCTAAGGAAATCCTAATTAACGCCTTAATTCTTAACGCCTAGAAAATAGAACGTTGTTAGGAAAATCTTTTCTTATTTCTTTAGCTTCTTAGGGGCTCTATCTACGGTACAATCCACCTTTCTCTTATATATGTCTCTCCTTAATAGATCTTCTAATTAATTGTTTAGTGCCTCTCCTAGTTAGGGTCTTTACTTATATAGTTTACCTCTTTAAGCTATCTCTATTATAACATTTTTAAGCGGTTTATATATCCTAGTATAACGATAAAGGCAATATAGATTCTTAGTATAGTATAATATAAGTCTCTTATGCAGTATGCCCGTTAGTAAGGCCTAAATAAAATACTAGTATTGTTAAGAAAACGGCAGGGTAGTAAGGGCTAGCCTAGGGCTATTTTTACTAGATCTACTAATCTACTTATATATACTTCTTTACGCTAGCCTAGGGCCATATTAGCAATATTAGCAATACTAGTAATATTAAGAAGCCTACTAGGAGCCTACTAAAAGCTAGCTTATTGCTATAATATATATAGCATTATGCTCTTTTAGCTAGTATAGTAATAGCGTATCGCTATAGGGTTTAGCTAATATGGCGAAAAGCTAGCGTATAGCTGTAGGGTTTAGCTAATATGGCGGAGAGCTGGCGTAGAGCTTAAGGGTTTAGCTAATATGGCGGAAAGCCAGCCCTGGGCCCTAAAAATACTTTTAGCGAAACTAAATTTCCTACGCCACTCTCCGTTTTCCTAACGATACTACTATAATAGGACTATATATAGATATAATTAATCTATATCTAGGGTTTTGGAGACGCTTTAAGTCCTCTATTATATAGTAAGTTAGCAACTACAACAAGAAATACTTTAGTTATCTGTCTAAAATTATAGTATTAGAAATTGTTAATACTTTAGTTAAGGGAAGTCTATCTCTAAAGAAGTTTATAAAATTAGCTAAACTATTCTCTACTTACTTATTAGTATTGCTAAACAATATACAGGTGCTTATAAATACACTTAAAAGTACTAGTAAACCTTTAACATGGTTCTTTTTTAGTTAAAGCGAGTCTATTTTAGTCTTACTATAGCTTTCTATTAACTTGAATAAGTCTATTTTAACTTTACTATAGCCTTTTAAGCTTTTAAAGTAATTAGTATATATTTCTATATCCTCTTATATACTACCCTCTATATTATTATTAATTCTATAAAAGTTAACCTACTTAGTTATATAAGTAGGTATAAAGGGTATCTACTTCTATTTAGGATTAAACGGCTATAATATAATAGCGGAGAATATATACTTAAAAGGCTAGATTTAAAAGTAAATATAAGCTAATTTAAGGCTATATAAGAATTGGGGTATACTATTTCTCTTTTATTTCTCTTTTATAATAGAGTTAAAAAAAAGGCTAAATAGAAAGGCGGAGTATATTAGTTACCCTTTACCGCTTTATATAGAGTTTATAGTAAGATATTTAATATCTATAATTATTATCTAATATAGTTTTAATAAAGGTCTATATAGATAAATGCTATTATATTAGGTATAAAGAACCTTTAAGGGAGATATAAGAGGCAATACAGTATATACCCCTCTAGATAGTACCTATGCTATCCTCTATATAGATAAGTGACGTATAGATATAGCCTATGCGCATTAAATAAGAACAGTAATACTAGCACTAACTAAATAGCTTTATTAATTAAATAAATAACCAATATAGTTAGAAATCGTACAACTAACGATAAAGACTTTCTTCCACCTACTTAATACTCTAAACTATCGCGTTAGATAAAGGAAAAACTACTCCCTACGCCTAAATTAGCGCCTTACTTTAAACCTCTGCCTATCCGCAATAAAAATACCTATAGCACCCTAAAGTTTCTACGCCATATCGATTCCTGCGATTCCTATTAAAAACTAAGCCGTTTTAGACTAATAAGCTGCTAGATAAGCTTATAGAGTATATTTAAAGCTTTATATAAACCTTAGGTGCATAGTAGAACGCCTTACCGCTAACAAACGTAGCTATTTAATTGGTTAAGCTCGTATAACGAAGCCTTGTAGTAAGAACTACGGTAGACTTGTTAATAGGCTAGGTATATAGGTAAATAAGAAAGTTAACAACGTAGTAATAACTGGTGGAGTGGTTACCTAATAAATTAACTCTAATTATATTCTAAGATTTACTATAAAGAAGAGAACTATCTAGGTAGGGACTATGGTCCTTTAAATACATAATACTGCGCCTAAGAAATACTAAGTATATTAGTATGTTAAATAATCTAAGTATATAACGTAACTAGCTATATAACTTAGCTACCCCTTATCCTATAGCTTAATTGGCTCTAGCGCCTCCTATACTATCTTAACTAACCTCTTTATATCTCTTCTTAGTAGTTATACTACTGCTAATATAAGGTTCGTAACACCATCCCCCTTTTCTTTATCTTCGTCCTTGAAAATAGCTCATATTTCTAAGTTGTCTATTAAAGGTATAGCATTCCTATCTTTAATTTAATAACCTTTATTATTCCTAATGCCTCCTATTAAATCTTCTATATTTAAGCGTTATGCTTATATAATTTTAACAATTCTTTTATTAGGTGAAATTATATCTCCTTGTTCTTATTATAAGGAGAAGAAGTTAGTATATATTGCGATTACAGCTCCATCTGGTCGCTAACCTTCTTCCTATACTAAGTATACGCGAGCGAACATATAATATTTAATCTGTCTCTAATACTAAGTATGCGCGTCTTATTAGTCTTTATAGTCTTTAATTCCCTTATCTAATCTATTATAGGGTCCCATATTTAATTTACTGCTATAAAACTTAATAAGGAGCTCTTACTAGCCCTAAATAAGCATTATTATTTTTATAAAGTAGAGTAAAAGGTTATAGAAGCCCAGCAATGGGCTACTAAGACTTACCTAGCTATATCCGTTCAGCTACTTCGTCCTAAAAAAGTTTATAAAAAGGTATACTTAAAGGAGTTCTATCTTATAGAGTAAGGTGTCTATAAACTTAAGGCTAAGGAGGCTAAAAAGGATTCTATTTAAGAAGAGGCGGAAATAGTTTATACGCCGGTAGTAGATCCCTTAGATAATCCGGCTCGTCTATTACTTTTAACTAATCCCTTTATCTTTAGCTCCTTCTTAATATTACCTAATCAATACTACAAAGAAAATTTGGAGCTCTTGCTGCACCCGGCCCAAAAAGACTAAAACCAACCAAAAGAACCCTAAAAAACGCCCAGAGAATCCCCCTGAGATGCATGCATCGTAGGGAAGGCACACGTCAAACGACGGTGGTTTGTATTCGCGCGCGACCGCCAGAACCACGCCTAGTAATAGCCCTCCATAATAAAGATAGGCGAATACCATACTATAAAGCGGAAATACCTTTATTAAGAAGGCATCTAACAAAATATAAAGCCTATTAGACGCGTTTAGTATCTAGAATCGCGGGGGAGTAACCGTTAGCTATAACGATCTAACGCAGCTAGTAGAATGGCTTCGCTAGTCTAGTAAACCTTAGGCGCCCCTCTAGTAAACCCTTAATTAAATCCTCCAATAGCTAAGTAAAATTAAAAATAAATAAAATCCCCCCTTACCTGCGAACCGTACCTAGGCCGCCGTAGCTACGCTTCTATAGTATAGGGAACTTAACCCCCTTAAGACTGTTGGGAATACAGGCAAGTTGCCGTCACGCGAGGTAAGTTGCCGTCACGTAAGGCAAGTTGCCGTCACGTGTCGCCGTGGCTGTGACGGTGCTGGGGCGCGTCACCTGCCAAATTCTGCTATATTGCTGCTAAATTCTGCCAACCTATTATTGGCTCGCTTATTACTAGCGCCTTAGCGGCCCTTATAGGATATCTATTTACTCTGCCTCCTATATATACCTCTTCTTCTTCTCCTTAGCTTAGTATCTTTACTAGATAGCAATCTACAAGCTTTGGTTTAGAGGCATTTATACAAGCCGTCACATTATGCTAAGCTCTCCCTATACTGCCTAGGAAGGCCTTAATAATCTCCCACCCCTAAAAGAAACTTCGTCTGTAACGACGTGTTAACGCGCTATACTTAGATACTAAACAACTCTATACTGCCTAGAAAGGCCTTAATAATCTCCCACCCTATAAGCTAGATAGGATTGGACCTATACCCCCGGAGTTAAAACCATATAATTCTAATAAACCTTTAGGAAGTTAACGATGGCACCTAAAGCGAGCTTATCTAAAAGAGCCGCCCTAACCCAAGAATATAAGATCCAATTGGGATTAGAAATTGAGGACAATAATAACATTATAGACGTACACAAACAGATTTATGCCCTTACGGCTAATTAGAAAGCCAACCGTCTCTAAGCTTAAAGCACACAGGAGACCCTATAAGAGATCCTAGACAGCCTTACGGCCCTATAAGGTAGCTTAGCTCCTCCTTCTAAAAGTCTAAGTCGGCCTATCTACTTAACCGAATATAATATACTAGGGAGTACGGATACGATAATAAAGCAATTAAAGTCCGTTAAGCTCCCTAACCCCTAACCACTATCTAATAGAATAGACCCTACCTTTAAGAATTAGAGGATTTAAGTATAAGGAAAGCTCCGCGTTAACTATAACCATTTCCTTTCTAAAGAAGCTAAAATACTTTACCTCTTTAGTCAAACCACAGGGGACGCCTAACGGCACCTTTAAGCCAAGTTTAAGGATAATTCCCCTACCCGATTTATATCTGTTAACAAGATAATACGGCACCTAGCTACTATCTATATTAACCTAAACAAAGTACAGGATACCTGGTATAACTATAATCGCCTAATAATAAAACCAAACCAACCCTTTGGCGAATTCTAGACTTAATTCCTATACCTTACGAGAGAAGGCTAGGTTCCTCTTAAAAACTATTATTTAGACCTATATAATAAGCTAACAGTCCAGCTATAAGAAAAGATCACTATAACCTTAAATAACCTACTAACCTATAAAAGACTCGCAGCCTATTACCTATTATTAGACTTAAAACTAAAGCGGATTAACGCCCGTCCTAATTAGCAGAAGCAACTATATAGTAATTAAAACTCGTTAGCCACACCTATAGGAGCTAGAGTAGGAAGATAAGCTATAACTGCTCTTATACTAAAAGCGGTTATAACTACGCATTAGCGAGCCTCGCCTAACTAGCTATATACCACGCCCTTAGCTAGTGCTCATTATAATACCCTAATTAACCCTACCTCGGCTACGTGCTACAACTATAATAGGGAGGGTTACTTTGCCTTATCTTGCCTAGAGCTAAAGGATAACGGCGATATTAAGGAGATAAAGAAAGGAGAAATGTCTAACGAGTTGGGAAAAGAAGAACCCTAGGGAAAGACTCCCCCCTAGGGTACCTTATTAATCTTAAAAAGATTAATCTAAGTCAGTTAATAGGTGGAAAACACTTTATAGTTCTATATATAGTATCTTAAAATGGATATAGAGTTAATATAACCGCCCTTATTAACACTAGAGTAAATGGCTTTACTTTTATAAATACTGCCTATATAAATAACGTTGCCAAGTTTTTAAATATGGAAGCTACTATACTAGAGAAGCCTATTTAAGTAAGAGGCTATAATGGTTAAGCTGGTAAACCGGTTACCTACGTCTTAAAGTTATATATCGCTCTTAACGGACGACGCCAGTATAGTATCCCCTTTTACATCCTAAACCTAGGGTCCCATAATATAATCCTTAGCCGAAAATAGATGTCCTATTTTAATATTTGGCTAAATATATAATAAAGATAATTTGTCTAGCCAGAGAATAGACCGAAATTACCCTCCTTTATTAGGGAAATCTAAACTAACCGCAAGACGCTAGCCGCGAAGGCTAACCCTACCTATTAGTAGGATATTAGGGACCGCGACCTAGCCTTTACCTAAGAAGATGCCCGCTATAAGGCTAGAAGGAACTCTTTTATACCAACAAAGATACTCCCCTAGAGTGCTACAGTTAACAAAGACTCTACTTACGGTAGTGGGATAAATAGCAATATATATAACGTCTAAATTACGCAGATTTAACTAATATGGAAGAGAATATACTAATAGGATATAAGGGATGACCTCTAAAAGATACAACAGGAGCTAAAAGGAGTAATATTAACGCCTTTACCCCGGAAGCCCCTAGGGTCCTATACACCCCCATTATTACATAACCCCCCTACAGTAGATATCGCTGCGATTAGCGCTATAGTATTCTACTTTAATATATATAGGAGGGATAATAAGGTCTTTATAACTAGCTTATACGAAATTAACCGGATTATTAATAAGAGAGAAGAGAAGCCAGCTAAGGAAACTAATAAGGAGCTAGTTAAACGCCTCCTCCCTACTATTTATGCGGGATATAAGGACGCATTCTTAAAGGCGGCTTTAGATAAGTTGCCCCCTTACCAGATATATAATTATAAGATTTAACTAGAGGCCGATAACTCGCTAGGCTATAGCCCCCTTTACTAATAATTAATAGATAAGCTAAAGGCAATAAAGCAATACTTACTTAATAACCTTAAAAAGGGGTTTATCGAGCTAAGCCAAGCCCCTTTTACTTCCCCTATTCTATTCATAAAAAAGCCTAATAGAGGCCTTCGTTTTTATATTAACTATTAAAAGCTAAACGCTATTACTCAGAAGAATCGGTATTCTATCCCTTTAATTAATAAGACCCTTACACGTCTAAGTTAGGCAAAGATCTTTACTAAACTTAATATTCGCTAAGCCTTCTACTAAATTAGGATAGATCCTATAGCTAAAGACTTAACTACGTTCTATACCTATTATAGGTCCTATAAATATAAAGTCCTTCCTTTTAGACTAATAAACGGGCCGGCTACGTACCAAAGATATATAAATAATGTTCTTTTTAATTACCTTAATAAATTCTGCATGGTATACCTAGACAACATTCTTATATACTTAGATAACAAACTTAAATACTAGGTTTATGTTAAAAAGGTTCTAAAGAGACTACGGAATATAGGCTTATAGGTTAATATTAAGAAATATAAATTTGGAGTAAAGCGTATAAAGTACCTTGGGTTTATTATTACTACAGAAGGAATTAAAGTTAATTCTAAAAAGGTTAAAGCAATCTATAACTGGAAACCCCCTTATACTATAAAAGGGATCCAGTCCTTCCTTAGTTTTTGCAACTTCTACTATTAGTTTATCCGTGACTATAGAGTTATAGCAAAGCCTCTTATACGACTTACCCAGAAAGACACGCCTTTTATCTTTAATAATAACTATATAGAGGCCTTCGGAGAGTTAAAAGATCGGCTTATCTCTTCTTTAATCTTTTATTATTATAACCTAGACCTTAAATTAATGCTAAAAACGGACGCTTCTGATAGAGTTATAGCGGGAAGCCTATTACAGTTATATTTGGACGGTGAATAGTACCCTATTGCTTTCTTCTTAAAGATAATAGACCTAGCTAAGTATAACTATAAAGTATATAATAAAGAAATACTAGCTATTATTTAATTGCTGTCCTAATGGCGCGCGGAGCTTAAAGGTACAAACTCTTAGATTAAGGTTTATACTAATTATAAAGCCTTAGAGTATTTTATAATAATAAAGCAGCTTACTAGTTAATAGGCTTAATAGGCTAAAATACTCTCTTAATTCTTCTTTACGATTATATACCGCCCTAGTAGGCAAAACTCTTAGGCTAATGCCCTAACCCGGAGAGAATAGGATATAGGCCCCTAGGAAAAGCTAAAGGTTTAACATCAGACACGCGCCCTTCTCCGTCCCAAACAGCTTAACCCACATATCCTTAAGAAACTAAGCTCTAAATAGAACAAGCTAGCACCTATAAAAGGAGAGTTCTTAGACGAACTAATAGAACTAATTAACCATATCCTAACCGCGAACCGCACAACTAAATCCCTAAAGGCCCTCTACAACTAAGCCATAAAAGGTAACCCTAATTTAGAAATAGAAGACGGATTGCTCTTATATTAAAAGCGGCTTATAGTTCCGGATATTAATAACCTATAGACAGAGCTAATCTATAAAGCCCACTGTTAAGTCTCTACGGTATACCCTAGTTAAGATAAGACCCACTAACTATTAGCGCCCCGTTACTATTAGTAAGGACTCCTATCTAATATAGAACGTTTTATTAGAAACTACCACGCCTATAAACGCGCAGATGCCCCTAGGGATTGAACTCCTAAGTAGTTATAACCACTACCAGTTCCAGAACGCCCTTGGTAACATATTATAATAAATTTTAAATTATTTCTAAAGGACGCTTACGGCTATAATATAGCCTTTATAGTGATCGACCAACTATATAAGCAATCCGTCTCCCTCCCTTGTTTTAAGACCACAACTACGAAGGACATAGCCCGCCTCTACGTTAACAACATCTACCGATTCTATGGTGCTTCTAAATTAATTATCTCTAACTATAGTCCCTAGTTTATATTAGATTTCTAGAACAAATTCTACCGTATCCTTAGGATTAAGATTAAGCTCTCTACCGTATTCTACCCTTAAACTAATAGTCAAACCGAGATTATAAACTAGTACCTTAACTAGCGACTACGCCCCTTTATAAACTATTATTAGGACAACTAGTTAGAATTACTACCTATAATAGACTACGCGCAGCTTACGCTTCCCTATAATAGTATTAAAATGTCACTATTTAAACTACTCTACGGGTACGCACCACGAACGTCCTTTAATTGGGATAGGCCTACTAAACCCACTACGGCTCGCGAACGCCTTAGCTATAAGAAGGCCTAGACACTAGCTAGGAGAATACATAGAGCCTAGGAAACTGCTTAAACGATTATAAAAAAGGCGTAAGAGAAGAAAGAGGCCAATATAAATTAATATTATTGCGAAGCAGACTTCTAAGTAGGGGACTAGGTATAGGTGTTAATAAAGAACTAGAAAACCTAGAGGCTAAGCCGTAAGCTAAACCACTAAATAGCTAGTCTATATAAGATCTTAAAGAAGGTAGGACACTTCTTTAAGGTTAAACTACTAGATTTAATAAGGATCCACCCTATCTTCTCCCTAAACTAACTATAAAAGGCTACAAACAACCTATTACCTAGATAGTACAATAACCCCCTACCGCCAATCTAGATTGCAGAGGATAAAGAATAGGAAGTTAAAGAGATCCTAGCAGTTAAGAAGGTCCGTAGTGTCTTAAAGTACTATATAAGCTAGGTAGGCCACAATAAGGACCTAGAGTGGTATCCCATATCTAATTTTAAGTACTCCCCCTATAAACTACGGGATTTCCACCTAGCCTACCTAGATCTCCCCGGACTACCACGTAAATTAAATAACTAGATTAAAAGCTAGGAAGAGGGGTTAGATAATTATAACAATCTAGACAATAATAGGGAACTTAAACAACGCCTAAGGGCAGGCTTTTTCCAGAGGGGGGGGTAATGTAACGGTGCTGGGGCGCGTCACCTACTAAATTCTGCTATATTGCTGCTAAATTCTGCCAACCTGTTATTGGCTCGCTTATTACTAGCGCCTTGGCGGCCCTTATAGGATATCTATTTACTCTACCTCCTATACATACCTCTTCTTCTTCTCCTTAGCTTAGTATCTTTACTAGATAGCAATCCACAAGCTTTAGTTTAGAGGCATTTATGCGAGCCGTTATAGCGGCACTAGCGTGGCGAGGAGCCCTAAGCTCCTCGCCCTTCCTTAAGTAAGAAAAGAATAGAACAATTATTATACTATCTACGAACCGTAGCTACGTGATATCACCTTATGTAACCAACACTAATTAGTAGTTAACTTTATAGTTATACTACAGAACAGCTAGGTATTCTACTAAGAAGAGATAAGCCACTATACCAGTGCTACTCGTGCTAGAGGAAGCTGTCTTTTAAGGTTAGAACTGGTCCTAAACTTTAAATAGAACTCTTCCACAAATTTAAAGATCTAAAAGGCCAGAACTGGTCCTAAGCCTTTCCCAGATTACAGATTCTTGCGTCTATTACGCAGAATAATACGCTTTATAAGTCTTTGCAATTTAAGGCTAGAACTAGTCCTAAGCCCTATAATCGCAGATTCTTGTCATAAACGCGTACTAAATAATAATCCCTATACCAACAACACCTCTATTCCTATAACTCTATAATCTCTATTACGGCACCTAATAATATAACCGCAAGCTAAAAATATAGCCACAGTTACTCTAAATAACTGGAAAGACTCCTTACTACTAGGGGTAGCTAAGCACACGAAACTTATTAATAAAGATTAGGATGAATTCGCCTTTAATATAATAACGTATACCATAAAATAAGTTAACGGCTTCCTCCTATACTATATTTAATTCTACTAAAATAGACACTACGCGGATTTATAGCTGTGGGAATATTTTAGGGAGGATTTTATAGGATAGACCGCTAACACCTAGGCACTTAGTAATATTAACATTATTCGGGATTTTTAAGACTTCCTCTGCAGAAATGGGGTATATATTACTAAGAACGGTAACCTAATTACTAGTAATATTTAGGCCGTTATTATTAGTATAGAAGAACTAGTATAGACGGAAGCTAAAATTATATATTAACTACGAAAACCTAGAACCAACCTATATTCTTTAAAAGGCAACTTTAATTTATATTAAAACCCCCAAAACACTAATCCCCTACCTAAAGATGCTCTCTTACTAGGAGGTGCCCTCCTACCTAAAGGTGCTCTTTCTCTAACTCCTCCATCCCAGCCAACCGGTAAGCCTTTATTATAAGAAGTTATAAATCTAATAAAGGTATATTTAGATAAAGAGAAGAAGTTTAAAAAAGAACTATATAATATACTCGGAACAAAACTATAGGTCTTTTATAACTGTCGTAATAAAGTTAAAATTTAAGGCCACTAGTACTATTACGCTTTCTCTATTATATTAAAGGGACG
>Ga0307515_10016085_pt1 | contig 13726 bp, 15 predicted proteins | sample 17_EM_MG_FD_194513 | JGI IMG/M metagenome (GOLD analysis project Ga0307515, IMG submission 194513) | Populus trichocarpa ectomycorrhiza microbial communities from riparian zone in the Pacific Northwest, United States - 17_EM | ecosystem: Host-associated > Plants > Roots > Unclassified | place... | reverse complement strand
CGATACGGAAGTTCCCAGCTATTGCGGAATAAATCTCGGTTATTGGCACCCTTCTAGGAAGGTTATGGATAGTTATCGCCTTACGGACAGTCACTCAATCCCACACTCATCCGAAGCACTCAGCTCTTGGGATACAACTAATATTACATGTATTCCATCAGAGAACACATTCTCCAGCCGGTTCCCCACAAACCAAGACACAACATGTCCATCGGTAGGTGGGAGGGTTTGCGCGTGACAATGAGCCACAAGAGCATCCTTTTCAGGAAGGAGAATTTGAACTCCGCTGGATGTGCACGTTCCTTTCTGAACGGTGGCGGCTCGGCATGGCTGAGTTTGAACGCGGCACTCATTGATCCGTGTGACCAGGTGTTACAGTCCAGCTGAAATTTGTCACGACAGTGCACGCGCCGCGGCGCTGAACGCGTAGGAATTCCCACCACGATTTTGGGGACCCAGTCATTTCTACATACCCACCGAATTCAATGCCTGGTTATCGCCGCACGGCGACTCTGTGACCGTGTCAGTCCCCTTATTGTATACCATCGGCAAACGGACTTCCGTATCAAAGACCCTTACCCGACGCTGTCGTACTCACCAGTGGTCATGCTGGGGCTTATGGCCCCGAGAGGGGGGGGGATAAGCATAGGAGAATATATTCAGAATCAATGACAATCAGAACACGTATATTTGACGTATTTTATCGCAAGCGTAAGACGCAGATTTTTTTCGTGAGCAGTGACGTGAAGGTAAACATCGGTGAGTGAACCTGGAAACTCATGGGGTCGACGCCAACCCGCATACATTTAAATCTTGTCCTTACTCACCACAATTTATACGGTGTCTGCCCGAGGTCACGACGATCCACAAGATGGGAGAGAAGATTGACTAGTGGGAAAGTCAATCACCCCCAACTTGGGTCATGAACACCTACCCCACAGTGACATCTGCGTCTTTCTTGTCGGGTTGATCTTCCGTAGAACCCCCGGTCGGTTCTCCGTGTCCGTCAGTGTATGACAACGGGCCTTTGTAGTGTCGCCTTGCGCTATTTCGCCGTCAGCTGATAGTTAACATCTTGTGCCATGAAATGAGCAGCGTACCCAGAGAAATACCAAAGCCTTTTTTGAACCAACAATAGTGATGAGTGTATTGGACGAAGTAAGGGATAAGATTGCGCACAAGGATAACGCGATAACTCCAATGGCGATGACAGATGCGTAATTCATGTTCTCCGCGGTGACGGGGAGGTAAGTGGGTAACGAGAACAGGACGCAAATGAGTGCCATCCAGGTGATGCAGATCATATTACAGGTCCATCCGAGCCACCCGGGCCCCATGTAAAACGGACCGGGAGTGAGCTTGACTTCTGGATGATTTTGATACACTCGCCGCCTGGGGAGACGTGAACCGTCACATCAAGCAAGAGCCTCGCGTCGCGGGAAATAATCGGGAAACTCACAAGAAGATGGGAATGACATAAGATAGATCGACGGCTATAGCCGTTAGAGAGAAAATCGCATTCGCCGCGACTGGACTGGCGAAGTCCAAAAGACCGGGAAGGATTGTGATCAGAGTGGTGACCCAGATCGCACGGATGGGGGTTCTAGTATAATTGTTCATCACCGCGAAGAAGCCACCATCCGGGAGACCCTCGTCGCGGCTAAAGGCGTACACGGTTCGGGAACAGGCTTGGAGGGCGGTCTGGACGACGAAGAAAGCGGTTAGGCAGACGAAAGTCCAGAGGAAGAGCGCTCCGGGTTTTCCGATCCTCATGGTCATGATCTGGTTTCTAAGTGAGTGCGCTATGGGGGGAAACTGTTGAGAGGAACAAGATTACCTGAAGCACAGCGTTGCCAGATGGACCCGGCAAGTCCTCCCTGAGAGGCGTATCAGACAAACGCTTGAGGAGCCAGGCGACGACACCACCTACAAAGGGCCAGAACACAGGACGAGAACGATGTTGAAGAGCCACCCAAGAAGACCGGTGCCGATGACGGCAATGAAGATAGCGGCGGGGGCTGCATGGAGGGATTTTATTATAGATCGATGACGCATTCCAGAAGTCTACGTACCAGCATATGCGGCACGCTTGACCTCCTCGCTATGAACAATTCAGCTTGGAGAAGATGGAGTGGTCCGGGATTCATGACACGCACGAGATGTCTAAAATAAGATAGTCAGAGCCGCAGCGGTGGATGTAATTCGAAGAGAGGACACTGACGAGCGCTGGCGTCATAACCGGTCATGGTCCATTGGACCGAAAGCAAACCGAGCAAGTAAGCAATTCCGGAAGGCCACCCACTGGCGCCGATTATGATGCCCTCACTCCCAAACACATAACTGGCGGAGTGCATTTCACTGCGGGGAGTGGTCGCGAGGAGGGCGATTATGATGACTACCGCAATGCGTCAGAGGTGACAAGTGGTTGTAATTACGGAGAACCTACTGCAGGTTGCTCCCAAGTTGATGAAAACAAATCCGCTGGTAAACTTGGCGAGGTATTTAGTAGTCAGGCAATTCTAGAAGTAACAGTGAACGTTGAGAACGTGAAGGATCCAAGTTACACTGACGAGGAGTCCATGGAAGATCAGAAGGCCAGCAAACAAACCAACCACCTTCCCAGTGGCGATGTTAAATTCACCATCCTGTTGTGTAAGAAAGCAGGAATTTGGGATTGGCACAGTGCACTTTGAAGGATCGGGTGAACTTCACGAGGAACTGACCTTGGCGATCGAGACAGCTGCCCAAATCATGTTCGCTAACCCGAATTCGGTGGAAGATATACCCGCGACTTGGCCAAGAATGTTCAGCCACCCAACGACCCAACCGACTATCGGGCGATGTTTCCGGGGGCAGAGTTGGGCGGAGGCGGTGTAGAGACCGCCACAGGTCGGGAAGGCGCTGACGATTTCTGCTATACTCGAGCCTTGTAGAAAATTACGGCATCAATTGGTTCGGGCTGGACGCGAGGTTGGAGCAGGAACGTACGTACCCAGGGTAAAGCACATCATCGCACCGAGTATCCAACACCAGGTGACCTGTTAAATGGATGGAAATTGAGTATTGAATGACGGCATGAACTGGCGTCGTGATCATATCCACAATGTGTCTGGACAAACCGAAGATGGGCCTCCAAGCAAGAGGGGTGTGTTGAATGTTGTAGATACGCTGGAGCAGAGGCCCTGGCACACGACCTGGTGAGCGACTGGACTTTCGGCCACGGGCTGAAGGAAATACCATGATGCTAAACGCAAAGCTAATCTGAACGGATTTCGCCAGAAGTGAGGGTACAGGAAATTTTTGGAGAGAATGACGACGCACGGTGGCTAGATTGGAAAACTCTCTCTTGAAGGAGGGGATGTAACCGAGCTCTTCTAGCTTTTTATCATCGTCGATTTCGACTGCGACTGCTTGGTCAGGGACAGCGGACATGACTTGGGAGAGATGGCAGGAGACCGGTGGTGGTGCGCCAGGAAGGGGGACGGGGTCAACAATTGGACGGCTAACATATGCATTGGTGGGAAAGTTGACGAGTTGAAGCACACGCCTGTGGAAAGATAATCAGCCGGGCGTGTTTCGATCTTTCTATCCATCCTATCTGACCTCTTCGCTTCCGAAATGCGGTGAACCTTAATATTCTACAAACAAGTGTTGCAATGCATAGGAGGCAAGTATGGTATAGCATACTTTCTTGAAGGTTTAGCCCAGGAGGGCCGGCAAACCTCAAATGACAGTAGGTTTCATTTCGATCGTAGACCGTTCTCCGGAGGATAAGTTCGGTTCCAATTCGTTTACCTTTGATGGCATTGGGGCTCGGCATCTCGGTATGATGGAGATGCCGGGGCCAGCCCCCTTGCCACGACTCATTCCCACTATCACGCCATTCGCAGATACCGACGAAATACCCCTGACACGAACCGCGGGTCACTGGCGACCTTGCAGACCAACAGGCGAGTGGGAAAACGAGGTTGTCGACCTGCTGAGGTCAATATACGAACCGGCCAATGCCGCGATCCTGGGGTGCCGAGCCCCAATAGCGTCAAAACAATGAATTGGGTTTATATCTTCCGGAGGACGGCCTGCTGCAAGAAACCAAAGTCAATAGGCGCGGTTAAACTTAGGTTCGTACCAAACCCAAAAAGCGACACTTTGTTGTGAGACCGTCCCACGGAGCGTGGGGTGGATCGGGTTCCGCCGAGGCTACGGTCAAACTGGGGTGGATCACCGCCCCGATTTTGGTCTTGATAATGACAGAAACCGAAAATCACGGTAAACATCGCGTTGCGTACAAAATGGCGAGAGGTGAGGGGTCCCAATATAATTCGGTACCATACGTCCAAGGACGAATGGCCAAAGAACATCACTGGACGTTTCAAAGTACTAGCTCTGTCGGTGATTTTGTGTAATCGAACACCCGCGGACATCCCTGGAGATGCCTTCAGTTTGTTTTACTACCAGTCTCCCCTCTCCCAATACCAACCTATATGACTCCCGGCCTCAGTACTGACCAACGGAACAACAGCAGCCCAACTCAAGGTACTGTTCTAACACTGGCCTCTTTACACTTATGCAAATACTTCGTGCAAGAGTCCCTTTCGTTGGGTGCCATTCTCGAAGACACGCATTACACTGTAAAAAAAACTGCGCCTTAAATTCAGTCAAAGGTAACTCAAATTACAAATTCAGTCGTTTTCCGACTGAACCGAGACACGAAATTCAGTCAGTGTGGGATACTTAAAATGGGTGCTCGTCTGGAAACCGACTGAAAGGAGACACAAACCAACTTAACTCCAGCCAATTTCGGTGACTGAATTTAAGGTGCGGTTTTTTTCATAGTGATTATAAGCCTTGGACTCAGTCGCATTTTACGATGTAAGTTGGCACCCCCGTCAAAAGGCACCGAGAAGACGGTAGCCCTTGACACAGGGGTAAATCGTTGCGGTTCTGGTCTACAACTGAGGGAAATACTCTGGCTCTCGTCGTGGGGTTGCATAATTTGTCCTGGTCGCTTTTGGTTTGATGGAATTCGTTGCAAACAAACAAACGATGTGTCGGATAAATTGGTCCTGAGCAAATAGCCCAGGGGATATTGTAATATTTGGGCTGGATGTCCACACGTCCATAGTTCATCCCCAAATCGCGGCTATTGGACATCCGGAGATGTTCTCACCGATCGCAGGGTTCATCCTCTGAAGAAAACGTTTTTTGGATGCCCAAAATCATTAACGGTGTGCCTTATATTATTGAAAAACGGATTTAGAGGCCGAAGGCCCCTGCCAGGCGCTCTCGTACTCACCAATGGTCATGCCGAAGCCTATGGCCCCAAGGGGGGATAAATGCAGGAAGATATATTCAGAACTAATAACAACCAGAACCCATGTGTTTAACGCATTTCGCCGCAAGCGTAAGTCGCAGGTTTGTCGTGAGCAGTAGCGTGCAGGTAGGCGCTGGTCACCGAACCTGGAGACTCATGGGGTCAACGCCAATTGCACACATCTAAGCCTTGTCCTTACTCACCACATCGTAGGTAATCAAACTCTACCAACCCGGCACATGAACACCTACCCCACAGTGATATCTGCATCTTTCCTGTCGGACTGATCTTCCGCGGAACCCCCGGTCGGTTCTCCGTGTCCGTCAGTGTATGACACCGGGCCTTTGTAGTGTCGCCTTGCGCTGTTGTCGCCGTCAGTTGATAGTTAACAACTTGTGCTAGAAAACGAGCAGCGTACCCAGAGAAATACCAGAGCCTTTTTTGAACCAACAATAGCGATGAGTGTATTGAACGAAGTGGGGGTGGGATTACGCACAAGGATAACGCAATAACTCCAACGGTGATGACAGATGCGTAATTCATGTTCTCCGCGGTGACGGGGAAGTAAGTGGGTAACGAGAACAGGACGGAAATGAACAGTGTCCAGATGATGCAGATCATATTACAGGTCCAACCGAGCCACCCGGGGCCCATGTAAAACGGACCGGGGGTGAACTTGACATCTGGATGCTTTTCATAAACCCGTCGCCTGGGGAGAGGTGAACCGTCATATCAAGCAAGAGCCTCGCATCGTGGGTCGCAATCAGGAAACTTACAAAAAGATGGGAATGATATAAGACAGATCGAGAGCCATGGCCGTCAGAGAGAAAATCGCATTCGCCGCGACTGGACTAGCAAAGTCCAAAAGACCGGGAAGGATTGCGACCAGAGTGGTGATCCAGATCGCACGGATGGGGGTTCTAGTGTAATTACTCATCACTGCGAAGAAGCCGCCATCCGGGAGACCCTTATCGCGGCTGAAGGCGTACACGGTTCGGGAACAGGCCTGGAGGGCGGTCTGGACGACGAAGAAAGCGGTAAGGCAGACAAAAGCCCAGAGGAAGAGCGCTCCGGGTTTCCCAATTCTCATGGTCATGATCTGATTTCCAAGTGAGTGCGCTGTCAGGGGGGACCTATTGGGAGGAGTGGGGTTACCTGAAGCACGGCGCTGCCGGATGAACCCGGCAAGTCCTCGCTGAGAGGGGTATCAGACAACCACTTGAGGAGTTAGGCGACGGAATCGCGTACAAAGGGCCAGAACACAATATGAGAACAATGTTGAAGAGCCACCCAAGAAGACCGGTGCCGATGACGGCAATGAAGATAGCGGCGGGGGCTGCACGGAGGAATTTGATTTTAGGTCAATGACGCATTTCGGAAGTCCACGTACCAGCATATGCGGCACGCTTGACCTCCTCGCTATGAACAATTCAGCTTGGAGAAGATGGAGTGGTCCGGGATTCATGACACGCACGAGATGTCTAAAACAAGGTGGTCAGAGCCGCAACGGTTGATGTATTTCGAAAAGAGGACACTGACGAGCGCTGGCATCATAATCAGTCATGGTCCATTGGACCGAAAGCAAACCGAGCAAGAAAGCAATTCCGGAAGGCCATCCACCGGTGCTGTTTATGACGCCCTCACTCCCAAACACATAACTGGCAGAATGCATTTCACTGCGGGGAGTGGTCGCGAGGAGGACGATTATGATGACTGCCGCAAGGTGTCAGAGGTGGAAAGCTGTTGCAATTACAGAGAACCTACTGCAGGTCGCCCCTAAGTTGATGAAGACGAAACCGCTGGTCAACTTGGCGAGGTATTTGGTAGACAGACAGTTCTGTAAGTAAGAGTGAGCATTGGGAGGGCGAATGATTCAAGCTCCACTGACGAGGAGACCATGGAAGGTCATAAGGCCAGCGAACAAGCCAACCACCTTTCCTGTGGTAATACTGAATTCGCCATCCTGTTATGTAAAAAGTAGGAATCTGAGATTGGCATGCGCTTTGAGAGATCGGGTGAATACCGGGAATTGACCTTGGCGATCGAGACAGCTGCCCAAATCATGTTCGCTAACCCGAATTCAGTGGACGATACACCCGCGACTTGGCCAAGAATGTTCAGCCATCCAACGACCCAACCGACTATCGGGCGATGTTTCCGAGGGCAGAGTTGGGCGGAGGCGGTGTAGAGACCGCCACAGGTCGGGAAGGCGCTGACGATTTCTGCTATACTCGAGCCTTGTAGAAGATTACGGCATCAATTGGTTCGGGCCGGACGTGAGGTTGGAGCAGGAACGTACATACCCAGGGTGAAGCACATTGTCGCGCCAAGTATCCAACACCAGGTGACCTGTTCAATGGGTGGAAATTGAATACGAATGACGGCATGAGCGAGCGATCACGGCCATAACGTATCCGGACAAACCGAAGATGGGCCTCCAAGCAAGAGGGGCGTGTTAAATGTCGTAGATACGCTGGAGCAGAGGCCCTGGCACACGATCTGGTGAGCAACTGGATTTTCGGCCACGGGCTGAAGGAAATACCATGATGCTAAACGCAAAGCTAATCTGAACGGATTTCGCCAGAAGTGAGGGTACAGGAAATTTTTGGAGAGAATGACGACGCACGGTGGCTAGATTGGAAAACTCCCTCTTGAAGGAGGGGATGTAACCGAGCTCTTCTAGCTTTTTATCATCGTCGATTTCGACTGCGACTGCTTGGTCGGGGACAGCGGACATGGCTTTGGAGAGATGGCAGGAGACGGTGGTGGTGCGCCAGGAAAGGGAGCAGGGTCGACGATTGGGCGGTTATTGAACAGATACATCGGTGGGCGAGTTAGCGTCGGTTAACAAGTTGAAGCACACGCCCGTGGAAAGATAATCAGCCGGGCGTGTTCCGATCTTTCTATCCATTCGATCTGACCTCTTCGCTTCCGGAATGCGGTACTTTCTTGAAGGTTTAGCCCAAGCGGGCCGGCGGGCCGCAAATAAAACCAAAAGCCGATATATCCGTGGAACGACCATGTGCACCAACGGAAAGTCGCCGAGACCTGGAATCCCAGCGACAAAATAATCTCGAGTTTCAATCCCGCGAGACTACGAGCAGTGCGAGGTAAATCACACCTAAGTAATGGGACTGTTTCTCGCCACTGAAATTAACCGCATTACAACGCGAACACTTCGCAACAATGATGAAGGCCGTCGAGCACGGGATAAAAGCTAGTGAACTCCTACCGCTCCATCCAATTCCCCCGCGAGTCCCGCATCGATCCCATTCCTGAGGAAATCCCTCCTGAGTCCTTCCTCCGAAAGGAACGCACGTGTTTATGCGATCCGACGGCGTTTCCCGGTTCCATCGGCCCAATTTGGACAGGTTAGAAGCTTTACAGATATATAAACCTCATTTCGGTGTTCTTCATCTCCCTCTCCCCCTCACACATCTCTTACCATCAGTATGCCAAAGGCTGTCGTTCTCGGTGCTGCCGGTAACCCCCTGCTCTTCACCCACTCCTATAGACTATTTGTCTGATCAGCCTATCCAGGCGGAATCGGTCAACCGCTCTCCTTGCTGCTCAAGGCCAACCCCCTCGTCACCGAGGTATCCCGGTAGATGTGATAGACATTGTTCAGCCTTGACCTTGCGTAAATAGCTTGGCTTGTTCGATATCGTCAACACCCCAGGTGTTGCCGCCGATCTCTCTCACATCAACACCCAGTCAAAAGTCGAGGGTTTCCTTCCTCCCGATGACGGTCTTAAGAAGGCTTTGACTGGAGCCGACCTCGTAGTCATCCCTGCTGGTGTCCCCAGGAAACCAGGGGTAAGCAGGATTTCAATTCGGTTCCCGACTTTCGCTCTGATTATTGCTCACTTGTTAGATGGAAAGGTTCGCCTAACTACCCACTATGATGATGACTACACTGATATTCACCACGATTTCAGGGACGATTTGTTTAAGGTTTGTCCATTCATCTCACCCCGCGTTTACCGAGATACTGACTTGCTTGCTTGTAAGATCAACGCCGGTATCGTTCGCGATCTCGCTACCGGGATCGCCTTGACCAGCCCCAAGGCTTTCGTGCTTGTGATTTCTAATCCGGTCAATTCCACCGTTCCAATCGTCGCCGAGGTCCTCAAGAAGCACGGCGTCTTCGACCCAAAGAGGTAACACCGGACGCCCGCATTTAATAATATGAACACCTATTCACCGAACTGGTCCTCGTTTAGGCTCTTTGGGGTTACCACCCTGGATGTTGTACGTGCTTCTACTTTTGTCGCTGAGAAGCTCGGGGACCCCTCTTTGGCTCCTTCCGTTACTGTTCCCGTCATTGGTGGACACAGCGGTGTAACTGTAAGCATGCGCACGATCTCCTATCTCCGTTTCCAGACCCGGGTTCAATCGGTCCGCCTAGATTGTTCCGCTCTTCTCCCGGTCCTCCCACCCTCTTCCTGCAGATTTCGCCGCCTCGGATCTTGAGGCTCTCGCCACCCGAGTCCAGTTCGGTGGTGACGAGGTCGTCAAGGCCAAGGACGGTGCTGGATCCGCCACCCTCTCCATGGCATACGCTGGAGCTGAATTTGCCGCCAAGATCCTCCGTGCCATTAAAGGGGAGACAGGCATCACTGCCCCCACCTTTATCAATCTCACCTCGGATCCTTCGGGCGGAGAAGCTCTCAAGAAGGAACTCGGAAAGGAGCTCGAGTACTTCTCGTCCGTGGTTGAGCTTGGAGTAAGTCGCGTCCCGCCTTTCGATGATCCGAGTTAGTGACCCGGGGGTTCTTCAGTCGACCGGTGTTTCCAAGATTTTGCCTTTGGGCAACATCACCAAATTCGAAAAGAAGTTGATCGATGCTGCTTTGCCTGAGCTCGCCACCAATATCGAGAAGGTATTGTTTCTTCTGCCTTGCTAGAGAGATGCTTCGGAGACTTATTGAACCCGTTTACAGGGTGTTTCGTTCATCGCTGCCCCAAAGCTGTAAAATATCTAGATGCTGTGGAAAGTTCTCCTGTAACTGGTAGACTGAAGAGTCGAAACGCTGTAACATTGACGCATCCCTCAGGATCGTACATTGACACCGTTAGGTGTGATAATTTGTCCCAAGGAAAAATGTATTACGGGGGTGAATCTATAAGTGTACCTGTACAGTACGTTGTGGTCTGGTTGGCGGAAGGGGGGTAGTCACTTCTTGGACGTCTTCTTGCTCTCCACGAACAGGACGCGCGATTTCACTGGCAAACGCGTCGAAACCTTGTCAAGGAAAAGTTAGAAACTGGCGCACCTCTTGGATCATACTTGACGGCGGACAGTCTCGGGCCCTGCCTCAGCCTCTGGGTGGTGTAGAAATAACCAGTCTGTGCGGTGGAAATCATCCGGATAATCATAGTCCTAAACGCTCCGGTCAGATAGAAAACCGAAGTGAAGTTGCGTGGATGCGAACCTGGCTTTCGCTTTGCCAGCCATGTCGACGTTGTAGGTGAGGCTACGTTTCGATCAGTCGATCCGCCAAGTTGTCAGGGGATCCTCACTATCACCATGCCCCCTGGGGCGCCCTACCATGGCTTTATTCTTCCCTACTCTATCAGAGTAGACGAGTTCACTTGCTTGCCGTCCGACTACCCCGTCGCGCCGAAACTCCACCTCCTGACCCATACTCACTCTGACCATGTCCTTGGATTATCTTCGAACTCCTTCGGTCACACTGTTGTATGTTCGGAGGACGCGAAACAGATGCTTCTCCGGCATGAGGTGTTTAATGAGAGATCCATGTTCGAACACGGGGCGAGGGCGGAGAAGAGAAGGACGTTTAAGCATCTCAAGGTTGCCCCACTGAAGAGGAAGGATGGGACGGTTGAGCATGTAGGGAGGGATCTCCTGGTGCGAACTTTGCTTTTGAAAGTTACTCCGACGCAGCTGAACTAAGTATTCTAGCGGCCAATTTCCCTTCGCACCCCTACAGAATTTAATCTGAGTGGGGAGGATGTTGTAACTATCACGGCCATGGGTGCCAATCACTGCCCTGGCGCGGTAATGTAGGGGATGGGATTGTCGTCGTGCAAAGTATTGACAACTTTCTTCCCTTATAGGTACCTCATACAAGGTTCCCAGGGATCTATCCTACACACAGGAGACTTTCGCGCCGAACCTAGTTTCTTAAAATCTGTCGCAGAGGATCCGTTCCTGAAACCCTTCCTCGCTCAAGGCGGAAATCAGACTTTGGACGCTATTTATCTGGATACAGCAAGTGTGTGGTCGAGTTCAGAGCCACCTTCGAAGGTCCGCTTCTCCCCTTGAACTCCCCACTCAATACGCGGACTGACGCGTCTTTATTCCTACAGAGGGTCGCTACGGACGGCCTTGTCGACCTAATGGGCCGCTTTCCGACTACAACGTGCTTTTTTATTAATGCATGGACATGGGGATATGAAGATATGCTCACAACCGTTGCTGCTCACTTTGGAGACAAGGTCAGTTTACCTTTCGACCTCACTCGCTTTCTCTTAATCGAATTCCCAGATCCACGTGGACCGGTATAAACACTGCATATACTCCCATCTTTCACACGAAGGGCTATTAAGGATTATTACAAGGGACATGTCCTCGACCAGATTCCACGCATGCGAACGGTTCGATCGGTGTGAAAAAGTAGAAAGGTTAGGGAAGTCCGTCGTGTACGTGAATCCTGTCCACATGGGATCGGAAGACTGGGGTCAATACCTCGACGCGACGAGAGAGAAACTCAAGTATGGAGAGGAAGTCACATCCTTGGTTCGATGTTTCACTCCAAACCCGAAGTCACTTCATCTTACCTTTCGAGATCAGCTCTGCCCTTTGTGGAGACACTCGCCATTCTCGGAACTCCAAGCGTTCGTGAAGCTCTTTAAACCGCACAGGATTATCCCAAACACCCTGGAACCTGGCCTTGCAAACCTTGACTGGATAGCGATCGACAAGATGTTCAGGGACTGCCTCTCCTCTCACGGAAAATCTATCGTGGAGAGTATCAGGGGAGATGTCATGAAAAGCGTCTCCGGTGCGTACATACAGCCGGAATTGCGGGCTGAGTTCCCAGGTGGTGGAAAGAAAGGAGACGTGACGCTGAAGAACTTGGAGGGCGGTGATGAGGCTATTGGTCTAGCGGCACGGTGGATGGCCCCGGATGAGAAGGGACCGAAAAAGCTACAGAGGATGCAAGAGTACCTCCCCGAATCACTCGGGGTTCATCTGAAGGGGGTTACCTCCCCGGCGGTCGAAGCGCGGGTCCGGGGTTTAGCCGAGGAGCGACTTAAGGAAGAAAGCCAGGCGAGGTCGGAACGGAGCGAGGGGACGGACGAAGACCGTTACGATGATAGAGGGAACACAGCTCATCGAATCTTCGCGGGATCTTCGTTCGTACGATCCGAAAGGAGTTCCCCCATCCCCCTTGAAGAGGAGGCGAAGTTTTACACGCCAGTTTCGAGTCCAAGGGGAATCCAGAATCACTGGCGACTCCTCACTGCCTCTCCTACCCCACCTTCTCAGATTTTCAACCAGGAATATGCGGACTGGTTCACGCCTATCACCCCTACGAAAGAACGGTCGAACCCGCTTCCAAAGACACCAGAGCCTAAGAAGACAATGAACGTTTTGTCGCCTTCCATCAATAAGGTAAACACTGTTTTCCGATCTACAATCTCGAAACCGCACCTGGCAGCTACTCCGAATCCCACTTCCCACACCCCCCTTCCTTCTGCTCCCGCTTCTACACCATCCTCTTCCGCCAGCGCGTCTTTTGCATCAAAAAGGAGCAGTAAAAACCCTCCTTCGCCCGGCACTGTTGCTAGGAGAGATAAGCGGAGGGCTGAGAGGGAGGAGAGGCAGAGAATCGCTTTAAAACTTGGTCGGGCGCGGCCGGATTTGGTCAGCAGGGATTTCACGGAAAAGTTCTTGACGTCGACGCAGGAGGAACAATCCTGACTTTTTTCCTCTGCCCAGACAGGGCCGACCTAATACGGAGACTCTCATCGGGTGGCATTCCAATGGGCTGAATGGGAGGCACTAGACCACTGTACTTTATTCGCAAGTTCTTTCGTTCTACGAAGTCTGAACGATCTAATCTAGCGGTAAGCTGCGGGAGGCGGGGATGACTTTTCCGTCGCAGGGCAGCAATATTTTTTTTACTGAGGAGCGTACGTTATTACTTCATTAATTACATCGATTGTAGACCGTTCCTGAAGACAATGAGTGACTGTCCGTAGGTCTGTGCGATGTGCACACGAATATCCATGCACTTATACGGGAACTATCAGGACCCCGACCGCTTTTTCGGGTCGGGGATATTGAGTGACTGTCCGTAAGGCGATAACTATCCATAACCTTCCTAGAAGGGTGCCAATAACCGAGATTTATTCCGCAATAGCTGGGAACTTCCGTATCGC
>Ga0307515_10016084_pt1 | contig 13727 bp, 20 predicted proteins | sample 17_EM_MG_FD_194513 | JGI IMG/M metagenome (GOLD analysis project Ga0307515, IMG submission 194513) | Populus trichocarpa ectomycorrhiza microbial communities from riparian zone in the Pacific Northwest, United States - 17_EM | ecosystem: Host-associated > Plants > Roots > Unclassified | place... | reverse complement strand
AATAGAGTAAATTGGCAACTAGAAAGTGAAATAGGACCTATTTATGGATGTTTCATCCATAGAACATGTTGTGATCAGAGCAAAACTTGGGGACTTAATTGGACTTCAATTGATTCAAATAGCTGAGTAGAAAGCATCTTTTCACCTGACAATATTTGCTCTGGTCATAGAAATGGCACAAACTCACAGAGACTTGGAGAGATACACTTGTGGGCTTGGGACCTGCACAGCAAGCATACTGTAGGGATTGGAGTCGAGTGTACTTGGAAGCCGGGGGTGAGGTATACCTGGGAGTCGAGCTGGAGACGATCTATCTGGGCGCCTCCAAAGGGTCATGAAGCCGCCACCGTAACTTGTATGGTGGTATACCCCTCAGCTACTACAACTTGACGAACAATGGTAGCTGGTACAACCACCGAACACCATCCTGAATTATGATTGACCGTGGTTACGCAAGAAAAATTTGTTTGTAATCATATTGCATTCGGCCGCTAGCGGCCATGGCATATCCACCGGGAAAAATGACCTTACGCGACGCGTAACTCATAGAGAAGCTGTTTTTGGGACGGTAATTCATAGCATATTTGACGCGTGGCACTATGAGGTCCTATGGACCTACGCGTTGACTAGATTACTATGATACGCATGCGATTTTGTGCTCTGGATACTATACATCACGCTGCATACAACTTGAAAGCAAGCTGCCAGATGGACTTCATTGCACGCTCCCATCTACGCTCTGAAGTACACTCCTGATTGCACTCGGTTGCACACTCCCAGCTGCTTGACTATATGCTCCCAATTGCTCTCGATTGCACACTCCCAGCCAGCTTGACTATACGCTCCCAATTGCTCTCGATGGCACACTCCCAGCCTGCTTGACTTACGCTCTCAAGTAAGCTCTCAAGACGCTCCCAAGTACACTTCGAGTACGCTCCCAAGTACACCTCCGAGTACGGTCTCAAATACACTCCCGGGCATGCTCTCAAGGACGCTCTCAATTGCACTCGATGTCACACTCCCAGCCTGCTTGACTGTACGCTCCCAAGTAAGCTCTCAAGACGCTCTCAAGCACACTCCAGAGTACGCTCTCAAGTACGCTCCCAATTGCACTCGATGACACTCCCAGCCTACTTGGCTCTACGCTCCCAAATACACTCTCAAGAGGCATGACACTCCCAATCTCACTTGACTCTATGCTCCCATGTATGCTCCTGTGTGCTCGATCTAGAGACTTGCTGAGTTGCAGGCGCTAGGCACCGGGAGGGTGAGGCTGGTGGCGGGTGGCGGGTGGCTGGTGGGTGACTGGCGGCGTATGGTGGCCGAAATCATGACATCGGTCGATATCATAGTCTGAACCTTATCTTTAGCATGGCCACCGCGACCAGATCTCACGACGCCTCACGGTCATGGTGTTGACAATTGCAGCCTTAGATTCTGCAGGAAAGGTAGACAATTCGATCTTGGGGTGAGCAGATCTCCGACTCAGATTTTCCAGCGGAATCTTGTACCTGCTTCCCATCAATTTTGGGCGTATGTGTGCGCATTCGGTCTGGGGCTGATGGAGATGATGGCGATGGCGATGGCGATGGCGATGGCGATGGCGATGGCGATGGCGATGATGATGGTGTGGGTGATGGTGATCATAGTACTAGAAGCACTTAGACAAGTAGGTTGGCTACGTCAACGTTTGCATCAAAGCTTCCACAGACTTGGAGCCTTCTAGTACCCAAAGCTTCCACAGACTTAGAGCGTTCTAGTAGCCAAAGCTTCCACAGACTTAGAGCGTTCTAGTAGCCAAAGCTTCCACAGACTTAGAGCCTTCTATTAGCCAAAGCTTCCACAAACTCAGGGTTTTCCATCGGCCAAAAGCTTCTCGTGGAAAACTCTACTCCTCCCGATGCGAGGCTCTCTCACGAAGGCTCTCAAGCAGGCTTTCAAGCAGGCTTTCAAGCAGGCTCTCAAGCAGGCTCTCAAGCAGGCTCTCAAGCAGGCTTGCAAGCAGGCTCTCAAGCAGGATCTGAAGCGGACTCTCAGCGGTAGTGCACAGTACCGGTATAGCAGCGAAGACTGCAGGCACTGAAGACTGGTATAGGTCTGTCTCCGGCCGCCAGCTGTATATAGTTCCATAGGCCCACGCGCACATCTCTATGAATCGACTATAGACGACTATAGGCTGCGCGTCGCGCAGGGGTCCACGGGAAGCTTGCTATGAGCTGCGCGTGTGCGCGTGTGCGCGTAGCGCAGTCTATAGTCGATTTGCACTTTTGCCGATGTCCCGTACATATTTCCTCCCTGCTTCTTCCATAACGTAAAGAAACAAAAGCAAAGTCGCGAGTCCTCTTCCCCAACAACAAAAGAAAACCCCCAAAAAAAATAAAAAAAAATAAAACAAACAACATCAACTTTTACACCCCCCATCACTTGACTCCTCATGATCTGAGTTCTCTGCCTCCTCCACCACTCCGCTAAATCTGCCGACGTCTGTAAACCATAAAATCTCCAATAATGCCTGCGAACATTTTTCCTCCGCAAAGATAAGCGACATTGGCACACTAATCTTCGGCTTTTTCATAACATTTTCAACACCTTCATACCCATCTTCCACCTCTTGCCCATCAATCCACAGCCTTTTTTGTTCTTGTTTCCATCTTTTGCACCACTTAAAAAGGTGGTCTCTTGTCTGATATTCATGCCCACACCACCAGCATTTCATATCCCTTCTTTTTCCAATCCACCTTAGGTATTGCGCCATAAGTCCATGTCCTTACTGTAACTGGTAAAACCTTGCTGCGATTGATTTTTGGGCGTTCATCACCACACTGTTACCCCCCCTCTTCACCAAATCATACTGGTAACTGTGCTTAGACTTCTTTCCCATCTCTATAATTTCTTTCTTGCTCTCCTCCCATTTCGTCTCTGTTAGCCTTCGACTAATATGGGCAAATGTAACATAATCATAGCTTTCCATGGGGTTCGGCGTCTCGGTATACTGTCCTCGATGCTTATAAGCCACCTCTGTCGCTTCTTGGTCTGCTTGTTCATTCCCTTCAATTCCCTTATGTGCCAGTACCCATCGGTATTCAACAGGGATTCCTCTCTTGAGAATGTTGCTTTCCCATCTTGTCGTCCTCAATGCTAAGGCCTGTCCCAGTTCTGGTTGGTCTGATTGTATTCTTCTTCAAGCCACCTGTGAATCCATAAAGATCATGACAGCCTCAACTTCTTTTTCTCTGCACTTTTCTACCACAATTTTCATCGCTTCCAACTTTGCATACATTTCCACACCAAATGCTTCTTTCTGTCGGCCGAGATGTACCCTCCTATTTTTTCCCCTCTCCTTCTTCCATACCACTGCACATCCCATCCACTCATCTTCTTTTCTCAATCCATCAGTCCAAAGAACTAAGCCTTCTCTTTCCGCCTCTGCTTCCTTCTTGGCTTGTTCTTCATCCTGAATTATCACTTTGCCCCCCAGACTTTGTCGACTTTCCAGTAATGTTGCATACTCGTATTGTCTACTTTTGAGAAACTCCTCTGTGATCAACTCATCAATCCCCTCCACCCTATGCGCATATTGTCCTTTCTGTCTTATCATTTTCCCTCCGCCTTGAGCATCGGGCATCATCATCTCTCTTAACTTAGAGCACCTTACACGGTTAATGAGTAGAGCAGTTGCTGGCCTGAGTGCCCCATCATTCATCAAGGCTCCTTGAGGTCTCGTCCTAAAGCATCTGGTTGCCCATCTGCCCTGTTCATTCAACGCTTTTTGTACCTCGTGTGCTCTGTTCTTTTGTCTCTTCCACCACAGTTCCGACCCATACAGCATTACTGCCTGAACTGCTGTGACTTGAATTCTTTGACATCCTTCTGAGTTCAACCCCTTCTTTGTCATTAGGGATCTGACCCAATTTTGCCCCTTCCTAGCCATCGCTATGGTTCTTTTCGTATGGTCATTCAGTGAAAGCATATTGTCTAGCCACACTCCCAACCATCACGTCACTTCAATGTTGTATTTAACCTCATGACTTCTGACTCTTACTTGAGCTTTTATCTTCTGTTCTTTATTGTTCCTTTTTTGAGTAATCAATATTGCTTCAGTTTTTTCAATGTCACACTGACAGGCGTTTTCTTTCACCCAAATTTGTATTCCTTCGGCACATCTCTCCAATCTTTGTGTGCATTCCCCCACATCTTCACCTTCCACCACCCATGCCACATCATTGACAAATGATATGCCCTCGCTCTCACACTCCTCTACTTTCTTTTCAACTTAGCCCAAACAACCCCAAAAGGTATATAACACAAAGTACTGGCGACACTGGTGACCCTGTGGAACAACCGTTTCCACATCGATACTGTCTGCTTCTTTCCCGTCCATTGACCTAATAACTTTTCTTTCTTCCATTAAGCTTTCCACCCATCTCACCAGATCGGCTTCAAACTCCATTTCTTCCATTGGTTTAATCAAGTTTCCCTTTGCCACATATGGAAAGGCTCCCTTAACATTCATCAACACCACCGCCGTGGTATTCCCCCTCCCCCATGCCTCTTCTACTCTCTTCATCACCCCTCCAACCGCATCTATTGCTGACCTTCTTTTTCTGCATCCAAACTGTCCATCATGAAGTAACCTCCTTCGCTCACACTCCCCTGATATTGCGTTGTCTGCCACCTTCTCCACGACTTTTCCCAGACAATTTAACAACGTAATCACCCTTTATGCTTTGGCAACTCCATAATCTGGCTTATTTGGCTTCGATATCACCACTCCCCTTGCTTCCTTCCAAACTTGTGGCTGAATTTGTAACCTAAATGACATTTTGACAATTTCCATTATCCTCAAAGAATCCCATTCCCACAGTAATCTTATCACCTTAAATCCCAGCCTATCCGGTCCAGGCGCCTTTTGAACTGACTGATTGAACATAGCCTCTCGGATGTCTTCTTCAGTTATTCTTTTCCACATTTCTCCTCCCTTCTCTTGGGCCTTTCTCTCCACACCCTTCAAAGGTTTTGGAAACACTTCTTCCTTTATCAACACCGCTTTTTCTTCCCAGGACTCTGCCACTTCCCCACTACTGGACTTCAAAGCATTTGTCGTTTGTTGGCCTCCCAGTTTCGTATACCTCGGAGCTTGCCACACCTGATTTTTTGTGGCTGAGCTCAAAAACTTCTGCCACATTTTTGTGTTCGATTGTTGAATTATTCTTCAGAGGTTGCTTCACTTCTTTTTAACCTGTTGCTGCGATGCCTCCACCTTCTTTCCGGCTCTCTTTAGGGAACCCAAAATCTTTCTGTCTTCCGCGATTTCATCAGCAACAACTCTAGTTTCCTTCAGAAACACCCGGGTGTGCCATACTGCACTGATGGCTCTGACAGAACCTTGTACCCTCTGACAGAGAATTACACGCTTCCCGTCGCCCAGGCGACGGGTTGCATTGCATAGCATCAGCAAAATGTATTTTAGTCACTGGAAGCCTCCAGGAATGTCTGAGAGGATGTGGAGTGTAAACTTAGATGTGTCAATTTCAGGAGAGTATCAGACCCTAGGAGGGCATTCCTGCAGGCCTTCAGAGTAACTGGGAGCGCCGGCGACAAGCCTGGGAGCGCCAATAACAAGCCTGGGAGCACCTGGAAGCGCCGGCGACAAGCCTGGGAGCGCTGGCAACATGTCTGGGAGCACCTCGAATCACAGTCATGTATTCAGTTTGTATTCTCATCTATGTATCTATGTATCTATATAGCTACCCATCTACACACGGTATATCTGGACTGGCTGCAGGCGGTGCTTGAGAGCAATTGGAGGTGCGCCTGAAAATGATGATGGAGTGAACTCAGACATTCACTCCGAGGCCGTGATCGAGTGAGTTTAGAGATGCAATTGGAGATCGAGATTGAGTGAACTCAGAGATGCACTGGGAGGCCGTGATCGAGCGAGTTTGGAGATGCACTTGGAGGCCGGGGTCGAGTGAACTCAGAGATGCACTCTGAGGTTGTGACAGAGCAAGTTTGGAGATGCACTTGAGAGACTATGATCGAGCGAGATTGGAGGAGTACTTGGAGGTGGTTGATCTGGAGGCGGTCGATGGGAGGCGCGCCAGGTGCTGAGACTCTATTCATCGGTTAGTTAACTCGAAACCGTGGGAATGTGACGAGGTGATTTTACCCTTGATGCTCATATGGAGAACTGGCTGGTGGCGGTCGATCGGTAGGGAGGTACACCGAAAGCTGAAGCTACATTCAGGGGTCAACTCGAAATTGTGAGAATGATGGGACGACAGACAATCTCAGGTGTATGCTGTACTCGCTGTATGCTGCACTCAGTGTTAACTCATGATGATAGCATGGAGAGATAGAGAGAGATGACCAAACTTTGTGTTCTTGCAATAATGGTAGAGTTGTGGACGAGAAAGAGAGAGATGGGGGATGAAGATGAGTACGATATGGAGGATATGAGCGGCTATGAGAAATCAGGAGTACGACTTGCCTGATTGGGTTTAGAAGACCTCGTATCAGTGTTATTACCCGCCAGATTGGGACTCGTACCTGCCGTATTGGGGATGGTCAATGGACTCGCACACGAAATTCTCTAAGTCCCAGTTTCTCATGATGATTTCCCCCTTCTCTTCTGATCTCTCTCTTTCTTGTGCTCAACTCTACCATCACCTAAGAACACGAAGTTAAGCCATCCCTCTCTATCTCTACATGCCATAATCATGAGTTAACACCGAGTACAGCATCATCCCAAGATCGACAGTCTTATGCTCCCAGCCAGTTTCTCATCTCTCGGCGGATGTTGTACTCAACTATCTACATTCCCACAATTACAAGTTAACCAATGAATAGATTCTGAGCTGCCATCGCGCCTCCCTCCAAAACGACCGCCTCCAAGTACTCCTCCACTCTTGCTCAATCATAGTATGCAAGTGCATCTCCAAACCCGCTCGCTCACAGCATTAGAGTGCATCTCTGAGTTCACTCGATCTTGGCCTCGAAGTACGTCTCCAAACTCGCTCGATCACAGCCCCCCAGTGCATTTCCAAACTCGATCGCTCACGGCCTCCAAGTGCATCTCGGAGTTGACTCCATCTGGGCCTCCAAGTGCATCTCCAAACTCGCTCGATCATGGCCACCCAGTGCGTCTCCAAACTTGATCGATCACGGCCTCCAAGTATATCGTTAAGGAGTGACGGTGGGTATATGGAGATACAGGGGTAACGGAGGTGGAATGAGCGACGCGGAGTATATATTCCGGAGACCCCAGCATTGATAGACAGCATCTCATTTTCATCTCATCTTGTCATACAACAAAAATACACACTCGATCTTTCCCCACTTTTGATCTCACTCGCTCTTTCCGAGATTTTGTGGATCCACACAATTGCGTGGATCATCATGGCCAGGTAGTATCATATCTTCTCAACTTTCTAAGCTCCTCGAGCTTGATGTAGAAGGAACACGAGGAGAGATTTTCACAGCATTACCCATTGCATTGCAATCCCGATGCAAGGGTGTACCCAATGAACCCATTCCGACGTATTGTCACAGTTGGCCACAACGCCAGAGTGTTTGTTTAAAATACGAGACCGACAGAGCGAGAAGAAACTGTGAAACTGCGATCGGCGGGCGTTATGCAACGCGACGCGTCGTATTGACGCCGGCCACAGAGTATTCCGCCACCGGGATGTCTCTGATAGCTCTGACAGAGCGCGTCCACTCTGACACAGTCATTCCGCCCGGACAGAAATGTTTTTTGCTGATGTTCTACCATCCACCACCTCTTTGATATCGCACAGACTGTAACTTTTTTGCAGCACCTATTGAGATTATTAACAAAATTCCGCTGTATCCACTCAGCTTCTTCTTGTAATTCTTCCCCACTGCTTTTCTCATTCAGCACAGGTCTCTTTGAGCTCTTCTCCTCCCACTGTTTTTTAGCTTTTTCAAAATGTTCTTTTTCCTCCTCTTGTTTGAGCCCATCCATATCCCATCCTGTAATCAGTCTAGATACTTTGACTCATTCCCCTTCGTCCCATGTTAACTGGGCACCCACAATCGCATGATCCGAAGTAGTTGCCAAATTCGTTGATATTTCCAATCTGTCGGCCTTTGAGGCTTTCATTAGGAAAAAATCAATTGGCGATTCTGATGTTTTCCCATTTCTCGTGTTCGTATGAGGTGCTTCCCCATCCATAACATCTATCAAATCATACTCATGCATAGGATTTTCCAAAATACTTTGTCTCGTTTTGGTGGGCACTGCAGGTCCCATCTATCACTGTGAGGATTGCAATCTCCTCGCAGAAAGATCTTCTCCTACTCCATAATCTCTCTGCATCTTGCTGTTTGTGCTGGTCTGCCTTGACTTCTCACTCTATCCGCTTGCCATAGCTGATCATACACATTCACCAATCTCAGTTTTCTTCCCGAGCGATATTTCACATCAAACACCCCAAAATCTCATTCTCCCCCTTTATCGACTTATGAAAACTCCAGGTGTGTGTCTCTCCTCATTGCCATCATTGTTCTTCCTCCTCTGACTAGCCTATATCCTGGGTGGCTGATATTGTACCCCTCTTTTTCCACACCCGGTTCTTGTAACATCACAACATCAGCCCCCCAAACAATTCCTTTCTCCAATGCAATCATCATCGCCTCATACCCCCATCTACAATTATGCATAATGCACTTCACCATTGCATCATGGGGGTTTCTGGGATCCCTGCGTTTGAAGATTCTCCTTCCATCTCTTGTGTCAATATGACCTGCACTTCCCGCTCCTTTTCTTTTTGCTCATTATCTTGAGCTTTGTTCTCTGCTTCTTCCATTGATGGCACTCCCCTCTCCATCTGTTACTGTTACATGGTACTTAAATCCCAATACTCAATACAACATTAATCGGACTAAGTACAGCCGCCTATCTAATTTCTCGTCTTATCCCGAGACTCACCCACTTATCTAGTATCCCACATGTAAGAGCTCCCCACTCTTCCTCGTCCGTCCAAGGTCGTTCTTCGGAAAATTCTTCGAAGGGTAACAACCCTGTATTGATGTATCTGTGTACCTCGTATCCGATACCTTCGATAACCGCCGAGTCTAAACGGATTTGAGAGATGACAGTCAAACCCTGCTCGTTGTAGTAGGCAACAAGATTGAGGAATGTTTTGATCACCTTCTGATGTGTGGATTAAGATTGTGTTACTTTCTTCGAAGACATAAAGCGAATATTCACGTAAGTGACCAAGGGAAGCAATTCTGAATAGATAGAATTATTAATCATATTTTAAGGTGCTAGTCGAAAGTAATGTCTGACAGTGGATTGTTGCTAGAGCTTGGTTCTTCTCATTGTCGGGGACAATGTCAGTTCTTATATAGTCGAATCCTCAGGTCAAGCTTGCCTTCGGATTACCACCATGACACATAGTTTGCGCAATAGCTTATGGCCGAGATTAACTTAAGTGACTCAGTGATAGTGCCATGAATTCCCTCAAGGTTATCGTGTTCATGTATGAGTGGTTTTCAGGTGTTACGCCCCCAATAGGGCCATCCTCATGTCATGATATCAAATGCACTAAATATGACAACTCATAACTTCAACTTAGACATCTTGCATCGCATTTGATCAGTACTAGTTGGAACATCTGACGACTCGTAGTCTTATCAGTGCTTATCGCAATATATATTAATAGCTGTTCATTATTAATTGCCTCGCCTTGAACTGGATATTCGGCATTGCATCAGAGATTTAATCGGCGACCAACCAATACTCGGCCAATGTAGATTATGACACATCAACCTCATATCATGAAACGAGTATGACGTTGCAATGCATACCAACTCAAACCAATGAGCAGGGTTGCTTCTGAGCTCTTATCCCCAGCCAATGTCAATGATCCCTCAGACATCTCATGCTTTGGTCTCGACCTTCTGTAGACCAGGGAGTGCCGCAAGGTGTTCTCACCACTGAGTGTGAAAGCTTGCAGATCCCTCTTACTTGCATCTTGCGTTACGTCTGCTGCACACGTAATTCTGCGTAAGCGCAACTTAACTGTGTGATGTCCCACTAGATATGATATTGTTGAGGTGGCCAATAATTATGCGCACTGCTGAAGATTTTTCACTTCCCACATCAGCAAAAGATATTTCCGTCCGGGCGGAATGGCTCCGTCAGAGTGGACGCGCTCTGTCAGAGCCGTCAGAGACACCCCGGTGGCGGATTACTCCGCGCCCGGCCTCAATACCAGGCGTCGCGTTGCATATCGCCCTCCGATCGCTGTTTCACCGTTTCTTCTTGCTCTGTCGGTCTCCTATTTTAAACGAACGCTCTGGCGTTGTGGCCAACTGTGACCATACATCGGAATGGGTTCATTGGGTACGCACTGGCATCGGAATTGCAATGCGATGGGTGACGCTGCGAAAATCTCTCCTCGCGTTTCTTCTACCTGCGCGCAAAATGCAATTCTCTCTTTACTAATTATACGGGATTGCAAGGCAATGGGTGACGCTGCGAAAATCTCTCCTCACGTTCCTTCTACCTGCGCACAAAATGCAATTCTCTCTTTACTAATTATAAACATCATTCCAAGTCGCCAGATCTATGTGGCTATTGACAATCCATCGCTCGTTCCGTCCATCTCCTGTCTTAGTACTAGTAGCTATCTCTGGAATTACGTGCACGCAGCTGACGATGTTTCCCATGTTGAAAACTTGCAAAGCAACGGCTGCCGGTGCTTTTCTCATTTGTACAAATTTCGAGACGGGATTCAAGTTACCCGAGTTTTCCGGTATTGCGGTGAGCGCCATGGCTAACCAGTACTCAACGAAAGCTCCATCCTCGTTTTGGAGTTTGATTTTGAATAGTCGTTGCAGTTGCCACGGGAGACGCCCATTCAGCGCGCCATAACACCTCGCCGGGCGTTGCTTTACCCACACCCAGTCGTTCCATTGATCCCCTCCGCACCAGCTCAGGCTTCCTGTGCATCGACACATCTGAGATATGCGTTCACCTTCTAAACCCTCAACTTGAACCTTAATACCATGGTAAATACAGAGCTCCATTGCATGCAGTTGTTCATCCGATATATACGTCTTGTTACGACTCTTATGCTTTATATACTCCCGCGTGCCGCTGTATATTGCCGCGCGGTGCGTTGCGTCTTGCATATTATTGAGTAATGCTCTGAAGTCTTTGATCATAGCGTCAGGATGCTTTCCATCATGGCGGTTTTGGGGTCCCATAAATTCGGGCTTCGCATATGACTGGGGGCTCTGGGGGGCAGCCAGATCAGCACTGGAAGGGAGGACTTTGCAGGTGGCAGCGCTGTTCTCCCGACGCTGAGAAAGGGCTTGGAGATTGAGCTCTCTGATTTCGAAGCCGAGGATGCGACGCTGAGAGGTGATTACTTGTGGCAGGTAGTTGAGAGTGAGATTGGAGGCGTTCCAACCGTCGTTGAGGTTCGTTTTATGTGCTTGTTCATGTCTCTCGGCGGAATACTGTTGCAAAGCTCCGTATCGATGAACCTGTTCGGCCCAATGAGACATCAACTGGATTTTCGGAAAGTCGAAGTCGGCATCAAACTCCTTGGAAATATCTATCTCGTGGCTAATATAATCCCGCCAGGCGTTCATTTCGCGCCGCTTCCTGGACCGCGTCCAAGTTTCAGCATTTGTTTCCTCGTCTACCTTTTGCTTCTTCACGAGTTCCGTTCTCAGGGCATTGGCTTTGGCCTTCGCCTTTTTGCCGGCTCGCCCGAGTAAGAACACATCATTGAAGGTGTGAAATCGATGCAAGGCGTCCTCCTAGTAGCTCAATGTTGCATCATCGTGAGATTTATATCGAGCATACATATAGAATTCTAACAATGCCCGTGTGCACTCAATTGCGCGATTGAATATGGAACGCTGAGCAGGGTTTCCACCTCGTAGAGACTGGGTTACAACTCCAAGCAGGTACCGGCTCATTTCCTTCATCTCCTTCCCATTCCATTGAAAAACTTCCTCATAAGACTTATTTTTTGGTGTGAGGTCGTGCTAAGCAGGCACGGATAACCAGATTGCATTGTACTTGTCGAGCCGTTCGTGCGTCTTCATGAAGTGGAAAATCCACTTCTGGAGGTGGTCAAGCATGCCGATCTGCATTGTATGGAGGAGGTCGGGCTTCGGCAGATTGCTCACAATACAGGGAATCTGTCGAAGCACGTTGAATCCTCGGTGAACACGGCGCGACAAGAGTTCGGCATCCGCTGCCTTGGTGTTGGCATCGCTGAGCATTTTATATAAGTTGTGATCCCGCCGGGGGTGTTCCTTGTCAGGATGCACATAATCTCCAAGTTCGTTCTTTGGACACTCACACCAAAAACAGACATGCCGCTCGAGATGATGTAGGTCGCTATACTCTGGACAATCTGCAAGCCATGCCGCTGAAACCGGTTTGCAACGCCTGAAGTTGCCATCTGCACAGAGAACGTTGTAATACCCGGTCCCAGCGCTGGGATATTGTTTAAAGGTGAGTGGCTGGAGTAGCCGCCGGAGTACTTCGTTCAGCACCTCTCGGTGTGTTTGCCGCTGCTCATCCAGCCACTTCTGAGGAATATTGCGGTGTTTAATTGTAATTGGTAGGAGAGCGACCATTACGACGCTGTGCGTTGAGGGCGTCTGGCGGATCTTCGAAGATAGATTGCCAATTGTCATATATACAGGCCACTCTTTGTTGTCGCTAGCAAAATTCGAGAGATGCGTTCCATCGGACATGAAGATCAAGGGAACCAGTGTATCCCCCTCTCTGGGCGTTGCCTAAACATCGATTAGCACGTTATTATCCTCGAGTATCTCTCCTTACCTGTGTCTCCCACAACCAGTCCGCAGTGTGCATTTTGGTATAGAGGCGTTTCGGGGGTGTATCGCTGTTAAAGCACCACTGAGGGGCGAAAATGAGATGCTCAGCGTAGGCTGGCTGCCGCATCAACCATCTCATGCTTTTGATGATGTCTCGAATCAAGTATTTGATAGGGCGTTGGTGATTGTCATTACATCTCATATCCTCGAAAGTGTGTAGTTCCCACTCCCCGAGAGCCTGATTATCTGGAATGCTAGCCAAGAGCTTCTGGACGCCATCCCCGTTTTTGAAGCTTGGGAAACGCAGAGCGGTGTTTTCTTCCTTCAGCACGTTGTCATAGTACGTCTCCATGCCCTTCTTCTTGATCGCACACTGGATATATTTGTACACTTCACACGTTGCGAACGGGTAGTAGGGATGGTTTTGTAGGTTCGTCTCGAGGCAGCCCTGAGCGTCGCGTTCCCATGGCTCAGCAATGTAATCGCTCCGCGGAGCGCCGGCGCCAGGGTATATTTCCGTCCGCGGCAGAGGTGGTGGTGGTTAGGACTCCGTGTCTGCGATGTTTTCAACGTGTTTGAGGTAGGGAAACGCGTCCAAGTCTTCGACTGAATCTTTGTTAGCGTTGAATTCACGACGCTGAGCGGGTTCAACGCGTCAGGGCACACTGCGAACAGTCAGATTCTTCTGATGGTGTTCAGGATGGTGTAATTTGATATGTTTAAGTCGCCAGCTGTCTGAGGTGAACTTCTTTCGGCATGAAAATTCGGGGCAACGGAAAGGGGTCTTCTCTTGCATTGTCGACGACACGCGAGGAGTGGAGTATTCACTGTAGAAAGGGACGAAAGTTGGTGCTGGGCCTGAGCAGTCTGGTGTGGGTATAAGCTCACGA
>Ga0307515_10016082_pt1 | contig 13727 bp, 16 predicted proteins | sample 17_EM_MG_FD_194513 | JGI IMG/M metagenome (GOLD analysis project Ga0307515, IMG submission 194513) | Populus trichocarpa ectomycorrhiza microbial communities from riparian zone in the Pacific Northwest, United States - 17_EM | ecosystem: Host-associated > Plants > Roots > Unclassified | place... | reverse complement strand
CCACGCGTCCCGTTTCCCTAGCGAACAGTGTCAGCCGAGAGCGTGTCAGCCTAGAGCGTGATACGAATAGTACAAGCCGGCAATATGCCCGCACAATGACGCATCCGCGGCCATGGCGGAGTTCAGTAATAAGGAGCCTTTGGATTTGAGTCATGGCGGCGGAATATAGCTACACGCATGGCAGTACTCGAACCACCAGCCAGTATGTACGTGTAGTTATGCGCTCATGCAGTAGCGAACCGGGACCCTGTCCCATGCACAAAGAAAGTTCAAACTGTCAAGAGCGGGAGGAGCGGCACGAAAGGATCTAAGTGAATACATGGATCATCGAGGAGGGTAAGACTAAATCTCGATGGATATATCCTCATTCGATTCATAACCGTCGACGGAAATGGCATCAGACATGGGTTCGTCTGCTTCAGCATCAAGATCCTCTTCTGAATCGCTTTCATCTATTCTGAGGGTGTCACCGTCATTCCCAATGTCCCCATCACCGTCAAGAACTTTCTTCCACCTCGTCTCAGCAGCCGCCTTCGGATCACCGTCCAACTGTTGAAGAAGTCCGTTCATCACAGCAAGCGCCTTCTTGGGCTGTCCAGCGCGGAGTAACCAGCCAGACCACGCAAAATACGCCTCCTCGTGTGCACAATTCTGACCCGGGACATCCTTCCATCTTCGAAAGATCATTTCGAGGAAGGCGACGGAAGCATCTGGTCGCGAGGATTCGAGTGAGAATGAATGAGCGAAGATCGTTGGAGGTGGTAAGTATTTCCCGAGCAGTTGTTCGACTGAATCTCTTCGGCTGTTCAGGTCTGGTTTTTGCGAATAGAGTATTGACAGAGCGGAGAGGAAGACATTTTCACGGATGCGATCAGATGATGAAAATGGTTGCTGTAGAAGTTCCAACAGGAGTTCCTGGTCTGTGTGAGCAAGCTTCCCCTCAGCAATCGAGTGCCCACCTCATGCTGCCGCAGTGATGCATTTTGGACACCCCATAGCCACACAGGTTCAGAGCCGTCGTCTCGGCAGCTCCTCCTCGCTTCATTCCATGCGGTCGTGGCATCCTCACTTGTACCAAACTGCTTTTCGATATTCAGTCTCGCCAACCAGAGCCGTGGGTGAGTTGATCCACTGGAATATCTTCGGGAGAGCTTGAGTAGCTTTGAAGGCTCGATGGGTGATGAACTCTTCAGGGAAGAGAGCAATTCTAAGTTCGCGGCCTTCAGGTGTGGCGCAGCTGAGCCAGATTTGACAATCGAAGAGCAAAAATTATGCAATGATAATGCGAGATAAATACGCTGCAATGAAGGGATATGAATACTCAGCCTCCGAGGCACCAGGAGAAGAACACGTACGAGGTGTGGATCCACTAAGGTTTTGAATTGCCCGAGTATCCATCCTGCGTACACAGAATCCATGCTGACGGTATCATTCCGGGTAGCCTCGAGTAATTCCTCGTTCGTCGCTGTCAAGGCATCTATTGCGTTTGTGCCTGTGAGGTCTGGTTTCATGTGCCGGCTAGCGAAGAGAACCGAGGCTTCAGGATTGGTCGGCAGAATCGGTTTGATAAGATCATAAAGGTAAGGGACGAGATTCCGTGATAGCTCTGTTGGATAGTGTTGAAGCAAATGTAGAAGCTCTTTAAAAGCATCGACTGTAGGGAGAGCTGAGGTAAAGGCACGTAGAGATCAGAAACGGCTTCGAACGATGAAGGAGGGGATTACCTTTGAGTGCGTCTCCAAGGACCTCTTTCACAATCCCGCCGTCTAATACCTTTTGTCGGGCAACGTCGCTATTCTGGTCATCGATCTCGATATCTACGGTGGTATTGTTTTTTATACCAAGGGTCTCCCATCGCCTTCGTAGCGTCTCAACGAACCCGAGTTCCATCTTTGCGTACTCGAGCCAGATGTCTACTGAGTTTGGGTTTAGGCGAATCCCTCTTTGGAGGAGGACTCGCGCAGCCGAATGGGACCCTTGAGAGAGTTCTTGCTGAGCAGCGAGGACATAGAGCGCGACGGAGTTTGGATTTAACTTCAAGGCCCTACCAACATGTAAGTGATAAAACATTTCGAGGAAACTAAAAATACTCTCTACCTAGCACATACACGGCTTGCAAGCTGTCCAGCGTTCTCTCGCTGTGCAACATCAATATACTGGACCCAGAGTCGCACATCTGCCCGGAACTTTCGCGTCGCTCGTTCAAAGATCTGAAATTGACGTTGAACCATTGAATGATCCGAGATCGAGTGATTCTTTCCAGTTGCTAGAGTACCAATTGCTGTCAAAATGCATCCTTACGACAGATCGGGCATAACCCACTAAGTTTCTTAACTCGCATTCTCCTGAGGCGTTCAAGGTTCATTTCATATTCTATATATGCAAGAAAATCCCGTTTTCGCGGTGCGCGCCGGATTAAAGCCGTTTCAAACGCAGTACGTTTTTTCAGAATCTCGCGGACCTCGGCTGACGAGAAAATGCGCTTTTGTTGAAGGTCCTTGAGCTCGGAAAGCATCTGCTCCTGGTTCCATTGTACACGCTCCATCTCGATTGCCCAAGCCGATGTTGTGGAAGTTAAGAACTGTTGGAACGGAAACAACAAAGCGGCAAAGACGATCGATCATGGCTTCATGGGTTAGCATAGTAGCTACGAAAGAGCCCACTAATACATGTAATAGACACCCAGCTAAGGGCAAACCCGCTTCACTCGACGCCCAGCCCATTGTCTCGTACGGCGGTCCAGTGGCCCCAATTCAGCTGCTACTCCTTGTTTGTCTTCTCGCCCTGCCATTCATCAGAAGAGGATTGGTCTTGGGGCGAATATGAAAAACTGCTCCTGGGCGGTGTGGAAAAGTGCTTTCGCCGGCCCTACGGTATGTCAAGACCCCTTGCAATGCGAGTATCCACACTTCTGTAGTGTCGTGCGCGACCAAGTCGGAGGCTGGTCGGGATATCCCTGTCCTTAACAGGGGAATTATCGATCATGCTCTCAAAAAACAAATCGTGGATGCGACTAAGGTAGGGGCCATCTAAAATAACTCGCTCCGCCCAACCACACAACTTAAAACTCGTCCGTACAACTCTTGTAAATAATTTTTAGATATTATCCTAGAGCTTCAAAGCGGGAAAATGTCCTTCGCTGTGGCAAAATACACAACTCTTTTTGGAGGATCAGATTTAGGTGCTAAAGTGAACAAAGAAGACCTGTTTCGTGTTCGAGTACCAATGGCACTTATCAAGAACACATTCCCGGATTACGAAGGAGCTCCAGGAGATGTTGAAGCTGGCAAGGAGTCATGATCTGGTCGATTGGCAAAGTTTTACTTTCGGGCTTTCAACATTTGGCTGTCTCTTCCTTTGTCTTAGTTTATTCAATCGGAGTTTGAATAACTCACCAGTACTCGTCTGTGGGCACCAAAAATTCACCAAAAATTCACTATGGACCGCAGGAAAGGTCATTATGTTGCTTGCATTCAAAATTTGGGTGCCCGCTGTACAAAAACTATTGGAAACAAGTCAAGCCCAAGTCAAACTGCAGACACTGATCTATTTCTAGGAAACACCACACTCACCACACTTTCAAGGCACTTGGTTTATTAGAAAATGATATGCTTGACAATAATGAAAGTTTCACTGGGTCTGAAGAAATGCTTGACATGGATGATGAGGGCGTGCAGGGCAATGAAAGATCATTACCATGCGTAGAGTTTGCAGAAATGATGCAACGAAAGTTTATGGAGTATAATGTAGATTTTATTTATTTATATCTGCCATCCTCGACCCGTCCAAACTTTTGAGAATTCATTTGGCGGTGGTTTTTCCTTTGTTTTCCTTTTGGGAGGGTGCAGATGGCCGCTACCTTAAGACGCTGTACTCCCTTGGAGCGAGAATCGTGTTTGAAAGGAAATCTAAGGCGACCAAGGTAGCTTCTATTCCATGGGTAGAGGCTAGACGACGAGATACACCTTGAACCTATCGAAAGGACGGAAGGAACCAGTCCCAAAAAAATTGAAATGGAAGACGGAAACTGGGGACCAATATAAAACATAGTGCAGGCACATACTAAAAACCGAGAGCCACACCAATAGATAAACGACAGAGCTCAGCTCCAGTCCATACAGAGAGGGAGGCATGTGGACAGCACAAGTCAAGGGCCGTCACCAATACACAGCGAACTTATCCGGGAGATGTCGATCGATCTCGCCTTCACTTAGTGACCAGTAGCGTCCTGGTGTTCCTCCAGGTGAGCTTGACTGGCGAAGCGCTGCACACTGAATCGAAATGTACTGTTAATACTGACCCACAGGAGGGAGAACATGGCACTTACCATTGGGCATTATTTGATGGGCATTGGTATGGGTTGTGACCAAAGTGATCAAGGCGTTGATGAGTGATAGCCGCCTCGAGGTCGTCCACTTTGTGAGAACACAACTTGCACTTAAACGTTTCCATATCGAGGTTGGCGAAGAGGGCAGTGAAGACAGATTGGCCCTTGATGCCATACTTCTCCACGCTGGCGGGATAGATTGCTAATGGGTCACCGACAATGGGTTCTGGCTGTTGGTTGAGAAGGAAATTTGAGCGAGAAATCCAGGAAATGAAATCCACAAGGAAATCTATTCGTTGGACTGCATCTCCCGTCGCCTCTAGCCGTTCAAGCATAAGGGTCCTGCAATCAACTCGGGAGCCTGAAGGGTAGCGCTCAGAGAGCGGTGCTACGGAAAGCGGGATGGGAATACCTGGCTGGAAACATTGACCGACACATCCTGGTTGACAACCGCCACTGTTTGTCTGACTTCGAGCCTCACGTCTGGGCCTAGTGGGCGGTTGGTCTTGGAGAGCAACGTTTCCTAGAGCGTGTGCGAGTCAATAATTTGGTTAAGACATGAGATGGGGAAGATTGGGCGGAGGGAGGTGGTGACAGAAGTCAGTTAGTAAATATAAGCTTAGAACCAGCCTTGACCTGGCGTTGTCGGACTCTCGGTGCCCAATTCCTCATCACTGGATAATTCCTCACTCGAAGTATCGGGCCCTCCTCCTCCCTGACGAGCATGTGCTGGCGGGCCTTGCGCGAGTTGGTACGCAGCCCCTGACGTGGTGGACCCCGGCGGGGGAGAATCCATGATCGATTGTGGATGGAAAGTTCCCTGAAAATGGTAAGCATTCCGAATACCAGCTGCTCAGGGTATCGCTTCATCATAAGATACGAGCTCACTGGATTTGTGAGGAGGGGGGTAACGCCGACTCTGTTTCCTAGCAGGATTATCCTACAGCATGCAATTTTTTAAAAAGAAGTAAAGCAGTATGTTATCGCCTGACTCACTCTCAGAGGAACAGGAAAGAGAACGCGATGCTTGTCGGGATGAGACGAGTCGGATTATGGGCTCGAAGCTACGCAGAAGTACCCTTAATGGTACTCAGACGAGTATGTGGTCGCCCCGTATTTAAATGAAATGGTGTACTGCATCTCTCCAGGATTTACCGATATAGTCAGCCAAGCAGACTTCGAGCTCAGAGGGTGTTGAGCCCCGTCACTGCATTTTACCTCACACAGCGTTCTAGCGTTGTGGGATTTCGGCGCCATCCTTTTTGTCTTATCAGCTGGTAGACTCCACCGAGGTCCCAAACTTGTGTGTATCGTGCCCACACTGTCCTCACGAACCGTCTCGAGTTGTGATAAGGGGGTTTGTGAGAGGTGGAGAAGCCAGAGATAGCAAACTTGATCGGGGTCTCAGCTCGGGGCAGCCCGAGGATGAGGGAGTGAGTGACAGCGACAAGAGTACAATTACGGCCGCGCGATGATTATAGCGCCCGAGTGGCGTCGAGCCAAATCATAGCCTCCTCAGATAGCCTTTGCACGTCCCCATTGACCATCTCCGCACGCGATGCTCCCGCCACTTCGTGTGGCGCGTGATCACCTTCAGCGTTAAACTTTGTTGGATCCCTTTCTTCCCATTCGGTTAAGCTTAGTGGAAGGGGTTGTGCACAAATGTCGCTGGCATGGGATCTTCCATGGGTTACTGCGTAACCTGGTGTGCACACGTAATCGGGGTTGAAACTTTATCTACTTAAAAACGCAACTGCGGCGAATACGAGGACGTTAGGCATCACACACTGAGGCCCTACCTGAACCAATACGTTCATCTCGGCACCTTGAGTCTTCGGTTGAGATCAGTCTCGATCAGTCTCAACTACAGGGCGAGGCAGGCCATTATCCTGGGACCCCATCCCTTCGCGTGACTAAGAGTGCTCTGAGATTAAATCTCCGGCAGAGGTACCAGGTGTATTTGAGAGGGCATGTTTAGATACGATTGGGGACAGTAATGCCGGGATAGAACCCGTGAAATGAATCTCTGAGGGACCAATTCTCGAAAGGGAAAACCGGAGACATTTGGGAGCGACAGTGGTACCCACGGTACATACACACCATCTGGAACTGATTGTCCCAACGCAAGGAGGCACTGCGTTGCTGGTTTGTCGGATTCATTCTTCTGCCCGTGTCCCGCAGAAACCCAACAAAGGTTTCCTGGACAAAAGTAGAGTAACCGTGATGAGAGCTGTTTTGGCGGCTTCCCACCAATCCTCAGAGGAAATTACATTCCTTGGGCAGCCAATCTGAGGGCCGCTAGCTCGGGGGGCAGAGGGCGTTGGAGTTATCTGTTCGACAAGGCGAGTCTTCATACAATGGCCCTCGCTTGGGAGTCTCCATCAAAACCCCTAAGCATCGGGAGGCCTCGCTAGCCATGATATCTTGTAAAAGTGTGGGTGCATGGTACTGATTGAAACTCTGGCGGTGTGCCACTGTTCCTCGAGTCGACCATAAAGAAACCTCCCTCCAAACTTCCGATAAATCAAGGCCTGTTATTACCAACAAGGCGAAATAATTTTCATTTGGGTTCGTTGCACTTGTCTCCCGCTGAAGGGTCTATGAAATGAAGCTTGTGCGAGTCCATGTTAATGGTCATTGGTAACATAGCATGGAAACATAGCAGATCCATGGCTTTACGTGTGGCAATTTGGTAGCGAAAGGGCATCCGTATAGCGGTGATCTCACTTTCGAACCGAACTTCCGTGTTAAATCCATCACCACATGGCCGAATAGGCCATCACAAAGGTATAATGTTGCGAAAGGAGAAACGAGTCTGGATACGTCCGATAGATCGACAGTATGGGCATGTCTCAATATGTACCCTCGATAGTATTAGGAAGCTTGTTGCAAGTTCTGATACAAAAACCCTGCCAATTAAAAGCCCCCACGAAAGATGACATGCTAGGTAGTAAATGAGTGGAACCCCGCTGAAAGGTGGGCAAAGGTACGGGCAAAGAGCTCGTCACTCGCATAGCCCGAGCCAAGTACCGGCGCATCTGATCCCGCTTAAGCGAATTATCACTCTAATACCCGCCGTCCGCTGGACCAGCGTCTAGAGGTTGTGGAACAAAGCTGGCGTTCGAGAGTAGGTAGGTGGGGTCTTATTCACGACTACCCTCACTCTCTCGAACACATCACGGAGACCGGTTGCCTTGGGACAGCGTAACACAAGAAGAACATGTGCCACCTCGAATAATGTATGTTGTCAATTAACCTGGTCTGAATGGCCGATGACGGCTATAATCGAAGGGCGACAAAAAGTGGGCAATTAGGGCAGACGAACGGGAGTCAAGCTCACCTCAGCGGGATGTGTCCATCGGAAATACGGCGCCTCGGCGCCTGTCAGTTTCCTTTGTAGCACGAGGCTAATTGTGGAGTGTCTTATACGCCGAATGAGAGACAATCTGAGCTGAGGGAAAGGCTCGTCGACCATGACTTATACCGCCTGTTCCTAAAGGCTTTGGGGGGCGAGACGGGGAAGTCCAAGAAAGGCGAGTGACTATCCGGAATACGCTGGCTGTGGGCGCGCAGTAAACCGTGTCTATGGTATTTCGTAGTCTCTTGCAGCCCTTGTGTATCTCCCCGATGGAAGAGCTACCCCGCAGTGTGGGGTCGGAAGTGGTAGTCGTGGTAGTCGCTATCATAGCCTAACCGAGACATGGCCAGAGCGCATGATGCGTGGAACTAGGTCATATCAATGCCCATCGAGCGGCGGCAAACCTATCGTTTTCGAGTGGAGCGTGCGTCTTTGGCGGCGAATCCACGAGATGATGATGCATGCAGTAACCATGGTCAATTATACGCGCACATTAGCTTAAAGAGGTCACCCTTTGCCCTGCTGCCCTCAATCGCCAGAAAGGTCCGCACCCACACACATAGGGCCTAGTACGTAGGAACTAACCTTACCACTAGATATGCCCACGCTTTATACGCCTCTCACAAATACTGTGACTCACTGGTTCGTTTGTGCCAACCAAGTTGGTTGGTGCAAACTCCAGAACCTAGTATTGTCGTTGACGGAGTGCGCCCGTGAGCGCACTCCATCCTCCGAACATTCCAAACGTTTGATCGTTTTGGCCAGCGTTTCAAAGAGTGTTGGCGCGTTGGGGCTTTGAAGTATCAGGGATCAAAACATCCATGTGGTCTGGACTCCGCCACCGCTGCCTCCATGCAACTTCGTGGACGCCCGGACGATATTGGTGCCAGTATATTGCTACAAGAACTCTGTTTCTGGTATTGCCGCGGGAAGCCGTTTCAACATTGCCATGCTGTTCCTGCAGCTAGAGAACAGCCATCAAGGAGGAGGGGAGGACTTTAGGACTTTACGGCACGACGACTGGATTACTCCTCGTCATATCACTAGTGGTTACCGTTCTCAACCTAAATGTCCACAACGCTACGCTTCGCAAAACCGCCGTGGAGGCCGCCTACGGAGCCTGGAAGGACATGGTATTCGTGGTATTCAAGGGTATGGAAGGAGACGAAGAGGACCATCAAGGCCATTGTGGTCAAAGATTTGGCCGAAATATTTTCCCATCGTGCATAACTACAAAAGTGAACGGAAGGGGGTCGGTCAGCTAAGTTGTCTATTCAATCAATGACGTACATGTACTGAGTACCCCAGCCTAGATACGAATCGCCATGTCGTCCGTGCTCATACGTCTTACCCGTGCAAAAGCCTTAATCTTAGGACCCAATCCAACCTTTCAGGCGTGTTCATCGTTCGGACCTGTATCGTGTAATCCTCGCATTTCACCCGTGCGAGATGGCCGATCTTTGGACGACCTGCCAGTGGGGGATACAGCAGTGCAGAACGGAAGACCAGAGGAATGATGGCGGAAACCACACGGACCATCCAATGTCCGTAGGAGTTGAATGCCGCATGCATGGTGCACGGGTCGTTTGACTGTCTCTCGTCTTGCTCGTGTCCTCCTTCCCCTTGCTGTTGTCGCGCTCTCGCCCCATTGGGTTACTCCATTCCCGGTTAACTCCCGGAAAATAAGATCTCTCTCTCTCTCTCTCCCGGTTAACCCGTGCAATTGGAAGTCTCCCAATTCCGTACTAACCCGAAGGGTCTTCGGCTCCTGCGACACTCACCCTGACAGCACGCCGAAAGCATTCGTAAACGCAACCCAGGGTTTAATTGGCCTCAATGGCTTGGTTCTCTGCTTCACGCCTGCGTCACGCCCGCCCGACTCTCACGCACCCGTTTATAATGCGGACTCGCCGGTCCTGGGCATTGATTCCGTAGTGACCCATTTAACGCAAACGTAAAGTCGGTATTCTAGTTGGACGTAAATCTACAGTGTACAGGTGCGTTCCCGTTTCTAGTGCTTCCACCTCCTTGACGATATAAAAGTGATCTGCTAGGTCCCACCCTGCCAGTTACGACGAGGATATCCGCTCGTTTAAATGTCCGATTTCTTAGGAACGCAGCCGCATCCCTACCAGAACATATTAACGGCTGCACCGCCTGGTGAGTGCGGGTTGGTTCGAAGAAAATCAGCAAGCCTCTTCCCATGCACGGAATCTCTGCTTTACCACAGTCACTTACTGGTTTCTTGTCTCTTCCAGACTGCGAGATGACAGGGTCCCCAGATCAGACTACATCGCTAGCGCCTTCTTCCCAGTACACAGCTCCGCAATCGTCGTTTCCAGGTGTCAAGCGTCATATGAAATCGACACCAAGGAGTCGTCCTTATGATACTGGTCATCACTCCAAGTCGAAGGCGTCCGCCGTTCAAGTGCAAGGTGCCGCAGATGAGAAGCTACTGGATTGGAGTTTTGCGCGACCGAAAGGAGACTCTCTGGAGTACGCTCAGGGCCTTGCTCTCCATCCGTCGTCGTGGGGTTCAAGAGCTGGGGGTGAGTTTGGTTGCATCTCGGCCATTAGCCAGTGCATGACTCTTTATCTTTATGAAGTCCACTCTCCTCTTCAAATGCCACTGGTGAACTCTTTGCAAATCGGAGGCGGCCATTCTACGCGCGCAACCCTTAACCCTCTGATCGGATCTACGACAACTCCGGCGGCGAGCCCGGCACCCCTTCCATCATCAGCCATTGCAGCCAAGTTCGCGGAGAATCAACTCTCGAATCCTCCCGCATCTGTGCTCTCCGTGGTTCACAGGCCTAACAACCCTCAGCAGGATGAACGAAATAAATTGGCGGAACTTCTACACGACCACCTGCAGACAAACCCAGAGCCAATCATTGGATCTCCAGATAATCCATTTCCGTTCGCAGATGACCTCGGCATTAGAGGCCTCTCAATTCTCAGCGCCTTCATTGAGCACGCAGATATGGAGACGTTTACGTGCATATTCTGTGGGGATATTCAGACGGACATTGACGTTGCTCTCGTTCATCAGCGGACCTTCCTCAAGTCTTGCGTGGATGTGAGACTGTGAGGGTATCCGCCTCTTCCATACCCCGCCTTTCTTCCCCCGCACAGCCACCGCCCCGCAATCAAACCGCCCGACCAAGTCCAACAACGCTTCATCCCATCCGCATTGACTCACACATATACCCTCGTCTGTTCATTGTTTTCGCTTCACTTCGTTCGCCTATACCCTCTGACTCCACTTATACCAATTCCTTTTTTGAACTCACCATCTGCACCTCGATTGTTTCAATATTTTGTGCCCCACGCAGGGTCATTAGGATTACCTTGCATGGACCGGCGCCTCGTTTCCTATTCATCCGTGTACTTAGAGTTGAACCGAGTCGAAGTAATGTCCTGTGTGTCTCAACCCCAGTGAGAAGCACAACGATCCATAGCGTTGGTTCATGCAGTTTGAATAATCAGAGAAAGTCATGCACAGAGCCAAACCTGATAAGAGGATTTCAAAATCCATTGCGCAGCCTTATTGTTGGTGGTTCTGTGAGCCACAAACGCGGATCCCATCAGTCACGACTGGGCGCAAACGTGTGTGGGACCCCCATCATTTGAAATTGCTCAAGTGGGCACCCCATCATCACTCTTTCAGACTTCACAATACAACAAGGTAGCCTCAATACCAGATAACGGGCCGGAGCCTTGGAACGGGTTGAATAGCCTCAAATGTCCAATCCCAGTAGCAGTAGTCCACAACTATAGTCATTAACAGCTGGCCACCTGGTGTCGGAATTCGTCGCCTTCCGTGCCTGTTCAGTAGAGGACTGGAGGACGAGTGGTGCGACTCGACCTCCCGTGGTATCGGAGTGACCGCATGCTACACCATGGGCCTCGCCTTTATCGAGTGTCACATGCAACAACAGTTGCTATTTCTATCATCCGTGTATATGGACTTGTCAGTTAGCTAGGAGAAATGGCCGTTCTGTCCATAAGAGATCCCCCTCTTCCCCATAATTTCTGTTACCTGGCGAGATGTCGATATCTACTATGAGTCGTAATGGAGACGTTTCTACCACAAGCCTTAGTGCCCGGCAAAACTCTGGTGGGCGTGTAGTATCCTTTGACTTGCAAAACGACGTCGGCTGTAATCCAATGAGACACTAAGTTGAACGGGTCTAAGGACCCAAAAGGCTAGGGCTCACCAAAGTCCATCTAGTCCATGGCAGCGGTATGGCTCATGACGGAAGTGCATCGTCCGCTGATGCACGATCGCAGCTTCGAGGTCTTCTTCTATGGTATGACCGCATTCCCAACAGTGGAATGTTTCCATGTCGAGGTGATCGAAAAAAGCCGTGTATATCGATTGTCCCTTCAGCCCATAGACATCGATAATCGAAGGGTATCTCATCAGTGCGTCTCCCACAATCGGCTCGGGGAATTGAAGACGGAAAAAGTCGGATCCCACAACCCAAAGAGCAATGCGCAGAAGGTTGGTCTTCCGTTTTAGCGACTCAAGCGAGGTGAGGGTTGACGAAATATACCCCTCATGGTCTGAATCATCGCTATTGAGGGTGCGATCGACAGTAGGGCAAGGGGGTGGGTCTGGGGAGACCCCTGTCAAGGGAGCTTGAAATGAGCGACTCCGTTGCTCTGGGAAGAAATTAGACACTGGTCCCAACCGCCGCTTCGGGGAACCCAGACCACGAAAATCATAGTGGGTGGCACGTCCAAAGAGGGCATGCCAATATGACGGGAATGATGTCGATGATGGATCAAGAGGGGCTAAATGACGATAGTGGAGAGTGGCTTTGCACGCACCTTCGTATACTGCACAATGCCCCGAAGGCTCACTGACGTCGGTGTAGTTACTAGGACCGTGGGACAAGAACACCAAGGGTTCCTCAGTCGGTAAACGTGCTCTTGCCTGCCTGTTAGAGGCTTCCGAGTGTACTGGGCTTGCTCCTGACTCTTTCTTAGGGAGGAGGCAAGTGTCTTTGGAAAGTATCAGTGACTCTTGTAGGATATCCACTATGAGTTAAAATGGCATACCATCATATTCCAATTCTTCAAGGGTGATCGTTGGTGGGTGGTGCATGACAACAATGGAAGGACCTCTGCAAGGTATTCAGGAGCTGTAAAAACCAAAGTTGTCTTCAACGATACAGGAAAGGAGTCAGTGTGACAATCTCACCAGAAATGGCTCGAGTATGAGGAGCTGAAATGATCTACCTAGATAGAACGAGGAAGTAAGGGATATTAAACATCACCCGGAGTCTTATAGAGACCACACATACGTACAAAGACCGCAAAATGCCTTGAAAAAGAAACTAAGGCTTCCACAGATGTCCTTTCTGCGCGGCGCTTTTACGATACGACACGATAAGAACCGGACCTTGTGGATGCTTTAGGCTGGGTATGAATTGCGCTGACAACCATGCGTGTAGGGCCTGAAGGGGGTAACGGCTCCAATAATTGGGGGTGAGGGAGGGCAAGGCCTGTAAGCGAGTGGCGTGTCAGCTCTCAGGGCCTCCTCGCCTGTTTGTTCACATCCACGGGAGTTAATGGCCGAAGGGTCGTGTGTCCACCAATGAATTGAGACAGGATATTGTTCACAACCAATGGCGATAGCACTACTCCATCGTCACTCCGCCGGAAGTCCAAGTGTCTATTCACCCTGAATGGCACAAATGTCATGTACGGGTGCCAATGAATGCGGCTTCCGCTTGAAACGCTCCTGGCGTCGCATTAGTGGTGGCCTCGCTGCAGAGGTCCGCATCAAACTAGCAAGGCGGGGTGACTATTGTGTTTCGAGTTGATGGTGATTGATGAGGAGGCGGTGGAAAAATGCTTCACTTTACCTTGCAGGCATTTGGCAGCGGCCGTCAATAAATCAGACCACTTCCAACGTTCGAGGAGTCCAGCTTCATCCTGAAAGAGATCTGGGTGGTCGAGACCCTGCGGTGATCCGTCCCTTCAGGGGACGCCATCATTTTTTGTTGGTGTAGATCGATTCGGAGGCGGGGT
>Ga0307515_10016081_pt1 | contig 13727 bp, 6 predicted proteins | sample 17_EM_MG_FD_194513 | JGI IMG/M metagenome (GOLD analysis project Ga0307515, IMG submission 194513) | Populus trichocarpa ectomycorrhiza microbial communities from riparian zone in the Pacific Northwest, United States - 17_EM | ecosystem: Host-associated > Plants > Roots > Unclassified | place... | reverse complement strand
AATAGATTTAAATCGTTGTGTGGTGGTTATTAATGGCTAAATATGCGGTGAGCAAGCAACGAATTAAAATCTGCTTATACCGATATTGGTGAAATAACTTAACGATATCACCAAAAGCCAGAATATCGTAATATTACACCAAAAAAGGATTAATTAAGGATATATATCGTAATATAGACAATATCGTTATATACCCTATATCGTTATAAGGGGGTTTGACTGTATATTGTATAGACAGGGAAAAGGAAGGGTTTTCCCTAGGCACGTGCAGCGCACGTGCCTCACAGGCGAGTCACCCCTGGGTCGCCCCTGAGTCGGCCGTACCTTGCGGCTATATAACTATCTACTCAGGTTTCACCTGACAGTGACGGAGTCACCTCGCTTATATAACGTAGCTTATGGGCTTTTGACGGTTGGGGGGCTTTTGACGGATGGTCTTATCGCTTGCCTATTTAAGCTTAGGCAGGGATCAAGCTGCGTCAGCCAAAGCGCTTGCGATCGCTGCGCAATTGACGGCAGAGGCATCTACTATTACATTTGAGGCAGCAACGGCTCATTCAAAGGCTTTAAAAGCAGCTGCATAAAGAGTAGGTGAAGAGGTCAATACGCAGGTAGGGGTAGAGGACGACGAGCAGAGCAATTCGAGCGACGGTGAGGTGTCAGATGAGGACGTTGGCGTGGATATGGGCAACGTCGTGCAGTCAATCGAGTAGAGCTTCCAATACAAACACTATAAAATGTCGCGGTAGAGCCTTGATTATAAAACTAAAGCTTCATTTTATTTATATCGTAGATAATGGTGCGTGATGCCTTTTATTAAATGCAATTGAGCATTTTGAGGCTTTAGTTTTGATGTTCAAAATCGCCAAAAGTCCATAAGCTACGTTATATTTAAATACGTGATTTTATGATTGGCAAAGCATACCCTTCCACCTCACACGTGGCTCTGCAATTAACAGGGGCTGAGCGAAGATCTTACACGCGCTTGCATGCATCAACCCATCCTTAGAAATGAGTCAGCACTTTATAGAATGCTGAACGCACTGTGCCACGATCCTTCGACCTTGGGTCTCCACTGTGCGCACCCCTGCTCTAAAACGCTGTGGTGCAACCCTGCCTCCGTCTGCGATTGTCCCTTCCAATCTCCCAATTCCAAATCCCTGCTTGCGACTATTTCCCAAACTTTCTTGCAAATATGCACTACCAACCAACATCCGTAGGCTGAACTTCGACGCCCGGAGCTCTGAACAATTTTGATTGAGACCATGAAATTTGGCAGGTCACGAGCGGAGGAAGCGGTAACGACGATTGACGGGACGGTTTCCGCTTCTAGGGAGTGCGCAGCGGAGACCAACGCCCGCTGCTTTACAGACCTCGCCTGTGCAACACGCAGGCCGTGGCTGAGTCAACGGGGAGCGCAAGAACCAAAGGAAGAAAGTAAAACAAAAACAAAAACAAAATAAGAGTAAAAATAAGAATAAAGCAAGAGTGAAACGAGAATGAAGTAAGAATGACGATATTGTTCTTGGTGGGCCTGAGCTAAAGCAAGTGAATATGGACATTCTCTTTTGCCATTCAGTCTAAACATGAGCTATCTAGCTATCGTACGATATATATACCTCCGCAACCATAAGTAAAAACCCGATGTGAAAAAAGGAACAAATAAAATAATTATCAAATGAGAGCTCCGTTACAAACCTAGAAAAACCCATAACGCCAAAACGACCACTTCACATGTGGCCAATGCGTCTATTACTCATTCGAAGAACTTTTCCAGCCACCTTTGCCCTAACACGCAAAGCGTAAGCCGTGGGAAAGACAATGGCCGGTCCTTTTCTTGTATCCCGAACAGAACTCGGAAGTAGTAGATTTCTCAATCGGCGAGCAAGCACAGTGTTGTTTTGCTGGCCACTCGCATCAGTCCCCTCGCGCCGTGGCTTACACTTGTTGGCCGTATACTCTCGCGTTGTGCTTCAACCCTTCACCCTCTAACAAATCTATCGTTTGGTCGGCCTTGTGTGATCGTATACCCAGCCCAGCTGGGACCCACAGTTCATTAAAGACGCGTCCGGGGTGGAACCAGGTAATTAGAGCCACGGCGATGATGATCATTGGGCCTTCAAAGATCATGAAAGGGGCCTCTTGGTTGGCGATGGCTCCACTGAAGCCTTCCGAGAGCTCTGCCACACGATACACTGATCGCACAAAGATCAGGAGTGTCGAAATTGCAAGACCTACGGTAGTAATCATTAGTATCAGTTTCCATGCTTGCTAGTCTGACAGAAACCAGCATTTCCAGGACACTGGAGATAGGATTGACTCACTCCATTGAAAGGCAGTAAACATTCTCGACTCGCGGAGAGAATGGTAGAGCGGAGGCTGTGTGCGCGCAAGCGTCCCTGATGATCGCGCTTTACGTACTCGCAAGGCGAAGTCCGCCCAGAGAATCATGAACAAGAGCATGGAAATCACTTGCGAGACCAAACCAGCGACCATGACGTTCTTTCCCGTGGTTGAGCCGGCACTGTCTTTGGCAGTTGAGGCCAATGCACCTCCCACTGCTTGCAAGATCAACGCAAGTAGATCGGAGCCGACGAAGACCTTGGTATAGGTCTTTGGCCTAAGACGGGAGTACTCGGAGCCAATGACGGTTATGACTCGGCTGAGGCATAGATAGATGCATGCGGTTAAGAATGCAGGGCCAATTGTAAGGCAGATCAAGTATCTGGAGATTGACCAGATTAGCTACCACAAAATTCCAAAGGAATGCTGGATAAACTTGAACTTACACCAAGAAATTGTTCATAATGAAAGGATTGTTGTGTAATAGGATGCGGCCAACGTATCCAATAATCTCGAGGAGTATGCCAAAGATCATGCAAACCATAAACGCCCATGTCTTGTGACGGACACCAAAGAATATTTGGATGCCCAGAAGCACCAGAAAGCAGATCATGTAGACAACATTGCCACCAAGATTCGGAATATACGAAATTGTCGCCCATGAGATTGGACACTCGCCTAATTCGCAGTACTTCCGCTGCATGGCAATGAGGGTCGTATTGGTGGTTGTGAGGTTAAGGTGGTTTGGATCGATGCCATTTTTATCGACAGTCATGATGATAGTATGTTGCTCAAATGAGCGACTCGAGGCCGAGAGAAGGGAGAAAAGCTGTTACTCGTCGAAGGTCTAAAGGTCGAAGCAAGCAATTGATACAACGAGACTAGGAGTTTGTGTTTTGACTGAAAGAGAAGTGGCCAAATAACTTCCTGCTTTCGATGAGCAGACCAAAGTAGTTATCTAATTTCGCAGAAAGGGAATTGGTGGTCGTGGGTCAGAAAGAAAAGACCTTACGTAAGAGAAAGGCAATTTAGAGATGCAAGAGGCGCAGGTCTGACATCTGCAACGGTCGATGGTGGGACCCTATCTTTGGCGTTGTTATGGATGGTGCACTTAACTGGGCTGAGCAGCGCAATGCGGCGCAGTAGGGGTTTTAGGCTGTTGTGCCATGTCACACTTGAATTTGTATGACATTCATGAGGGGCGGACGTCGAGTTTCAAAAACCTTATCGTCCATGCCATTCATTGGAGGTAGAATTCGAGTTTCAGAATTACTGCTTACCAATAGACGTGACCATTCGTCCGCCTCTCCGCTCTTGCACAGCAGCGCTGTGCGAATGCGCTCCCTGCTAGTGCCTAGATGCGATTTTAAAATAAGCGAGCCCTTAGCAAAATATATGGGTTGTCTTATTTTGCTAGCGTACTAGCAGGGGTCTGCCCGGTCCTTCTAACCCCCTTGTAGCCAAGATTGGTCTTTGAAGGTCGACAAGAAGGTGGAGTTGAGTTGACATGCAGACGCGTTGTGGGCGGCTCAAGCACGCCCGTTGCCCAGCATTGTCGGGTGGCCCAGACCGAAAAAGGGACCGACTATAAATAGCGTGTTATTTTAGCCCTGTGGAGTCAAATATAACCATAGCGGTAATAGGTAATTTTACTCACGGTCAGCGCCAAGGCTGGACCTACCTCATGCTTTACCGCCAGATAAGAAAACCGACCTGTGCGCACAGATAAGCCCTGCTCTAAAAATCTCCGCCAACTTGACCTCTTGGGCGGGCACACGTTCGCATCGCCACCACCACACCTCACTTTATCGGGGATCGTCAGCAAGGGCTTGCATTGTCTAATTATTAAACTCGTTCTTAGTCTCGTCTGCGCCCTATCCTTCCACGCGCTTAGACGCTGCATCGGAGCGATCTGCTCACAAGTATCACGATGGTAGTGCTTACATGCACAACCTTCAGCCCCCCAGACTGTCTCACTCCGTGCCTGGGGAATATGCGATTCAGCCTCAACCCGTGCGTCTTAGAGCTTAATGGTCCTCCTTTTGATGTATCGTTGATAACCTTGCTTGACCTAATGCTTACCACCGCCTCTCTACACACCGTGCCGATGGCCCGGTGTTCTATTTCCGGCTTCTTCGGCTCACGGATGCTAGGAACAGGTATAGCTTAATGTTGGAGGAATTCTTTTTTGAATTCTACTATTCCTCATCGTCACAATTTGCGATCCCATAACGGCTCGGCATTCTTTCCACAAGCTTTAAGCTTATCTTATTGTCTCTCAATCCTGCCTCAATTCCTTCAATAATAATAGAACAATTATCATAGATCATAGATCTCCCGCTACGAAAGTACGCCTAATATTTAACACATCTCTAATCTATCAGTACTAGAAGTGACGTCGAAGATACCCCACATGTAGGTCCAACATCTTTTGGAAACACCTTTTAGAATAATGAACTCTTTACTCACAAAGCCAGCTCTACTACTACCAACGCCCCGATTCCACAAACCTCTACCCTAAGTCTCCAATAATGGGCGGCGTGACAGATTCGACTGCGGCCGTTTGGCTGTGGAATAATGAACTTCCAGCGCGTGTTGAGAAATGCGCACACGAACTTATTCACAAGCAAGTGAAGCAGCGCCCAGGCGCCGTTGCCGTCGATGCACACGATGCAACGTTTACTTATGCTGAACTGGACGAGGCATCCAATCGCTTAGCCCATTACTTGGTCGAATTAGGCATTCGGCCTGAAGGCGTTGTGCCTCTCTGCTTCGAGAAGTCGGCATGGGCAATTGTTGGTATTCTAGGAGTACTGAAAGCTGGAGCTGCCATAGTTTTCTTGGATCCGTCACACCCGGAAAGCCGGAGGCAGTTTATCACGACACAAGTGGAAGCAAAAGTGATTATTTGCTCTCCTCAGCAAGCGCATCTTTTTGAAACGAACTTTCCCTCTACTTTCGCACTGAGCAGAGATACCCTGGAGAGTCTTCCGCATCATGACGCAGTACCCGAAACTGCGGTCAAACCATCTAATCTTTTGTATATTATTTTCACTTCTGGCAGCACCGGAACACCTAAAGGCTGTTTAATTGAACACCAAGCCTTCTGCAGTGGCTCGATACGGCACGCCGAAAGAGCGCGCATCCTTCCATCGAGCCGAGTCTTGCAGCTCGCATCGTACACATTTGACGTCAGTATCCTCGAGATTCTCACGTCCCTGATCCATGGCGCCTGCATTTGTACTCCTGCCATGGCCATGATGGCAAATGGCCCAGCCCACATAGTAAATGAATATCGAATTACCTGGACGTTCATGACGCCTTCGCTGGTGAAGCTTATGGCTCCAAGCATGGTCCCAACTCTTGAGACCCTTGCCTTAGGAGGGGAGCCTCTTTCGAAAGTAGACGTGGAAACCTGGGCCGGCCACGTACAGCTTGTGAACGGATACGGACCCAGCGAGTGCTCAATTGCAGCATCTGGAAACACCGAAATGACGCCTGATACTGATCCTGCAAATATTGGATATCCAGTCGGAGGTATCTGCTGGGTTGTTGATGCAGATGATCATGACGTATTACTTCCGCCGAATACAGTTGGCGAACTTCTGATCGAAGGGCCAATACTTGCCCGCGGATATCTAAAAAACAAGGAGAAAACCGACGAGGTCTTCATTGAATATCCGGCATGGGGTCCAACGACAAAATCTGGACAAAAGAGAAGACTTTATAAGACAGGCGATCTTGCCAAATTTCTGCCCGATGGATCGATATACTTTATTGGCCGAAAAGATACCCAGGTGAAACTGCGAGGATTGCGCATCGAATTAGGAGAGATCGAGCATCACATTGGAGTACACCCGCAAGTCCGCCATCGAATGGTCATCCTTCCCAAGACTGGGTTGTTTCAGAATCGTCTTGTCGCATTGGTGTCGCTTGTGGATTTCCTATCAGAAAGCTCAGAGTCTGTGGAATCTACAGTGCATGTTCTCCAGGACATGCATCAAGAGGATGTACAGCGACATCTTCAATCTATTCGGGAGAATTTGAAGTCAAATGTTCCTGAATATATGGTTCCCAAGACATGGGTCGTTCTGGAGAGGTTTCCACTGTTAATCTCTGGAAAGCTCAATCGCTCCCTTGTCAGCAACTGGATCTTGGAAGCGGACAATAGCTTGTATCGCGAAATTGTCGGCGTCGACCTTGAAGACGCACCGGCTGCCGAGGAATCGTCAAGCATCGAGGAGCATCTCCGATCAATTTATTCCACCGTTCTCAACCTTCCTGTGGAGAACATCAGCCTTCAGAAGTCATTCCTTAGTCTTGGAGGTGACTCTATCACTGCGATGCAAGTTATGTCCAGATGCAGAAGCGCAGGACTCGCTGTCAGCGTCAAGGACATACTCAGAAGCAAATCCATCACCGAATTATCGTACTGCGTCAAGTCCGCGAGCGAGACGGCTTATTCGACCGAGGAGAAATTCGATGTCCCATTCGATCTATCACCCGTGCAAAGAATGTATTTCGATATTGCACCAGCTGAAATCGATGATGCCCGGCAGACACGATTCAATCAAAGCTTCTACCTGAAAGTGGAACGGCCAATATCCGAAACAAGTCTCGCTAAGGCAGTTGAACTCTTAGTTGTCCAGCATTCTATGCTTCGTGTCCGCTTCTTACAAGATGAAAGTGGGAAGTGGATGCAACTTGTTCCCTCCCAAGTCGATGGTTCGTTCAACTTTGCGGTACATGCAATCGAAACAGCAAAAGACGCTTTTCCGCTCATGGCTGCTATGCAAACGTCATTAGATACACAGAAAGGACCCGTTTTTGCGGTTGCTCTGTTCAACACGTCGTCGGAGGGTCAGTATCTCTTCCTCGTTGCCCACCACCTCATGATCGACCTTGTATCATGGCGTGTGATTCTCCGAGATCTGGAAGAGATACTAACCATAGGCCTGTTGACCTCGGAGAAACCTCTGCCATTCCAAAACTGGCTAGCATTGCAATCGGAGCACGAGAGTCAGGCGACGGATATGTCCTATGCTCTGCCATTTGACATCCCCAAACCTGATTTCGACTACTGGGGAATGTCAAGCAAACCAAATCGCATGTGTGACACACAGGAACTGACTTTCACTCTGGATCCGGCAACTACCAAGGAGCTTCTTGAGGGAACTTGCCATTCAACTTTCAATACGGAGCCGATTGATTTGCTTCTGGCATCTCTTATCTACTCTTTCAGTCAAGTATTCAGCGACCGCCCAGTGCCGGCCCTGTTTCGAGAGGGCCACGGCCGTGAACCGTGGGATGAAGACATCGATATTTCCAGTACAGTGGGATGGTTCACGACAATGTATCCTCTCTATGTCGGCGTTGAAGAGGGCTTCGGAATCTTGGACTTTGTCAAGCGTGCCAAAGACGTTCGACGCAGTGTTCCTGGAAACGGCCGACCGTATTTTGCTTCCCGATATCTTAACGAAGCCGGAATGGCAAAATTTCACGACCACGATCATGTCGAGCTGTCTTTCGATTATTTGGGCCTCTATCAGCAAATGGAACGTTCAGACGCACTTCTAACACAAGTCCCTGGATACCAGGCGATTTTCGAAGATGTTGGTAAGGAGGCGCCTCGTTTTGCCCTGGTGGAAATCACGGCCGAGGTCATACAAGGCCAAATGCAACTGCTATTTGTGTTCAACAAGATCATGAAGAACCAGGACTTGCTGCAATCATGGATCAAGAACTGCGAGTTGTGCCTCGTCGACAGCCTTCAACAGTTGCAAAACCGCCGACAGGAGTTAACACTAGCGGACTTCCCGCTGCTGCGACTGTCCTACAGTGATCTCAACAACCTCATATACTCAAAATTGCCAGAAATTGGCATTTCAAACTTCGAGCAAGTTGAGAGTATATATTCCTGCTCTCCGATGCAAAATGGCTTATTGATCAGCCAAGTCCGATCAGAATCGCAAGGGTGCTATGAATACAATCACACCCTCAAGGTCGAAACAAGAAATCCTTCTGACATTCTAGATGTGGAAACTCTGAAAATGGCTTGGGGGAAGGTCGTCCAGCGTCACACGTCTCTACGAACCGTCTTCGTGGAAAGTGTCAGCCAAGCAGGCCTTTATGACCAGGTCGTGCTGAAAACAATCAATCCAAAGATTCACATTCAAGGATGCCAGCAGGATGAAGTGGACCAAGTTTTCGATTCGCAAGACCAACTCGCCTTCGCAACCGGTGAATCCCTGCATCGATTCACGATCTGTCACGTTTCTGCAAATGTCGCCATTTGTAAGCTGGAAATCAACCATTCTATTATCGATGGCTCTTCCATAGCAAACATTCTTGGAGATTTCATCCAGGCATACGATGAGCGGATCAGTGACCGAAATGGCTTCGCCTTCGAAGAATATATCAAGCATGTCCTCAGCCGTCCTTTGAGCTTAGCCATTGATTTCTGGAAAGACTACCTGGTAGATGTCAATCCTTGCTTCTTTCCCATTATGGCCCCTTGGGAAGACGCAAGTGATCCGCAAAGCAGGCTCGAAACCGTCACCATTGACGTCGGCATGACCCCGTCAGACCTGACTGACTTCTGCACTGACAGGAATGTTACTTTGGTAAACATTTTCCAGTTAGCATGGGGCCTCGTCCTCCGAAAGTACTCAGGCTCAGAGGATGTATGCTTCGGATATCTCTCATCTGGTCGAGACGCGCCATTAAGTGGTATTGAAGAGGGTGTGGGGGCGTTCGTTACAATGCTTGTCAGTCGCATGGTACTGGATGACTCGGTGTCCCTATCAGATGCCCTCGAAAAGGTCGCGGACGATCTGACACGCGCTCTGCTAAACCAGCACTGTGGCCTGGCAGAGATTCACCACGCTTTGAAACTGGGCAGTCAGCCACTTTTCAATACCATTATCTCATTCCACAGGGAAACGGATCGTGAAATGCTTACGGACTCGAGCATCATGGTCGAAGCCATCCGAGGCTACGATCCGACAGAGTACGCACTTTCTCTCGATGTCGGTGTTACCGAGAGCAAGATCAATGTAGCTTTGCAGTTTTGGACATCGCAATTCACACGAGCTCAAGCGAAGAACATTGGGGCAACGCTTGCGAAAGCCGTCGAATCGACCGTCAGGGGGTCAGAGATATCAGTCGGAAAAGTTGACCTCGTCAGCGCTGAACACCTGGACCAACTACGAAAAATCACGGCTGTATACCCCGAAACCACCGAAGAGTGTATCCATAGCGCAATTGAAGCCCAAGTTCTTGCGACACCTGACGCAGAGGCCATATGCTCATACGAAGGAAGTTGGACTTACAAACAAGTTGACAATCAAGCTACGCGGCTTGCGCACTACCTTGTCACGCTTGGTGTGGGACCTGAAGTTATCGTCCCATACTGTTTCCAGAAATCTGCATGGGCCATAATCTCGATGCTTGCAATCTTGAAAGCCGGAGGAGCCGCGGTCGCTCTTGATCCAGGGCATCCAGTCAGTCGGCTCGAAGGCCTCATCAAGCAAACAGGTTCACGCATCATCTTGGCTGCACCTAGAAATGTTCGCATTTTCGAAAAAACCCCGAATGTCGAGCACGTGCTCGGTGTTGACCTGGAATTTATCAGCAAGCTGGAACTTGGCTTGAGCCATCCATGCCCAATGGTCAAGCCTTCGAATGCAGCGTTTGTAGTATTCACGTCGGGAACCACGGGCAAACCAAAAGGCATAATTCTCGAGCATTTCAATTTGCGAACCTGTTGTACTTCAATGGGACCCGTCCTTGGATTTGGTCCGGAGACGCGCGCACTACAGTTCGCAGCCTACACATTTGACGTGTCGCTTCAAGACATTCTTACGACTCTGCAAACGGGCGGCGCCATTTGCGTGATTTCCGACGAAGAGCGAATGAACGACCTCGCAGGTGGTATCAACTCTCGAAGGGCAAACTGGGCTGATCTCACGGCTACTGTAAGTGGACTTCTACGGCCCTCCGATGTGCCGACATTAAAACGACTCAACAACGGTGGCGAACCGCTCAATCGTGACGTTGTTGAAACATGGGCGGATCATGTCGAGCTCTATAATCTTTACGGTCCTGCCGAAACAACAGTCAATCAGACTGCGAGTACACGACTCTCAAGAACATCTGCAGCAACAAATATTGGTCCGGCTTATGGAACTCACGTCTGGATTGTCAACGAGCATGATCCCAATCGCCTTGTGCCAATTGGCTGCACTGGTGAGATTCTTATTGAAGGGCCACTGCTAGCCCGAGGTTACCTCAAGGATCCAGTCAAAACCGCTGCTGCATTCGTTGAAGATCCAGATTGGGTCTCGTTGTTTCCCAGCTCCGTTTCGCCTCGCCGCTTCTATAAGAGTGGAGACCTGGGCATTCTTAATACCGATGGTAGCATTACAATCGTTGGCCGCCGAGACACCCAAGTCAAGATTAACGGACAGAGAGTTGAACTCGATGAGATCATGTATCAGGTTCAGTTACTCTTGCCAGAAGGTTACCAAGCTGTGATCGATGCCATTTCCATTGAGGAGCACACGAAGAGCAAAACGATCATTGCTTACATCTGCTCACCGGAGTTCTCCCAATTAAGGAAGGGCGGAGACCAAAAGACCATTGACATAACCGATAGCTTGAGGCGGCTGTTGGAAGACTTGCAAGGTTCGCTGGCTAAAATATTACCATTCTACATGATACCTTCCATCTTTGTGCCAATTTTCAATATTCCTTTCACCCAGTCAGGCAAGATGGACCGCACAAAGCTAAGGCAGATTGCATCTGGTTTCTCAAAAGCCCAAGTTTCGCACTACATGCTTCGAAGCGCCTCAAATTCCCAGCCGACTACTAAGATGGAAAAGCTTTTCCAAGACCTGTTCGGTCAAACCCTGAGCATTGAAGCTGAGACAATTAGCAGAGACGACAATTTCTTTGGTCTTGGCGGAGACTCGGTCGGAGCTATGAAAATGGTTGCTGCAGCTCGAAAGCAGAACGTCATCATCCGCGTTTCCGATATCTTCAAGCATCCGAATCTGCATGAAATGGCTGCCGTAGCCAAAAAGTCTGGAGATCAAAGAGCCGCCCGAGGAATCGAGCCTTTCAGTCTGATTCAGCTCGATACTTCCCCACTGGGCAAGGTGGTCGCGGAGGCAGCGGCACAATGTAACGTGTCGCCCGAAGACATTGAAGACATGTACCCCACCTCGGCACTTCAAGAAGGTCTTATGGCTCTTGGTATGAGGAAGACGGGAGCGTACGTCGCACAAAAGGTTTTCCAATTTCCTCGCGATTTCGACCTCTCCCATTTCCGATCAGCATGGGCAAAAGTCATCGAGAAAGAGGCGATACTGCGGACCCGCATCGTTCATACACCAAGCTCGGGAACTCTTCAAGTCGTCCATAAGCGCCCGTTCTCATGGCAAGAAGCATCTGACTTGGAGGCTTACCTGACCGCAGATAAAGCGTCTACTTTTCAGTACGGGGAGGCTTTGATGCGCTTGGCGATTGTTGGAGAATCAAAATCGGAAGTATATTTTGTTTGGACGGCTCACCATGCGATTTATGATGGATGGTCCGTTTCTTTGCTCTTTGAGAAAGTCGCTCAAGCTTATCGCGATGAAATGATTACAAGCTCCACACCCTTCAAGACCTTTATCGGTCGCCTTGGTGAGGTTCCCCAGTCAGCATGCATTGACTTTTGGAAGACCCAATTTGAGTCACAAGGAAGCTTCCCTACCAGTTTTCCCGTCGTTGGTCTCGGCTATGCAGCAGCATCAAAGAGGACAATCACTCACCAAGGATCCGCTACGGATACTCCTTCCAACATTATGCCTTCTACGATCAAGAGAGCCGCCTGGGTAATGACGCTCGCAACATATGCCGATTCCGAGAATGTAATTTTCGCATCTACTCTTTCAGGACGTAACCTTTCGCTCCCCGGGATTGACACAATGATGGGCCCAACCATCACCACCGTTCCAGTGAGAGTATCGCTGTCAAGATCAGGAATCACAATTAGGCAGTTTCTGGAGGCCGTACAGACTCAATCAATTAGTTCGATCGAGTATGAACACTTCGGGCTGCAAAATATTCGAGACGTTAGCCTAGAGGCTCGAACTGCCGTTGATAGCATTACCAATCTCTTCGTCTTGCAACCATCCGGTAACGATGATGAGTCTTTCCTGGGCATGGATCCTCTCCCAATACTAGAAGAAAATTTTGACACTTACCCGTTGGTTGTCATATGCAACCTGCGAAACGACGGAGGATTCAACGTCGAAGCCATGTATGACGAAGATGTCATTTCCACGGATCAGATGACACGGATGCTTCACCAATATGAGCATTTCGTCCAAATGCTTTCCGGGGACTTTGACAGACCGATAGAAGAACTGAGTTTCCTAAACAGATACGATCTCAAGGATATCACCACCTGGAATGCGGTGCTTCCTGACAGCATTAATGCTAGAATTCCCGACCTTGTGCTCAGAAACGTCGCCACTCGGCCGCAAGCCGAGGCCATATCCGCTTGGGACGGCAATGTCACCTATCAGGAGCTTGATGCCCTATCCTCGAAACTTGCAAACCATCTGGTCTCTCTTGGTGTTGGCCCGGAAGCCAAAGTTGGCTTGTGCTTCGATAAGTCTATGTGGAATATTATTTCCATGTTCGCCGTTATGAGAACCGGTGGTGTCTGTGTACAGCTCCTGCCAACGTACCCCATGCCGAGAATGCTCAGTATACTCGAGGATATCGAAGCATCGGTGGTTCTCGTCTCTCCCCAGCATGCTAGTCTCTTTGATGGCATAGTGCCTAATGTCCTATCCATCGAACCGTCGTTCCTCAACTCTTTGCCACAGGATTATAGCTCTTTCGATGCTCCGCAATACAGTCCCGAGAACGCCGCATTCATCGTTTTCACTTCTGGCAGCACTGGAAAACCGAAGGGCGTCATCATCGAGCACCGTGGATTCTGCACGATGGCTCACTACCAGCTACCTCATATCCTGTTGAACTCAGACTCACGCGTTCTCCAATTTGCTACTCACACATTTGATATCTGTCTCTTTGAGAGTTTTGCACCGCTAGTGTCAGGTGCATGTGTGTGCGTTCCATCCGAATATGATAGAATGAACAACCTAGTTAGCGCTATCAATACCCTGAACGTTGACTGGATTATCATGGTCTCAACAGTCGCAGACACTTTCCATCCTGACGATGTACCGGGGCTCAAATCGATCATTCTTGGCGGTGAGCCACTTCGCGCTGACATTCATGCCCGATGGGCCAGTCGAGTCAACTTGTTCAATGATTATGGCCCAGCTGAATGTTCTATTCTGGCTGTGATGACTCGATCTACACTT
>Ga0307515_10016080_pt1 | contig 13728 bp, 1 predicted proteins | sample 17_EM_MG_FD_194513 | JGI IMG/M metagenome (GOLD analysis project Ga0307515, IMG submission 194513) | Populus trichocarpa ectomycorrhiza microbial communities from riparian zone in the Pacific Northwest, United States - 17_EM | ecosystem: Host-associated > Plants > Roots > Unclassified | place... | reverse complement strand
GGCGGACTTTATAGCAAGAAAAATGGTTTAAAGAAGGAGCTTATATAAATTGCAGAAAATAGGGTTATTATATTAAAAACTATAGAAGTGGCCAGAGTTACTATATAGTAAAAGGAATAAGACTAGTAGACGATATATATATATAGAGGGATAATAATATACTGTAAGGAACAAGAGAATATTTAATTAAAAGTTTTGCATTCTGTTATAATAATATATACCAAATTTATAAAAACGCTAAGTATGGCGTAAGCTATTAGCTATAAGAACTATAATTAGTAAAATATAGAGGAACTAACGAATTAGTTTGTAGATCGGATATTAAGGACGATAAGTTTAATATAGGCGAAATATTTAGTAGCAATAAGGCAATAAAAGCAGCTTACTAGGAGTATGCAGACCTCGGAAATATTATAAAAGAAGTAGAGGATAATTCTACTATGGAATAGGGAATATTAGTAAGGATTAAGACCCTACTAAATATGATATCTATCGCTTTATAAGATATAAAAGAAATAGGATAGCGAACTACTTCGGTACTTAATAAAGGTAAAAGGCTAAAGGCTTAAGATTCTTAAGATAAGATAAGGTAAGCTTAAGGACCTATAATAGATAATAACCGATAGAGTAGAGCAACGGCTTAGTTTAGCAATATATAAATAAGCTTAGGACGAAGTTTCCTAAAGATATAAGACTCTTAAGACAAGATAAGTAAGATTTAAGACTTTTAAGATAAGATAAGAACACTAAGTAAGCCTAGCTAGACTAAGGTAGGAGTAAAGCTTAAGATAAAAGTAAGCTTAAGATTAAGAATCTTATGGGACTAAGATTTTTAGACATAAATAAGGACTATTAAAGAAATTAAGAATAAGACTTAGCAATAGGATTAAAATGTTAATACTAAGATTAAGAAGTAAGAGAACTTTAAGGATCTATCTATAAGACGCAAACTAAAAGAAACCATAAAAGTATTTAGATAAAGAATTATCGCATGGTAAGAATAGAAACTAGATAAGAGATCTAGTATACTAGGTTGTATAAGAAACAGAGCACCTATATAAAGAATTACTAATAGGCTTAGGATAGGTATACTAAGAGCTAAGTAGCTTACTAAACTGGAAAATAAAGAGGATCTAGGAATTCCTACTAGGTTTAAGAAATGATATATAAAGGGCTATTACAATATAGTAATAAGAAGATACTTCCTTATGGATAAGCTATATGCACTCTAGTAGCTATACTAAAAGTAGTATAGGCAGCGGCATAATAATAAGTAGGAAGATTTCTATATATATTTGGATAAATAAGTTATTTAGAACCACCCTATTATAAAGAAGGCCATAACTTATATTAAAGGAGCCTTAATTATAATATTAAAGGATCTAGAGGAATAATTAGAGGACTAAAGAAGTAAAAAACGCATTTTAGTACCTGTAAATAAAGTTATAACGTTTAGATTAGCATAATAAAGGTTTAAACTTAAAAATAAAGATAAGTTAAGAGTTAACCCAAAGCACTTAGTATACTATACGCTATTATGGATTGTATATGTAGACGATATATATAAAATGCACAAGAATCCAAAAGAAAAAAATCGGAAGTACCCTATAAGGATATATTGGGCGCTAAATAAGTTTTATCTAGAGATAGGTGGCTAAACTGAAATTATAAACGCGATTATAGAATAATACCTATAAATATACTGCTCCTACCTGCAAGACAACTAGGGAAAGTGACTACCTTTAGCTAAGTTTACTGTAAATAATATATTAAACAAATTAATAGGCATAACACCGTTCTACGTAACCTACGGATAAGACCCTTAACTTATATTTAAACTATAACCCGAAATTAATATAATAGGACCTATAATTAAGCGGATTTAGCTAATTAATATATATAACTTCGTTAATTAAATAAAGCAGCTAATGGAACTATTACGAAGTAAATTAATATACGCTTAAATAGTATAAAAATAGCATGTAAATAAAGAACAAGCTTCCGCGTAGAACTTTAAGGATGGTAATATAGTTTACCTAAATATATAAAACCTAAAGACTTAACGGCCCTTAAAGAAACTTAATTAGAAATTTGTAGGCCTATACTAAATTAAAAAGAAACTAAGCCTATATACCTAGAAGCTTAAATTACTAACTAAGATAAAAATATACCTAACGTTTTATATAAGCTTACTATAACCTTTAAAGGATAAACCTATAACTTGCAAAGTGCTACTACTACCTCCTATAATTATTAATAATGGTAACAGCTTTTACTTTATTAACTTAATTAATAATATATAATAAAAAACACAATTTAAACCATTTAAACATCTTATTAAGTAAAAGGGATATAAAATATAAACCTAGGAAACCTATAACCGGATTAAGGTTAACGCGTCTTCCCTAGTAAAAGAATTCTATAAGGACCATCCTTCGCGGCCTACTTTAGCTAGATAGATATAATATAAAGGTAAATAACTACTACCTAACGCGACTACATAACGTAATAGGTAATAAGTCTTAACTAAAATTGTATTATTTAGACCTTTAGCTAAAAGGGGGGGGTACTATAATGGGACTAGCCCAGTTATAGTAGAAATGTCTTAGTAAAACACTCAATAGATAAATTCTGACAAATTCTACTAGCTTAATTAACTTCTGCTAAGTTCTACTGGATTAATTAAATTTAACTAAAGTCTGTTAAAGACCGCGTATATATATATATACGCACGTATTAACTACCAGGACCCCTAACTATTTAATTTTATAATTTTCCTGTTATTCCTTTCTCTTCTTTATATAATGTCTTATCCTTAGCAAGAGCTATATACCCTTAAATTTAGATAGAATTTATACCGTTCCTTTAAATCTTCCCTAAAGTCTCTTCGCGCCCTTATATATTTCTACCCTACTATTCCTAGAAGAGGGAGGCTCTAAGCTTCTAAAGAAGAAATTAAGACATTTAATCCTATAAGAATATAAAGACTACCTAAATAAATATTATATAGTGTAAGAAGATATAATCTATAAACCAGATTTAGCTCTATAGTTTTTACTATAGGAAACGGGAAAAAAAGATAAGAAATTTTAATTATAGGTATAGCTACTAAGGTAGTAAAATGTCTTAAAGTCTTTCCTACTACGCAGTGTACTAGCTACTAAAAATTCGGCTATATAGGAGATAGATGCTCTACCAGGGCCTATAGATTTTATAGTTATCTTTCTTACTAGAGCTAGGCCCATTAATATAGTTAAATTAGTTATTAAGTTAGAGCTCCTTAATAGAGGTAGGGGACTTCCTAATGTTAGCGCTAGCCTCTAAGAAGGCGATTAATCTATATAGAGATATATAACGGTACGCTACTATATATTAAATAACCAATATATTTACTATAAAGGATATAGCTAAGGCGCTATAAGCCTTTAAGAAGGTAGCCTAGCAATTAACTACTAACTCCCTCCTAGTAGGTAGGAAGACTATAATACTAATAATTGCTAAAGGCAATAACAAGGACTATAAAAATTAAGATAATATTAATTTAGATAATAATAGAGTCTACTAAATTAACTAATAGCTTATGGGGTGTACAGAAATAGAGGTTATTAAACTAGAGAAGCTTTCTATTAGAGTAAATACTTATAGCTAAAAGAAGGTCTTTTATCCCTTGCACCGATAGCGTCCTTAGAGCTGTGGCCCGTGCGCGCACTCAAAGAACATCAACACTCAGTGTATAGATAAGTTTATCAATTAATTACACCACTAAAATGGTGCGCAACTACGTGTCTAGTGATTCAAACCTTGTGCAGCCTACTTAAAACGTTATTCCCAAGAATCGGGTCGTAAAAAGCTACCGCTAGACCCCGAGCAACTGCCTGATTTCGAGAACTTTGGTGATGCGGCAGAACGATTGACCGCCTGCGTATATAGCTTATTGATTGGTGCGCACGGAGCACGGCTCTAAGGACGCAAAATATCGGTGCAAGGGATATAGCTAGCTTCTCTAGAACCTTATCTAAAAGCTCTATATAAGATTAAGATACTATAAATAATAAAAGAGACCCTATAATTACTAGAAGCTCCTTACTAATATTAGGCGTTAACGGTTAAAATAACTTAATACTAGAAAGCTAAGACGTGTTATAGAACACCCCCGTGACACCTTATATTTTTTTTTTTTTTTTTTTAAAATTATATACCGTTTTAGCTGTCTATACGACGCTATGCCGGGTCTTCTATATTATAGAGGCAAATCCTAAGCCACCACCTAGGATAGAACGTATGCTTTAAAACCACCGAGTTTTAAAGAGATGTGTCTTGTAGGGTAAGTTCCTGTATAAGAGAGATGACAAAATAATTAAAAAGTAATAGATGCCCAAATTGCCTCTGTTCTGTACCATATATTAGAACTGGGCCTATTTTACGGGCCTGTTTTCTTGCTGTAATACTATCCGTCTTCCGCTAATGTCGCGTATAACGCATCTACCACTAAGAGAGACTTAGTTGGTTACTTTAAGTCTATTCCTGGCCTCCTAAAACTGCCCTAGGAGGCCTATTTATACCATATATTATGCTGCCTTCTTTGCTAACCATGCTTTATTTAAGATTGCTTTAAAGCTCTAAGGTTGGCTATTATACGGCCAGACTGCTTTCCTTAGTTCTTTAAAATTGGGACATTTGATCAGGACGTGTCGCCCTATTTATTCGTCCCTACACGTGCACCTTGGGTTAGGCGCACGCTTAATTCTATAGAGGTAGCTTTTAAGGGCTACCTTACCCGTCCGGATTTGCGTAAGGGTGGCAAAGAGGGCTTTTAGTAAGCCACTGTGCACCCTTAGCCTCTGTTTTAAGATCTTTAGTGCTAGTCTATACAGTTCTCTCCCAGACTCTCCTTTCTCCTATTTACTTGCCCAATAAGCTTCTAGTCTTACCTTTATTGTTCTCTTTGCTGCAGATAATAGGCTTTAGAGTAATGGAAAGGTAGGGGCCTTTGGTCCTATCTTTTCCTTTCCCTTTCTCTACCCCGTTGCCATTTTCGCCAGTATATCCGCTTGTTTATTCCCGTTAATGTTTACGTATAATGGGACCCAGTGTATTGCTGCCTATATACCTATTATCTGTGCTACTTATAACCTCTCACGTACCCTATAGACTAGGTACTGGCCTAAGTGGTTCTGTGGTTTTGCTACTGCCTAGATTGCCGCTTAGTTATTCGTGAATATCGTAAGTCTCCTAATTAGTAGTAAGTGCCTAAGTGCTAGGTCTAGGGCTAGTTGGAGCCCTCTTAGCTCTCCTGTATACACTGTGCTGACTTAGTTCGTTCCCATGTAGCTGGCTGCTTTGGCTCCTAGTTCTGGGATGCATGCTAAGGCTCCTACCTCTCCATTAATCTCACTGCCATCTGTATATGCTAATATGTGTCCTGGGTTGTTTTTGGCTTCCCGTGCAATCTGGTTATGTCCTAGCTTGCCTGCTTCTGTTCCTTTAGTAATATAGATCTTCGGTGGCTCAGTCCACGGACAGATAATTTCCGGACGGATTACTTCCATAGGAGGTGTTCCTTCCTTGAGGTGGAGCGCTATAGTATTTTCTAGCTTCTGGAGAGGGCTGTACCACTTGAATTTTGATGGGGCGGATCTCCGCATTTATGACACCTTATATACGTCTACCTATTTCCACCAACTTAGCAACTAGAGACCGACTATAAGACGCAATTTAATAGCAATCTGCCGCAATCTAATGGCAACCTACCGCATTCTACTATATTCTACTATATTCTACTAAGTTTTACTAAATCCTACTAAGTTCTGTTAGGACCACTACCTAAATCCTATTCTACTTTATATACGTATTAACTAAGCAACTAAGTCCATAATATATATCCTTTCTTCCCACTTTCCTACCTTCTTTCCTTATATAATATCTTAACTTTATTACACAGTTTATATACGTAGTTTAATAATATTTACTTATTATATATTATCGCCGCTTATACTTACTCCGTAATACTATATTGCGTTAAACCTATACTACTTTACCCTACTTAATATGCAGTATAACCTAGAAGCCCCTATATTTATAATTAACTTACGCAATATATTTACCAAATAAATAAAGGGCCTGTAATAGGCCTTTATAGATACCCTCGCTTAATAAGAGGCTTAATACTAAGAGATAATTAGATCCTTAAGAAAAGAAATTAAAGAGATCAGCCGTAACCTACTATCTACTATACTATCGCCCCTACTTATTCCTACTAGTGTTAACCTATAAGTACTAGATAGAGAAAACGTGTCTAAGATTAGCTTTTTAACCCTAAATTCGCTAACTAGTGCTCCTATAAAGAAGCTAACTAAACGTCTCCCTAATTCTCCCGCCTATTTAGGTAAAAGAAGTAAACTACGCTTCTTCCTTAACTAACTTAAGAACAAGCTAAACGGTAATATTAATTACTACCCTACCCCTAATAGTTAACTACGTTATACTATAAGCCGTCTAACAGGAGACGCCGCAGAAACTATATACCCGTTTTAGCTAAGTACTATAGAAGAACTAGTTACTATACTAAAAGTATCTTATAGCTACCCTAACCAAATTATAATAGCATAAAGGAAACTAAATAAAATAACATAAAGCTCTAAGAGCTTCTTATTATACTTTGCTAAGTTCCACTACTATACTAAAAAGATTAGATAGAACGAACCCGCCTTAATTAATCGCCTAGTAAAATCCTTAAACTCTAACCTAAAGGCTTCCCTTATAGGAGTTAAGCTGCTAGATACCCTTACTACCTACGCCAATGTTGTTAACGGCCTATATAACGACATACTACGCCTTACCCTAAAATATACACCTTAATACTTTGCTTCTTAACCGCCTAAGACCCGTAAGGACCTAGATGCTATAGACATTAACACTAGAACCCTCTCTTACGCCCTAAAAGGATCTATTAAATATAAACGACGTATTAAACACGGCCTTTATTTTAAATGCGGAAGCGACGCTTATATCTTAAGTTACTACTCTATCCCCCTGCCTAAAATAAATATTTAAATAACTAGTATAGGCGGTATACCGCTGTCCTAATTATATAAAAGAATAACTAGTATAAGCAACCGATCGCTTCCGTTAAGCCCTGCCTACTAACCCCAATTATTATCTAATTCCGGTTTAGCATTTAGTAAATACTACTTATAAGGACGAAGCTATAATTAACACGCTATAAAAACTCCGCCCTAATTACCTCTAAAAGGAAGGTCCTAGAGCTAAGTCGCTCTCTAAAACAGCTCTGCCTTAGGATCTTATTAAATACTTTAGATATTATAAACTCTAACTCTTAGGACTATAGTATAACCGTTAACTACTATCTTTAGCAGAATAGTTAATAGGCTAGTGCTTAAGTCCTAATTAATACAGAAGCTAGTAGCATAGGATTTATTAATAAGATCTTCGCGTAAGATAATAGTTTTACCTTAACCCCCCTTAACTAGCATATTAATATATTTTAGATTTAATAGTAAACGCACGGTATTAGGCCGAATTACCTATATAATATACCTAAGACTTTAATACCTAAACTATAAAGAACTAATTAGGCTTTTTATTACTACCTTAAGTTACTTAGTAATTTTTAGATAACCCTAAATAAAGCTTTATAAGGTAACTATTAATTATAACAACCTTAAGCTTCTATTTACCGCCTCCTGCTATAAGTAGAAGTGCCTTATAACTTACTATTTAGATCTAGAACTAAAATTTAAAAAATTTACTAAAATTTACTCTATACCTGAGAAGTCTACCCAATTCCACTAGCCTAGGAATTCCACCGAATTCTACTAATATAAGACTTCCACTAATATCCATTAAGAATCTAAAAATTCCACTAAACCCTACGAACCGATTTTAACTACCGTACCGCCCCGAGCTAAGTAGAAGCTTAAGCTTAATATATAAAAATACTAGAAGGACTGGTGTTCTACTATAAAAAGGATTTTTAAAGAACCTAAACCTAAATCTAATACTAACTCTATACCTAATACTAAAGCTAAAGCTAAATAGAAAGCTATATAAGAAACTATAGACAATCCAAACAAGCTTAACACCCTAAATATCCGTATAATTAGAGCTACCCCGCTAGTACAACTTGCCAAGAAACCTAAGTATACAATCTTTGCTGTTATAATAGCCGATATTAAGAAGGCCTTAGTACTAAAAAAGTATACTAACCCTGCTATAAAGGTACTAGTAGAGTATTATTACCGCCTAGATATATTTTTATAAAAGGAAGCTAATAAGCTACCGGAATACCGACTATACGACTATAAAATTATACTTAAAGAAGGAAAGCAGCCTAGATTTAGACCCCTATATAGAATGTCCTAAAATAAACTCTAAGTACTATAAAAGTATTTAAACGAGAACCTAAGTAAAGGATTTATTAAAGCAAGCTTGTCGCCTATAGCCGTATTAGTAATCTTTATTAAGAAACCTAGTGGTGGTTTGCGCTTCTATATAGACTACTAAGCTCTTAACGCCATTACTGTTAAGAACCGATATCCGATCCCGTTAATATAAGAGACGCTAAACCGACTAAGTAAGGCTCGCTACTATATAAAGCTTAATATTATCTCTATATTTAACCGTCTCCGTATAATAAAAGGAGATAAATAGCTTACTGCATTTCGTACTCAGTATGGATTATTTAAATACTTAGTAACGCCATTTGGCCTTGTAAATACCCTAAGCTCGTTCTAATATTATGTAAATAATACCTTATATCCCTACCTGGATATATTCTATACCGCTTATATTAACGATATCTTAATATATAGTAATAACCTAATTAAATACTAAAAATACGTTAACTTTATTTTATAAGCCTTATACAGAGCTAGTTTATAATTAGACGTAAATAAATACAAGTTCTATAAAATAGAAGTCCTATACCTTAGACTTCTTATCTTTATAAACGGCATATAAATGGACCTAAAGAAAGTTAAAGTAATTATAAACTGGTAAGAACCTAAGAACGTTAAGGATGTAAGAGCCTTTATCCCTTGGCCCGTCAGCGTCCAACGAGTAAGTGGTCCGTGCGCGAACACCAGTTTCGAAACAACGCGTGCACCTACATAGATTCCATCAATTAATTACCTACCACAATGTAAAATACGGTTCTGCAGGAAGGATAAGTGCTAGCAACTTTATATCGAGCGACTTAACTCCTAAAACTAGGCGCGTATATTAAATTACCACAAAATTAAAGCTCTGCACCCCCTAGTACAGGCGTTAAATTTAGCACGATTGATTGGCTAGTTCTTATCAATAACCGTTGGACGAAAGTTGACGGGCCAAGGGATAGGATTTGCTAATTTCTACTAATGGTTTATTAGTAACTTCTCCGCCTTGGTTTTACCCCTTATAGCTCTAATCTAAAAGGATAAAGCCTTTATCTTTAATATGGAATATAAGAAGGCCTTTATCTATCTAAAGGTTATATTTACTACTGCGCTAATGCTTTAGTACTTTAACTTAAACCGAATAAGTGTTATAGAAGCCGACTTATCCAACTATATTACTAGAGGCATCCTGTCTTAATATAATAAGGATGGGATATTATACCCTATAGTATACTTCTTAAAATAACTAAGCCTAGCTAAATATAACTATGAGATCTACGATAAGGAATTATTAGCTACTATTAGATATTTTAAATAATGGCGACCCAAACTAAAAGGCGCTGGATTTTTAATTAAGGTTCTTAGCGACTATAAGAACCTATAGTACTTTACAACTATAAAACAGCTAAGCCACCATTAGGCCCGCTAGTTAGAATACCTATCCCGTTTTTAATTCTTAATTATATACTACCTAGGTGTTTAAGGCTAGAAGCCTAATACCCTAACCCGACGCTTATAAGACGCGCTAGTACTAGAAAAAGCGCGCTCTTACTAAAATTAGACCTTACTTCGCCCTAAACTATTTAACCCTCCTACTAAAGATATTATAGTATACGTCCTTAAAATAACTAATTAATTAATTTAATAGATTATAACTAATGAATACTTAAATAACAAGTTTATCTAAAAGACGCTTAAGCTAATATAAAATAGCATTAGACGCTCTAAAAGAATTTCTCTAAGTAAATGTAAAGCCTATAGGAACTGCTTATACTACTAAAACCGCCTAGTTATACCTAACTACGACGAACTTAAGCTTAAGCTCCTTAAACACGTATATAACCTACTAGTAGCCGGCCACCTAGGCTAAGGAAAAACCCTAGAGCTACTTTAACGGGAGTATTACTAGCTAAATATATAAAATATAATACAAAGATACGTCTCTAGCTACTATATCTACTAACGAGCTAAAGCTTTACACGAGACGTATAACGGCCTATTAAAGCCACTACCTATTCTGGACCGAAGATAAAAGAATATCTTAATTAACTTTGTTATTAATCTCCCCATAAGTAAAAGCTGTATAAATATTATAGTAGTTATAGACTAACTATTTAAAATAAGACACTTAATCGCCTGCCCTAATATATTAACACCTACTATTGCCTAACTATTCCTAGATTACGTATAGAAACTTTATAGACTCCCTAAAACGATTATCTCTAATAAAGGCAGCCAGTTTATCTCTATATTTTAGAAAAAACTAACTACCTAACTTCGCATTAAAGCACTATTGTTTATAGTATACTACCTAGAAATAGATAGCTAAATAAAATGTATAAATGCTATAATAGAACAGTATATTCGGATATATACGTCGTACTTATAAGATAACTAGATTAACTGGCTTATATTCGCTAAGTTTACTATAAATAATTCCGTTTTAGAAACTATAAAGGTTTCCCTATTCCTAGCTAACTACGGCTAGCATCTATAAATGGGTTTTAAACCCTTTAGTAATATTCCTTACCCTACTTATCATGCCTTATAAGTTATAGAAGTAAATTAATTTATAAATAAGATAGAGGAGCTATAATAGTTTCTTACTAACGAAATAATATAGGCTTAATCTGTCTATAAAGCCGCAGCGAATAAGAAATAAACCCTAGCACCGGCTTACTAAATTAATAACTTTGTCTGGCTAGATATAAGAAATCTAAACACAAAATAACCTGCTAAGAAGCTTAATTAAAAAAACGCTGGCCCTTATAAGGTTAAGAAGGTTATTTTCTCTTAAGTCTACTAACTAAAGCTCCCTAATACGGTTAAAATCCACCCTATATTCTATACGTTAGTCCTCTACCTTACTACTCCCGTATTAAACGCCCTACCCAGATAGATATAAGACCCTCCCCTACTAGTTAAAGTAGATAGTGAGAACGAGTACTATATTAAAAGAATTAATAATATTAAGTATAATAAACGGAAACGCTAATATATATATCTTATGAAATGGAGAGGCTTTACTAAACCCTTATAGGAACCCGTTAACTTTATAGGACTTATAGAAATACTTCTAGTATATCCTTATATTGTAAGTGGATATATAAATAATATATATAAGCCGCAAAAGACTTTTATAAACTCTACCTAGAACTACTATAGCCCCATCTTGCAGAAGCTTAAATTTAAAGGGGGGGTACTATTACGGGACACCCCCGTAACACCTTATATACGTCTACCTATTTCTACTAACTTAGCAACTAAAGACCGACTATAAGACGGCAATTTAATAGCAATCTGCGGCAATCTAACGGCAACCTGCCGTATTTTACTATATTCCACTAAGTTCTATTAAGTTCTACTAAGTTCTACTAAGTTTTACTAAATCCTGCTAAGTTCTGTTAGGACCACCACCTAAATCCTATTCTGCTCCGAATATATATTAACTAAGTAACTAAGTCCACAATATATACCCTTTCTTCTCATTTTCCTACCTTCTTTCCTTATATAACGTCCTAACTTTATTACACAGTTTATATACATAGCTTAATAATATCTACTCGTTACATATTATCGCCGCTTATACTTACTCCGTAATAAGAGATATTAATTAATTAAGAAACTAAAGGGTATATAAGTACTACTATTAACGTTTATATTTAACTTTAAATAAAATGCATTTAGAGAGGTAATCCGGTATAAGGTATAGTAGGTTATATATATAGTAACTACTAAGTAGCGAATATTAACTATAACTATATATATACCGCAGTAGTAACCTTAACTATATATAGGATTATACTAGCGTTAATTGCGGTATATAATCTTAAGGCTTACTAAATCAATATTATTACAGTCTTCCTAAATAGCTTTATAAGGAAGCACTATATATATATATAACAACTAGAGGGATTTAAAGATAATAACTATATATTAGTCTGTCTATTAATAAAGGCGATATATAGCCTTAAATAGGTATATTTACTATAGTATAACACATTAATGGAGTATCTAAAGATAATAAGATTTAGGCTAATTAATAAAGAGCCTTATTATAAGAGGTCAGTCTAACTAGAACGTATAATTATTTAATTAATAGTATAGAATAAGAGTTATAGGTAAGTAAAAGATAAGTTAAGGTAGAATAAGCTTTACGTAATAAAGGACAAATACTTTTTAACCTCGTTTATTTAGAGACTAATTGCTAGTTCTTCTTAAGAGGAGAACTAGCTCCCTATATAATCCTTTTAAGACGCTAGTAAAACCCTTCGCCCCTTATCTATCTAACTATGTCTTCTAAGACGTAGATAGAATATAGACGGGATATAGATAAAACCTCCTACTGTCTTATCTAATATATACCTTTTAGGGGATTCTATTATAATTGCCTCCCCTTTAAGGATTTTATTCCTTTAAGACTTTACCTTTACTAAACTTTTATAGAGTTCCGGCTAAAACCACTAGGGAAAATTCTTAGTAGAAAGGTACTTTATAATACGGCTTATAGCTAGTTCTTTACTAGTATAAAACCTTACTTTATCTTTAATTCCTCTGCTCTTCTTCCACTATAGCTCTTTATAATACCCTTATAATGGAACTAAAATAATAATAATAAAAATTAGATGGGATTTACCTTTCTTATTATAAGAGTTTGTTATAAGTTAATTTAGAGGTTGTCTTATATAACACGTCTACTAGTTACTATCCCCATTTACCTAAAATAGGTTCTAATAATAACGTCTTTATTTTAATTTTCTTCTAGTTTATAAGCTGTTGCCTTTTACGCATCTTTTTATTAATAATACTATTCGTCTCGTCTTTTAGTAAACTGTTTTTACTATATTTTAGCTTTTAGCTTCCATATCTCTAGCTATTCTTTTATAACTACTCTATTCTCTTTTTATAACACATCTATAAGTAATAAAGTCCCTATTTTATCTCCGTTAATAATACTAACTTCCTATAGTATTCTCTCATAATAGCTTATAGTCGTGCTGCGCGTCCCTAAACTAGCGGCGGTATTATTTTAATACCACCCCAAACTACCTCTGTTGCTCCTATAGTAATTTCTCTAAAGTATTACCGTTGTTGCGTTTATATACTTACGCTAGACCTACCCTACGCCTATAAGATACCTTATTCTGGTAAAAACAAATTTAAGTATTTCTATTACCGTAGTAGGAGAAAGACCTATATTCTAGTATTTTCCATTCTATCCTATTCTAAATTTTACTAATTATATTAGATACCCGCTATTTATACGCGTAAGACTTATAAGCTCTATTACGCTATTTAGGATTTCCGCCTATATCTAAATAGCAATAAATGG
>Ga0307515_10016079_pt1 | contig 13728 bp, 19 predicted proteins | sample 17_EM_MG_FD_194513 | JGI IMG/M metagenome (GOLD analysis project Ga0307515, IMG submission 194513) | Populus trichocarpa ectomycorrhiza microbial communities from riparian zone in the Pacific Northwest, United States - 17_EM | ecosystem: Host-associated > Plants > Roots > Unclassified | place... | reverse complement strand
ACCTAGCCGTAACGTCTCGAGCGAAACTATCCTCCTCGAAAGCCATCACGTAGAGCATTCGATTACGGACATTCCTTCCTTTCCTTGGAAGGTCGGAGTAAGCGGGGTCGAACACCTTCCGTTTGTTAACGATCGCCCGTATCGGATCGACGGGTAACCAGCAGCAATCCGCACGCGAGAAAACCTCTGTCCACATCATAGGAGGAGCTAACGTTATGCCTGAATCGTCTTGGAATATCATGAGTCGGGAGCGGTGTCGTATCAGGAAACCTGAACATTACCTTCCAAAATTTCCTGCGCTAGCAGTTTTGGTCGCGGCTTACGGAGACGAACGGCAGGGGTTGCTTTACGTTTACCCTTGCCTTTGCCTTTCCCGTTGGCGGAGGGTGAACCAGCGGTGGAAGATCTACTCCCATCCGAAATAATGTATCCACCGTCAGAGTCTATTGCCCGACCCTTGCCCTTGATGTCACGGATTACGGGTACGACAACCTCTTCCATATCGTCATCAGAGTCTGCAGGAGTGTCGGGTTTGGATCTCTTCTTCCCCGTTGGTTTTGACTTCCCGACGTTTGTTTGCCATGGAACACTCTGAAGACTGACGACCAACCGCGCCGGAATGCCCAACGCTCGACAGAGGGCAGTGAAGAGCTGAGCGCTGACATCACGAGATCCGCTCCTCATTAGGGCGTGTTTCATCAAACTCTTCGGAGTCTTGACAATCTCGTGTCCCTCGAACGAAGAATATACAAGTTCGTAGTCCTCGTCAAATTCGTAATCGCCTGATTTGAGGAGCTCTTGAACTTCCTCGTACGTGTGACTCTGGATGTGTCCTGTTTTCTGGACCCGGAAAAATCCGTACGCCCACCACTTAACGAGTGCCTTTATCGAGTTCTCGAATATGTGTCCTCGGTATGCCGCGTCGGGTACACGAGACTTCTTGATGTTGAGGAAAGCGGTCTGCAAGTTCAACGGCGTCAAGGACATCAACCGAGCCTGCAGGCAATCAGGAGTCAGCATCCGTGACCTTTGGTGACGACCTCGAAAGAACACCGCACATGTAGCAGCTTGTGGTTCAGCCATCTGTTTCGGAGGATAGCGTTTGTGATGAGAAAGACGGTATGAACCTTATGGCAGTTAACTCGAGTGAGACGTTCGGCATAGGCAGCTGCATTGAGAGCTTTTTTCCTTGCAAAGGTTCGAGTGTCGTTGAATAAAAAGAGTGTTGAGGACTCACAGTGCGTCCTCTTTGTCCTTTTTACCCTTGCGAGATTCGAGAGTGATCTCGATTGTTGGGATAGCCGGAGTGGTGTCGACTAGAACACTGATGGACTCCGGGGTTGCGGTCGCAGATGGACCTGCTTGTGGTTGAGACGGAACATAAACCTCCTCCCAGTCGAGTTCATCGTCATCACTGTCGAATTGCGGGGTATCGTCATGAAGGTTGTCCATGAGATGGCGTGAAGAGACGCGTTGAGGGGGCTTGCTAATTAGAACGCGACCAGTCGCGCACAGTCACGTCTGACTCAGCGTGACCGTAACTTGTCACGCCGGGCCCAAATCGATCACAAAGATGATGCAACCTCGTCCTGCATGCAGTACAAAAATGTACCATGGGCTGGAATCCAGCCTCGAATTCAGAGGGGGAAAGAATGTAGCTTAGAAGGGGAGAGCACAGGGGAGGAGGACACCTCTACCACTGAAGTGATCCTTCGGAGACTCGCTTCACCTAGTTCTGCGCTGAGAAACGATATCTCCGAGTATCGTTGCCGTCAATAAGTAGCTGTACAATGTACTACCCTCGTATCACTCAGAGTTCTCTCGTTATGCCTCTTCCCATCACCAGGAGCCACGAACTCTAACATCCTCTATTCCACAATTGCTCCGCAACCACGAGTCTCACTGGACTTACCGCCGGTCGATCAGACCGATCTGAGCCATTCGTCACTCTTCCGCCGGCCACAGATAGGTGGTCCCGCCTCCGGGGCAAATCCATCAGAATATTGGCGTTGCTAGGATTGACAGTTGGAACGGTGCTTACCCTTCCTGTCCTGATCGCCGTGAAACACGATCACCCAAACGGTTGTAACCTTTCTTTCTGATACCCTTGCTTACTTTTCCTGACACAGCTGGGGTACCTTTCCCCAGCCCTCGGCTCCGCAACACCTGTGCATTCCGTGCCAGTCCTAGCGTGGGTCTTTTCTACTTCGATCGGGGGAATACCGCTGGAATTTGAGACACTTGATGTGCCTCAGAATCTACAGAAGAACCCCAGGCACTACTCGAAAAGACGATGGGGGTCGAGGAGAGAGCCAACCTCGAGGCTGAATGACAGTATGGTGTATCCACATCGCTGACGCCTGCCATCCATTGACATTGTCCTCCCATTGCTCGAACAGTCAGTTCTGTATCAACTTCGAATTCCGACAGCGGTGGAAACTGCACATCACCCCCATCCACCACGATCTGTGATACTTGTTTCCTCACAACACGGATTCCGTCCTAGCGCTCCATTCAAGAACCCGTCTTAGGGAATGATGGCAATTGAAAATCCCACATCGCGGAAATGCACTGAATTGGTGGAGGTTGGTTAGTCTAGAAGATTGATCGCAAGTCTCATCAACGGTCGCCGCCAGGGCCCTGCATTGACTGTATCGAAGCGACAGGCGAGAAAAAGGTCTCGGGTGGCTAACTCCGCTTTCTTTCTCTCCCTCTGCGCCAGCACAGTCTACGCTCTCGCCCTCATCGCAGACTCCACCACAATTTCAACTACGGTTGATGAGCTTGCATTGCTAAGCACACCAGTGCTCCGTATCACTGCGTCCGCCACCAGTCTTCCCCCACACTCGTTAAACATTCACCCTCGTTCCCAAGGTTTCCTGTACCTCTTCAAAGCCTCTGCTTCTCGAATTTCGAGGAACCGCACACCTTTGTTTTCGCTCTTTTGTCTCCAACTTGGGCCTTTCTCTCTCGCCAAAAATGCACGAAGTCCCATTGCATCGCGCAAAACACCTGCCAACGCCTAGCTTGAACCCCAACATGGAACCATCCGATTTCTTCGACCGCCGTGGTCTTCTTGACCTACCAGTTTCGCTACCTTCCATCCCTCTTCTCAATCCTCTAATAACTCCTCTCGCTGGTGGACCAAAACCCACGCCTACACCTGGGAATAATAAGCCTAACCCCGCACCTACCCCACAGCACGATCCCCCGCAGCCACTCCCCGCGAATATCCCTGACCCGGGAAATGGTGATGGTAACGGGAATGTGAACAGTTTCGGGAACGGCGGAGGTGGAGGCGATAAGACACCGAACTCTGGGGATGGAAATACCGGTGTCCCGAATCCGAATCCCAACACTCCTTCGAAACCGAACCCCAACAGTCCCCCGAACCCAGATCCTAACACCCCCCCGAACCCAGATCCTAACACCCCCCCAAACCCAAATCCCAACACCCCTCCAAACCCGCCTACCCCTACTCCTAATCCAGGCTCCCCAGACTCTGACGCATCGGATCCCTCAAAACCATCTCCTACCAGTGGGTCACCTCCCTCCCAGCCCAGTGGGGTACCTCAGGGCGGCTCTGTACATCTCTCCGAACCCAATCCGGGGGGCACCAGTCCCGGCGATTCTCCCGGTGGCCCGGGTGGTTCGGGATACGTAGTTTTTACCACAATCTCTGGCGTGAGGACGGAAGTCACCCAACTCCCTCACCCGAGCTCCGGGGATGGCTCTACAAGTGAGGATGGTAATGGTTCTGTCAATGGCAATGGTGATGGATCCAGTGATGGTACAAACTCTTCTGAGGGAGGAGGGTTGGGTGGTGGGGTCGTCGCTGCCATCGTTATCTGTTGTTTGCTGGCGTTAGCGCTGTTCTTGTTCCTCCTGCGCAAGCGGGTCAAGAAACGACGAGCGGCCCAGCGCACGCGTTGGTTGTCCAGCGACGAGAGGGGCCCGCGTAGCACAATCAGAAGCAGTTTCGGAGACCTTCGAGCCAGCACCTTCGGTATCCAGTCCGACGATGGAAACGATTCTGGACCATTCTCCGACAGGATGGCGGCACCAACCCCCACGTCAGGGGACCCCTCCGATCGCCTGATGACGCAGGTTACCAGTCCAGGGATCATCCCTCCCGCCACCGCCATGCACTCGACTGGAAGGAGGAGCAGCCGCAACTCCCAGTTCAGCATCGGATCATCAGAAAGTAGTGGAACGGATGTCAGCGATTCCCAGTGGGTGGAGGTCCATCCCCGTGTGGGATATAGAGACAACGCGAGCCCAGCCGACCAATTTTACCTCCCCTCTCCCTTCTCCGTCCGGCCTTTCACTCCGACTGAATCGTGGATATTCCCCAAACCACCCAGCTCAAGAGTTGCGTCTCTCACGATCAATCGAGAGAGCAAGGGGTCCTTGGTCCCTAATCCATTCGCCGACCCTATTCCGCAACTGCCACCCCCAGGTCTCCCGCCGGTGGAGAGGGTGATGAGGACCTTTGATCGGGAGGCTGCGGATGAGTTGGTGGTTGAGATTGGGGATGAGGTGTCTGTGTTGAGTGTGTTTGATGATGGGTGGGGAAGGGTGAAGGTGTTGAGGAGGAAGGGAAGTGCCGAAGGCGTTCAGGGGTTGGAAGGTCTCATCCCGATTGAGTGTTTGAAGCCAGAGGGGAATAAGGAGGGCGCAAACTTTACTATACCCGGGAAATCAATGTTTGACGTTGGTAAGTTTTCACCTGTTTTTGGTCGATGTGTCGTTTGCTCAACCTTGGACAGATACCCTCGGACACGCCCTTTAAATTTATGGTGTTGCTCTACGTAACCTTGCTCTGTGCGTGGGCGACTCCCCCTGGTTCGTTGTGCGACGTATTTGTTCCACCCTCTCGTACACTTGAACACGGACATGTAGATGAGGGGGTTCCGTCGGTACGATCGTTTGTTGTTGCCGTCCGAATTTGTTATCCTCATTTGTTTACTGGTCGTATACACAATATATATTGACGTGATTTAGCCCTGCATGGACGATATGTTCACTGGAGATTGACTATGCACGTGACCACGGGAGCATATGGAAGGTCGGCTCGATGCGGGTGCGAGTGTGGGAAAGGTTTACGGGAGAATCAGGTGGAGGCTCCGGCCTGCCATGTTGGGATGAGACGAGCCGGATGTTCCGATGAAGAGGCGAGGAGATAGGAATGGGTGAACGAAAGCGAAAGATGCCTGGCGGACTCGAACTCTGGATGAGGGGAGAGGTGCAACGCCTTTGGCCGGATTTGGTGGTAGTGACAAGATTTCTTTCGGTGATATTTGTCGAGCGTGAAATTCGCTTGTTCGGGGGTTGGCGATTTTTCTTTTTTTTACTCTAGCAAGAAAAGGACAAGGCGAGGCGTCAGCGGGAAAAAGCGCGTGTTCTGACGCAAAAGCGAAACCTCAAAGTTACCATTTCCGCTTTCGACCCGCTTTACGCTTCTACGTCCACCATCAGTCCGTCGCCCCCGTGGCTGTCCCTCTCGACCCCTGTCCCCCCCTCCGATCCAAATGTCCTCACACACAATGAGCATCAGGGCCTCTTCATCCGGTAACACACCCATGGGTCCCCCCGCAGACCGAGACGTCGTGATGGCTCCCCCGCAGTTCAACCCCCAACAATACCCGCCCCCCCCAAACCAACCAGCCGGCGTCCAACAGAAACCACCTCAGGACTACGTCGAAAAGTATAAACGGCTGAAGAGAAAGTATTTCGAACTCGAAGAGGTCCGTATTCTTATACCCCACAACCCTGGCCCCCCATCCGTTTTCTCACATCCACTTACACCCGACCATGATGCATGCCTTTTTCAGAAATTCAAAGTGACCGAGTCGGAACTGCTGCGATCTGGTGAGCGCACATCCCGTATGAGGCATGAGCGAAGGTCAGTACCCCTTCACATTCCGTTCTTAGCCTCCCCTCCGCTGATCAGTCTCACCGTGTCGTCGCGTCACCGTCCCTACACACAGTACCCTCCTCGATCGCATCATCGAGCTCGAACACCAAGTGCCCAAAAACGCGCCACGGACCGAAGACGATGTTATCCAAGCACGATCTAGTGCTTTTCCCCGGGCTTTGTTACCAAAAAAGGCTCAAGATTATTTTCGAGCCAACATGCGCGTTGCGCTCGAAGAATCCTCTTCCGAAGACCCAAAGATCGACCCCGTATATTATTCCCGCCACGTTGGACCCCAGGCCAGGAAGCAACAGGAGGAAGAAATGACCCATCGTGCCGAGGAAGAGGCCCGCGAGGCCCGCCGTCAGACTAAGCGGGCGAGGACAACGAAGGGAAAGGAGATCACCGCACAGGGGCAGGTTTTTCCCTATCACCCGTCCCCCGGACATGACCCAGGCAGAGGCGGGAACCAACCCTATCCGGGCGAACACCCACCTGGCGACGGACCTTTGCTAGTTTCCAGCAACGGTACCCGACTTCGTATCAAACCTCCCGCCCCCCCTTCCGAGGGCGCTGGATCCATCTCTCACCAATCTGCTGGTTATCAACAATCTCCGATCGTTCATCAACTCCCTGGCGATCAGCCATTCCGTGTCCGTTCAGCATCCCCAATGTCCCAATCTCCTCACGAGGAACAACCCTTCACATTCGTTCCAAACGGTGCAAGTGGTGCTCATGTTTCTAACTAGTCGTGGTGTTTGAGTTAACCGTTTGCTTTAGGTGAAGTTCCCCCAATGATGAACAACAACAATCCCGCTTCGAGGGCTGTAGCTCCAGCGCGTGCACCAGAGAACCAGAGACTCGCAAAGCCCAAGAGGTTGAAGGCGCATACAGTCCTCTCCAAGAGCCACAGTATCCCCGTCGTACCTCGTGACAAGAAGGGTAAACCGTTGTTGCCCCTGAACGTTGGCATCATGACGGTTATCAACCTCGGAGAAGTCTGCAAGCGGGAGCATTTCCATACGGAGCGATACATCTTCCCGGTTGGTTACGAGGTTACGCGGTGGGTCAATCCCGTACTTCATTCTTTACTCCACTGACAGGACCCCGATTTTCATAGGCGTTATTTATCAACGATCGATCCCACCGCAGAGGTTGTCTACCACTGCTCGATTCTAGACGGAGGCGACGGGCCCAAGTTCCAGATCGTTGCTGGTGACAACCCGACGAAACCCATCATCGCTGGAACGGCGACGGGTGCATGGTCGATGATCGTCAAGACGGCAAATCAAATCCGCAACAGGCAACATTCAAACTCTGTCTCCGGCCCCGACTTTTTCGGTTTGGCACAAAACACCATAAAGCATCTTATTCAAGAATTGCCGGGGGCGGATCAGCTGAGGGATTATGTGTGGCAAAATTTCCATGAAGGAGGGTGAGTACCCCAAGCATCTTGTGTTGTCCGTTGTATCGACCAAGACTTCGCCGTGGCGGGCACGCAGGCTTGGCAGTCGGCCGCTCGGTGGCAGGCACGCATCCGTGGTTCCTGCTTTGCCTGATGAGTATGAATCGCATTTAAATAACATTCGGGGTGGGAGACGTGATGATGAGGGTGGTGATGCCGAGGAGGATCCTGCTAGGCAAGGTACGTCATCCCGTGCTCAGGACCGTCCGTAAATCCAGTGGGGGGTGCTCACACGACCTTGGTGAAGATGGGCATGGACATCACGAGGAGTTTAGTGGCCGTCCGGATATGGGATTCCCGCCTTCCCCATCACAGGTCTCACATCGTGGTACATCACGCTCCCCGGTTTTACAAAGAGACCAGCAGTTCCAGTTCGTGGATTCGCATCCCGCTGTACAAGCTGCGTATTCTTCTGGACAGGGGTCTGGACCGGCGTTGCCTGCGGGTTTTGCAAGCATCATGAATGCATACACGGAACAGGGCTCGCCGAACCAACCCCAGGCGGAGTTCGTGCATCATACGGGGAACGGAACTATTGGTGGGAGGACGAGAAGCCGGAAGTCGGCAATTTGACGTTATGTTCTGGCTGACATGACTCAACCTCATCCCTTTTGACGCCCTTGTCGTGCAATCCTCATCCTCGTTTTTTTTGTCCCCTCTTCTCTCTCCCTCCGCTTTCTCTTCGTCCGTCGTCACCTTCCATTGCTGTCCATAATTTGTTACGTTTGTCAATGGTCTTGATTCTTTCGAACTGTCCATTCTTCTCCCTTTATGTTCACCCCTGCATCCCGCTCCCGTACATTACTGCCCCTCCTCTCCGTCCGGACTGCTTCGACATCCCCAATCCATGTTGTCGTCTAGTTCTGTTGTTCCTTGTGTAGAACCGTTTACCTCTCGTTCTGTAGCCTATCCTGGACATCTCATTGGGTGCCTTGGTGGCCAACGCTGGTTGTACATTTTTTGATCGATCTGCTTCCCTGCCTCTCGGAAGTCACTCCCTTCCACTAGATCTCCTCTGGCCGCGCTTTGCTGGGGGAACAAATCGCCACATAGTGCGGAGGGAGTTTGGCTGGGAACCGCCCAGTTGACCCGGGCTGGTTCCGAGGCTAGAGCGATACGAGTGGTTTTATTTTACCGGGAATTCTTGGATTCTCAGTTTTCTTTACGCCTCTGTGGGGACTCCTCCCGATGCGAGGCCAGTGCTGGGATTAGGGGTAGTATGTGAGGCTGACATTCTAAATACATTAAGTTGTTCTCTAATCGGCGTGAACAACAACACCTCGCTGGCAACGCCTGATCCACGTGGTCGAGAATTTGCCATTCACCCTCCTCCCCTCCGCCCAGACAGCAAGGCTGCAGCTCTACGGAGTCGTGGAAGGAGCTCAATCACCGTAGACTCTCTCTCTCTCCCCTCTCTCTTTCCCTTCCTTCCCTCCTCTTTTCCATTCGATTTTGCATAATCGATTTTCCACACCCCCGACGCACTCACAACCGTCGCGGCCGACATTCCTCTTCACGACAAACGTTTTTTCTTCCACACACCTTTTGGGGGCTTTTGGGGGTTTTTCTGAGTCTCGCTTGAATCTTACGGAACTTTCAACTTCCACGGACAGCGCCAGTGTTCGAAATCTGCCGAGACGTCAGCGAACCGCCTAAGCAAACGAAGCCTCTTCGATTGACATCCGGTCCCGTTCTCTCCTCACTCGACCTTCCGTTCCACCGACTCTGCTGCTTTTTCTCGGTGGCAGAGTTTTCCCGCTCCCCTGACGTAACGAGGCCATTTGCCAGCCAAAAGGCGCCACCGACTTCTTCTAGAGACCGTGGACCCAACTGGTGGATTGATCAACTGCAGGCCCTCGCACGGTCCCAGTCCACGCAGTCCACCAGAAGTTCCGGCCACCCCAACTCAACAACCCACTCCCGACCCATCCACCAACTTCCACCCCCACCACCACCCCAGCACACCCCGCAACCAACTTCATCGATCAAATGAGCACCACTCGTCGAGCGTATGGGAACAACAAACGACCAATATCAGCTATCTTTCTCGGCTCGGGTTCCTCCTCGAGCATAAACACGACAATCAGCAGTTCATCCAGCATACCTGATCTACCGGAACCACCCAGCCCCGGTGCGGCTTCAAACCTCTCTTCAACCAGTTCTGGATTACCCTCTCCCCCAGCGACCAACTCTACCGGAAGTGGAAGCGTCGGAGGAGATTCGCGGAGCAATACCGCGGGAAGCGTCAGGAGAAGACAGGCGCTCAACCACTCGGCTTCGAACAGGTCGATGAACAACACAAGTGGAGATGGGAGCAGGGATAGTTTGGATGACCTCCATGACGAGTCGGGGGAGTTCGATGATGAGGATCACACTGCAAAATTTGGCGTTGGAAAGAGGAAGTCCACCGTATCGACAGCTTCTGCATCATCGAACGATACCGTTTCGGCTTTGGACCGGGTGAAGAGTTTGGCGAAGAGGAATCAGGAGGTGAGGCTTTTCGTGAATCATGGGGATGTTGGCTGATATTTTTATATCTCTCGCCACTGCAGGCGCTCGAAAAACTTAGCGGAATGCGATTAAACTCGCCTTCACCAGCATTTGGTCGGTCAGCCCGGTCACCAATACCGCCATCGACATCTTCCACCACATCATCTGCATCAGCTTCTTCGAAGTTATCCGGCGGATCGCGACCTCGCATAGTCTCCCAAGGGACACCCTCCACACACGGGTTGAAGGAAACCACGCCATCAGGATCCGATACCGAACGCGAGAGTCACCATGAGGACGAATTTGTAGAACGTTCTGTCACCCCGCCACCCGTCACGAGAGTTCGACAACGGTTGCTCTCTGCACCGGATTCACCCAGCAAGCTTCGGAATTCTGTCTCCGCTGTACAGCGGTCGTCACCGTTGTCACCGAGGAGCAAGAGGTCATCGTTGGGCGTGAATGCTGTCTCGGATATGGGAGTGAGAGATGTGACGAACGCAGCCCTTGCCGCCATCGCTTCTTCAAGGACAAGCCCTACTGGGAGGCGATCACGACAACCTTTACCACAAGAATTCAGGCAGGATTCTGTAAGGCTCTTTTTTTTGTGCTTCGCGTGATTTTTGTACTGACTGCCGTTTGTCGGCAGACCTCCATGGACTCAATAACTTCCCATCGAAACAGGTCTGTCAGGATATCCGACCCCTCCGGCTCTGCCTCCGGGCCACCCTCAGTTTCGCCCCGACTCTTCCGCAATTCTATTCGCTCTGCGACGATGAGAGATGTTTCGACTCGTAAGACACTACGAAGCGCTTCTGAAGACATTTCGAGCCAAGTTATCGACGAGGGAGAAGCAAGCGCGTACGGCACTACTCAGACGCGTCGCAGTGGTAGTTTGGAGAGTCCCGTTGCCCAGAATCGGACCCTGGCCGGCGAAGGTTTGAAAGAAGCTGGGGTCGCGGCTAAACGCCAGGGAGCTTCAGACGACGTTTTCCGGGAACCGACTCAAGAACCTAGGGAACGAAGACTCGAACTCGTGACAACGACAGACCGCGCTTCCGCCCTTGATAGTCGGGGTCGAAACGCGGATCACGGCCCTGAACCTCGGACACCTGCTTCCGCGGTAAGGCGGGAGCCGCCAAGGAGTCTAACGCGACCAATGTCTTCTATGGGCGGGGGTTATCTCGATTCTCCTTCCTCGGATGCATTGCGAGTGTCTACGCTGAAGGGGAAGAGGTCAACACCGCTGATGGATACCGACCGGGATCTCCCACTTGCTCGACAACCGAGCGTAGATCGGGGGTACCCTTCCCCATACACTGGAGCATCAAGACAGCTTGCTGGTACTCCCTTGTCTGCTGCCCGTGATCGAGTGACTTCCGGCGAACATGGGAAGCTCATGATGGACTCCCTTTCGATCTTCGAATCTCACCTATCAAGGTTACCACCGAACGGGCACACCACGACGAATACAATACCGGAACTCTTCAAAGCTGCCCAGACTATCGTACAAAACACCGAGAAACTCAACGTTCTCCTTCGTAACGGGACGAGTAGGGCCTTGGAAGAGCAGATCGGTGCCGAGGTTAGTGGAGAATTGGGCGAGGGGAACTCAGAGCTCTCTGAGTATTGGAGAACGGTGGGATCGGATTTCAGAGAGTGTTTAAGGGTGAGCGATGATCTTGTGAGGAACATGACCGGTTTCTTGCTTGGTGTGGGGAAGGTGTTGAGGGAGACGAATGCTTCGAATGTTGGGACACCGAGTCAGCACTTGCGGACCATGAGCCTGGACGACGATGTCACCGCGAGATTGAATACCGAAGGCGCCCCGACTTCTGGTGGGAGGAGCTCCGAGGGAAGGAGGAGCGTGGCTGGATCGAGGTATAGCTGGGAAGGGAAGTTGGGCAGTCACGATGGATCAAGAGATCGTCCTCCTTCGTCGTTCAGAGACAGGAGATACGAAGAAACCCCACCTCAGACGACGACCGCTTCGCAGTTCTCCAACCTCTCGGCTGGATCATCTTCGAGGAGGTTCCTCAGTCCAAGGGAGGCAAGGGACTCACCACGATCCTCAGCCGAAGAGGTTGCTATGGACCCTTCTCCTTCCCCCGCTACCCGCGTGTATGGCCCGCAGTCGATTAGAACCTTACCGCCTATGGTCGTACCAAGACCGCTGCCGGGCCTTCCACCACCACCTTCATACGATTCAGAGAGCAGCTTGGCGAGGAAGAAGATATCCAGCGGGTCTGTGAACACCGTGAGAGGGGTCGGCCAGACGACCTTCCAACCGACCATGTCAACTTCCACTACTGCAGTGTCGTTCACGAATCTCAGCCGGACGAATTCGAGTGGAAACAATCCGGCTGTCACTTTCTCTAGGCCATCCACGATCTCTGTCTTCGCACTCAACGGTCTCAGACAGCGGGAGCGGGAACAGAGGAATCGAGTATCCACCGCCGCGTATAACAACTACGATTCGGAGAGCGCAGATACAGGAACCGGTTCCAGTCAGATGGTGAACAGTCCCGTGTCCGGTGCGGAATCCGACCTTTACCGTGAGAGGAGGGTGACGTCGGTAAGGGATAGGACCATTGGGAGGATGGCGAGGATGTCGTTGGATGGAGCGGTGTCGAGTAGGGACAGCGGAGTGGATCGTCAGCCTGGGACCACTCGAGGGGCGGGAGGAGCGTCCACGACGAGGACGAAGAAGTCTGAGAGGAGGAAGACACTCACGGAGTTATTCTCTGGACACTAGATGAGATGGTCCTCCCTTCACCCTCATTAGAAAAGTACGTTCCTCCCGTCCTCTCATCGTTGTCCTCGATTGACGTTTTCGTGTTGTCCTCGATCGGTTTGTAGAATCATTTGTCTTGCACTTGTCGCAGTTCCCTCTGTGTCTCTCCCCGCTTTGTTTCGTTTTCGAGTTTTGTGTGTGTTATCCCTTGGGCTTGAAAATCGCGCTACCTCTTCCGTTTTGACTCCTGGATCTACCCCCCTCGCCTATCGGCTCCCTTGTAAGCCATTCATACCCTCCCCCCGCGCTCATACCACGCTTGTGACCCTCGTTCCCTGTCACACCCCGCCTCCCGCTACACGTATTAATACCTCCCTTGATTCTCCCTCTCGTCCATTTGTTCTTCGCGTGTCATATATTTTGCCCTCTCCTCCCTTACCGCACCCGTCCCACGTTCTTTGACCACTCTCCTCTCCCTCAATTGAAGTCTTGGGCCGTGCGTCTAAACTATTTCATTCCTCCCTTGTTTTCTTCTCTGGTTGTCAACCGTGTCTTTTCGGCTCCCTCTATATTTCTATCTCCCCTCCCTCTCTCTCGTCACGTGTCTGTGCAAATACTCTCCCTCTCTTGATTCCTTTCTCTCTGTCCACGACCGGACTTCTCTTCGTGTACCTTGTTCTCTCAGTCCCCCCACCCCCCACCGTTCAACTGTCCTTATCTGGCCTTTTCTTTCTTTTTTCTCCTGTCGTATTTTCAAACTTCCCTCTCGGGTTTTATCGAGTTCTCTTCTTTGTCGATCCTATATCCCCCGCCCAGTAACGATCTCCTTGAACGTTCCCACGGGTTCTAGATCGACCCGAAATGACCCCTCCCCTCCTGATACTGATATATCGATTATTACCGAAGTATGTCTGTCGAGTACCGTATGTCGCTGTTGCATATATGTTTTCACTCTCACTTTTTGATAAGCGGTGTGACAGACGGTACGATTCGCGCGTTTGTCCGTAGGGAAGTGATCTGGATCCGTTCCATGGAACTGGACTGAGAGTAAGGAGAGTCCACATTCCGAAATTTTTCGTAGGTGGCTCTCATCGAATGGTAGCTGTACTCGAGACTTTATTCAAG
>Ga0307515_10016078_pt1 | contig 13729 bp, 9 predicted proteins | sample 17_EM_MG_FD_194513 | JGI IMG/M metagenome (GOLD analysis project Ga0307515, IMG submission 194513) | Populus trichocarpa ectomycorrhiza microbial communities from riparian zone in the Pacific Northwest, United States - 17_EM | ecosystem: Host-associated > Plants > Roots > Unclassified | place... | reverse complement strand
TCGACCGGCAGCAACACGTCGACGAGCACCGACCGCCACGGCAGCAGGGCCGGCTGCTGGAACATCAGCGGCACGTCGCGGCGCGGCCGGTTCACCTCGCTGCCGTCGACCAGTACCCGCCCGGAGGTGGGCCGCAGCAGCCCGGCGATCATCCGCAGCAGCGTGGACTTGCCGCATCCCGACCGCCCGAGCACCGCCACGAACTCGCCCGTCTTGATCGACAGGCTGACGTCACGCAGCGCCGGGACCGCGCCCGTCCGCGACGGAAACGTATGCGAGACGGCGTCGATATCGATCAAATCTTTCCCCCTACGCTGGCGGGGTGAACGGCAAGCTCGGCGCGATTCTGCTGCCGGCCCTCGGGGTGGCGCTGGCGATCGGCCTGTGGTGGCTGGCCACGGCCGTGTTCCCGGTCAACGCGGCGCTCGTGCCCGGCCCCGGCGCGGTCGGGACGCTGTTGTTGTCGAAGGCGTACCCCTGAACGGTTCTCATTTGACGCCCGCCTTCGTGGTCACGTCGAAGTCGATCACGTCACCCGGTTGCAGCCCCGCCTTGGCCAGCCCCGCCCCCTGCAGCACCGCGATTCCCCGGGCCACCTTCGCCGGATCGAGGGAGAACGGCCCGACGTAAGGCTTCAGTTTCTTGTCGATGGCCGTGACCACCGCACTCTTCACCGTGGGGAGCTGCTGCTGCACGAGCCGCCCCGCCTCTTCGGGCTGGTCGACGGTGAACTGCACGGTCTTGGCCATCGCGCTCGCGAACTTCTGCGCGAGCCCCGGATCCGACGACAACACCCCGGTTGTGGCGATCATGACGGTGCCATAAAGGTCGTCGATGAATTCACCGTACGGAAACGCCACCGCGGTCTTTCCCGGCGCCGCGTTGTCCACATTCGCCGTGTCGGTCGCATAGGCCCCGATCGCGTCCACCCGCCCCGAGGCGAGCAGGGCCGGCAGCTGATCCGAGGGAGCCTGCACGAATTTGCAGCTGCCCGGATCAAAACCCACGGCTTTGGCGTACGCGGGAAACAATGTCTGAGTCGCGGCCGCCGGCGCCGCCCCAAGCGTGCGCCCGGCCAGGTCGGCCGGTTTACCGATGCGCCGATCCGACAGCGTGATCATGCTCAGCAGGGTGGCGTTCTGCAGCGCCATGATCGCCCGGTAGTCCGGGAAGTTGGTCGCGCCCCGGATGGCGCTGACGTAGTCGAGGCTGGCGAACTGCGCCTTGCCCGCGGCCAGCGATTTGAGATTGGCGTCGCTAGGCTGCCCCGGCAGAACCCTGAGGTCGATGCCCGCCGCGGAGAAGAACCCCTTGGCCAGCCCGACCCAGGCGTACGTCTCCCGGGGCGTGGTCGCAGCAGCCATCGCCGGCACCGCGATCCCACCCACGCCGGCCCCATGCTTCTGGTCCGACCAGTTCGGCATGAAGCTCCAACTCGCCGGTTGGCCGTCCCGCCGGCGATCGGTAGCCGGTTTCGCCGACCAGGCAGGCCGCCTGACCGCCGTCTACCTGGACGACCAGGGTCGATCGGTCGCGGCCCTGACAATAAACGCCCCGGCGACCCTGGCCCGCTGCCGTCCGTTGATCGCCCGCCGCGCCACGATCGACGAGATCGTGGACAACATCCGGCTGACTCCCGCCCGCCACGACCAACTTGTCATCGACAGTCATACATGGCTTGCTGACAGGAAGATCCCACGCAGCTTTGAGGAACAGCCCCCAGGATGATGCCTCGAACCATGGCATGAAACCCCAGAAAGGGGCAAACTGTGCACGGACGCATTCTGGCCACCGGGATGATCGTGGCGACCTCGCTGGCAGCGCTGATCGGCCTCGACGCGACGGCCGCCTCGGCCGCCCCCGCTCCGGGCAGCGCGACCCAATCACCGTCCACCACGCGCGCGACGGAAAGCGGTTCAGTGAGAAGCGGCGTTGACAGCACCGGGTGCGATGACGTTTTCCTCTGGACGGCGCCGGCGGGTGACCCGGTCGGCGAGCTCTGCACCACGGTGAACCACGAGGGCACGACGATCAACAACGTGATCATCACGTTCACCACGACGTCGGAATGCAGAGGCAGCGTGCGGCTGCGGGTGTCCGGAGCCGATGAGAACGGGCGGGAGTTCGGCTTCGTCGATTCGGCGAGTTGCGGCACGGGCACGGCCACGGCCTCGTTCAAACCAGTTTCGCGGGTCCTTCCCGACACCTACATCTGCGGAACAGTGCTCGACGACAGGTTCACGCCGCCGCAAGCATGCGCCGCGATCTCCTGACCCGACCGGGACAAGGACGCCGAGATCTTGGCGCTGCGGCATCAGATCACGGTCCTCGAACGGCAACTGCACGGCGAAGAAGTCACCCGGTAGCGGGCGATCTTGCCGCCCTTGAGTTTCGGGTCTCGATGGAGGCCGTTCACCCGCCACCTGGGTCTGCCGCGCGTCGCCCGGCGGTAGTGGCGGCTCAGCGATGCCAGCGTAGTGGACCCGGCCGCACGCTCCACCAGACCCGCCGCCACCAGGACCGGCGGGTCCGCAGCGCGTCGGCGTAAGCGACGGCCTGTGCGCCCGCCCGGGCCGCCTGCTCGTCGTCGGCGTGCCCGGGGGCGAACCCGACCGTGTTCACCCCGGCGACCAGGGCATCCAGCGGCGGCAGCGGCAGCCCGCCGGTCCTGTCCCGAGGCGCTGCGGCAGCCGGCCGCGGCTGTTCCCGGGGCGCCGTGGCAGCCGGCGGCGGCTTTTCCCAAGGTGCCGTGGCAGCCGGCGCCGGTTCGCCGGTTTTATCGTGAAGCGTCCCGGAATTCGGCGGCTGCGTGACCGTCAAGGTCGCCGTGCCTGCCGCGGTAGCGGCCGTCCCGGGATCGGGCAGCCCCGATCCCGCGCGTACCGGCGGAACCGCCCGGCGCAGCAACCGTCTCCGCTCCGGCGGCTCCGGCTCCTGGGCGGCGTACCCGGCTGCCTCGGTGGCCGCCAGATGCGCCGGCACCGGCCGCCCCGCCAGCCGCAGCGCGTCGGTGAACTCCAGCCAGGCCCCGGTGATCCGCTCGTCCGGCCCGCCGACGGTCAGCCTGCGCCGACGCAGCCCCCGCCGCCGCAGCACCATCGTCGCGGCCAGCACGAACAGCACGAGCAACGCCGATCCGGACGCCCCACCGGCCACCACCGCGGCCGGCACCCCCGGAGCCGGGGCCGCCGCGAGCACCGTCGGCGGCGCGGAAGCCGAAGCCGAGTCGGTTGGCGGCGTCACCTCGGCGGTCGTCGACGTGGGCGGGGGCGGCTTCGGCGTGAAGTCCTCCTCGACCGGCCGGGGATCCTTGCTCTTCGGCATCGGATCGAACGCCACCCAGCCCAGATCGTCGAAGAGCACCTCGGGCCAGGCCAGCGCGTCCGCCGCGGTCACCGTCCCGCCGCGGGCCGGCACGTCGAAGCCCACCACCACCCGGCTCGGCAGCCCGGTCAGCCGGGCCAGCAGCGCGAACGACGCCGCGAACTGCTCCGACGTGCCGACCTGCCCGCCCTGGTTCCGCGGTCCGAAGAGGAAGAACTGCAGATTCGGGTACGCATGCCCGCTCGGCGCATCGGACACCTTGCGATAGTGCTCGGCGAGGAAGTCCTCGATCGCGATCGCCCGGTCGTACGCGGCCCCGTTGCCGTCCGCGAGTTGATCGGCCAGCCGCTGGATGTCCGGCGGCGCGCCCGCGCCTAGGGCCAGATAGCGGGCGACCGCGTCCCCGGTCGGCGTGTCCGCGGCCGGCAGCAGGTTCGGATCGGGGTCCTGAAACTCGGACGTGACCGTGTAGTGCAGCCCCGGGGTCAGACCCTCCGGCCGGATCAACGTCCCCGTCCCCGGGTCGTAGGCGACCCGCGCCCCCTGCACACTGGTCGGCGTCGGAACCACCGGAAGCAGCCGCCCACTCAACTCGTCGACGGTGATGTCCTGCTTGATCCGCACGGCCGGGGTATCGGCCAGCACCGGCGGGCTGGGCAGCACCCGCCCGGCGTTGCGATAGGTAGCCCCGACCCGCCAGGTCACCCCGTCGTAGTCAGGCAACACGGCCAGCCGAAGGCGAGTAGTGCCCTTCGCCTTGGTCGGCCCCACCTCGAGCAGCTTCTGCTTCGGGGTCAGCGCCCAACCGGAGATCCGGTTCAACGGACTCTCGTCCAGGCTGTCCACTTGCGGCGGTTCGACGTACTTGCGGGGATCGACCGGGGTGACCGCCACGCGCGCACCGACCCACGGGCCCACCACCGCGACCAGCCCGACAACGACCACCAGGCCGGCGGCCGCCCCCGCGAGCGCACGCCCCCGCACGGCCGCGCGGGTCTTCGCCGGCACGTCGGCGAGCGGCGCGTCCGCCCCCGAGCCGGCACTGACCGCAAGCGCGAGCACAACCAGCCCCGCGAACGCCAGCGTCGACCAGCCGGCGGTGCCCGCATTCGGCCCGACCACATAAAGCGCCCCACCGAACAGCGCCGCGGCCGGCAGACAACCGAGCAACACCCGGCCGCCACGCACCGCGACCTCGGTCCCGGCCAGCCCGGCCAGCCACGCCGCAACCACCGGCACCACCACCGTGTCGGGCGTGGACTCAACCGGAATCATCGCGGTAAGCAGCCGCGGAATGCCATTGGCAAGCGAGTCGGTAAGTATCTTGCGCAGCGAATCGTCAACCGCAGCGCGATCCGCGGCAACCATCAAAGCCATGATCGTGTACGCGGCCAGCACCAAAACCGAAAGCGGGGCCACGGTCCACGAGGGCAACCGCCGCGTCGCCACACTAACCGCAACCGAACCGATCGCGGCACCCGCCACCACCTGAGTGAGCAGCGCATCGGCATAGATGCGACCGAGCGCCACCCCGGCGAGCACAATCATCCCGGCCAACGCCAACGGCACAACCCCGCCCCGCACCCACCTCACCACGGCGCCACCCCATCCTGCGCGTCCGGCTGGCGGGGCCCTACCATCCGCGGACTCCGTCCCAGGCGGCCGCGAACTGCTCGCCGTCCTCGGCCTCGATCACGATCAGCCCGTCGCCGGCCGACACCGGCGCGGCGTCGCGGTCGCCGAACAGCCCCGCCATCACGATCGGGTAGGGCCCGCGCAGCCCGCTGACCGCGCCGAGGTCACCCCGCCCGCCCGGCCCGGTGAGGAAGACCAGGGTGTCGCCGAGCCGCTGCGCCCGCAGATGCCGGATCTTCTGAGTCAGGTCCCCCGGGCACAGGGCGGCCTCGGTGAGCACGTCGAGAAACGGCCCCCGGGTCAGGCCGGACACCAGATGCAGGCTGACCGGCAGGTCCTCGCGCACGGCCGCCACGATGATCGACGCGGCCGCCTCGCACGCCGCCTCGAACGAGTCGGCCGTCCCGTCGCGCACCTCGGGATGCGCCGCCGCGCGGTCGTCGAGCAGCACCACGATCGTCGGCTCGCTGGTGTCGAGCTGTTCGCGAACCATCAGCTCGCCGACCTTCGCGCTGCTGCGCCAGTGCACCCGGCGCAACTCGTCGCCGACCACGTATTCGCGCAGCGAGTCGAAGGTGATCGTGCCGTGCGGCACCTTGTCGATGCGCCCGTCGAGGCTGCGTGCCATCCCGGCCGGCACGGCGCGCATGAGATGGATACGCGGATGCACCCAGACGGTGGTGGACGCCCCGTAGGTGCGCGACAGCCGGAGCAGGCCGAGCGGGTCGCCACGGGTGACGCGCAACGGACCGACCGCCACGACGCCGCGCCGCTCGGTCGGCACGGGATAGTCGACGCTGGTGTCGCGGCCCGGCCGCAGCCGCAGCACCGGCACCGGGACTACTTTGCGACCGCACCGGTCGGTGGCCACCAGGTTGGCGGCGCGCAGCCGGCTGCGGTTGCGGATGGTCAGCGTCATCCGGGCCGGTTCGCCACGGGCCACCCGGTCGGGCTCGGCAACCCGGTCGACGCCGAGCCGGGGCCGCCACAGCGCGAAGACGACGGCCACCGCCACGGCCACTCCCGCGGCGGCGCCGAGCAAGGCCAGATCCGGATAGCCATAGTGGAAGCCGAGAGCCAGCAGGGCGAGCATGGCCGCAACAACGCCCAGACCGCGCGCGGTAATGCCACGCAGCCGCGTCACGTCCCGCCACCGCGCGGTATCCCGTGGCCGTGCGGCGGCGTCAGGCTGTGGGGCGTGGGCGTTTCGCGGTTGTGTGGCGGTCCCCGGCTGTGCGGCGTTGCCCGGTTGTGCAGCGGTCCCTGGGTGCGCGGTGGCCCCCGGCGGCACGGCGTTCCCCGCCTGCGCGGTGTCCTGCGGCCGTGCGGCGTTGCCCGGCCGGGCGGCGTCCCGCGGCCGGGAGTTGTCCGGTGGCCGGTTCACGCCCCGACGCGCGGGTTGTCGGGCAGCGGCACCGCCACCGAGCGCACCGCGTCTTCGAGCACCTCCGCCGCGGTCACCCCGCGCAGCTGGGCGTCGGCCGAGAGCAGCACGCGGTGCGCGAACACCGGCTTGATCAACGTCTTGAGGTCCTCGGGCAGCACATACCCGCGCCCGTTGATCAGCGCGTAGGAGCAGGCCGCCCGGGTCAGCGCGATCACGCCGCGCGGGCTCACCCCGACGCGGACCTGCGGGTGGTTGCGGGTCGCCGCGGCCAGCCGGACCGCGTACGCATAAAGCGGGTCTGCGATGTGCACCCGCAGCGCCATCCGCACCATCTCGCCCACGGTGACCGTGTCGGTGATCGGCTCGAGCGCGTCGGGGGAGCGCAACGCCGCCCCGCGCAGCACCTCGATCTCGACGTCCTCGTCGGGGTAGCCGACCGACAGCTTGACCAGGAACCGGTCGAGCTGCGCCTCGGGCAGCCGGTAGGTGCCGTCCATCTCGACCGGGTTCTGCGTCGCCACCACCAGGAACGGCTGCGGCACCGGATGCGGGACGCCGTCCACAGTGACCCGGCCCTCCTCCATCACCTCGAGCAGCGCCGACTGCGTCTTCGGTGATGCGCGGTTGATCTCGTCGGCGATGACGATGTTGGCGAACACCGGCCCCGGGTGAAACTCGAAGCCACGGCTGGCCTGGTTGAAGATCGTCACGCCGGACACGTCGGAGGGCAACAGGTCGGGGGTGAACTGGATGCGCCGCCACTGGCCCCGGATCGAGGCGGCCAGCGCCCGCGCGAGGGTGGTCTTGCCGACCCCGGGCACGTCCTCGAGCAGCACATGCCCTTGCGCGAACAACGCCGTCATGGCGAGCCGGACGACCTCGGGCTTGCCCAGCACGACGCTGCCGATCCGGTCGGCGAGCTCCGCGGCGACCTGCGCGAACGCTTGGACATGCTGGGGCGGGATGGGTTCAGACACGTCGGAACTCACTAGCAGGTCGGAAGGTCGTCGAGGTTGTCCCCGCCGTCCAGGTTGAGCCACGCCCAAGGGATGTAGTTCTTGCCCTCGTAGTTCACCTGGATCCACCAGGTGCTGCGCTTGTCGTTGTTGTAAATGTAGGCGTAGACCGATTCGCCGGACTTCTTGCAGTACGACTGCAGCCGGGTGCCCGGCTTGGCCCAGCCGACCTGCTTGGAGTCGGTCTGGCTGGTGACGCTGAAGATCTCGTTGCCGTTGCGGCCGTCGACGTCCGCGTTGCAGTACGTCGCGGTGTCGCCGTTCTCGCCGTTGTTGCAGGTCGCGGTGCCGTAGAGGGCGTCGGTCGTCTGCGCGCGGGTCTTGGTGGTCGTGCCCGCCGCGTTCTTGGCCGTGATCGTGAACGTGTAGGCGGTGCTCGGCTTCAGACTGCTCACCTTGAGGCTGGAGCAGCTGCCCGAGGCGGAGCCGCCGTCGTTGTTCGCGGCGATCGAGCAGCTGGCCGTGCCGCCGCCGGCGTCCACGCTGAACGTGACGGTCGCGGTGTTGAAGGTCGCCGACGAGCCGGTGACCGTCACCTGCGGCGCAGCGACCGTCCGAGCGGTGGCCGTGCCCGCGTCGCTCTCACCGGCCTCGTTGACCGCGCGCACCTCGACCGACACGGTCTCGCCGGCGCCGAAACCGGTCAGCGTCGTCGAGGTCCCGCCGTCCACCTCGGTGGACTTGTCGCCCGCCTTGACGACGTACTTGGTGATCGGCCGGCCGTTGTCGGCAGGCGGCTGCCAGCTCACCGAGATCGCGCCGGCCTGGTCGCCGACCGTCGCGGCGTCCACGTTCTCGGGGCGGTCCGGTTTCGCGAACGGCACCACGCTGTTGCTGATCGGTGACGCCTTCGAACCGGCGTTGCGCTCGTTGACGGCGACAACCGTGAACGCGTACTGCTTGCCGTACTCGAGCTCGCCGTCCTTGATGGTCAGTGACGTGCTGTCGGACTCGCCGACCGGGGCGCTGCCGCCCTCGGCGACGGCGGTCACCGCGTAGCGTTTGATGTCGAGGCCCTGGCCGTTCGCGGCCGGCCAGCTGACCACGACCGTGCCGTCGGGCTTGGCCTCGGCCGTCGCGGACTCCGGTGCGTCGGGCACTTCGGAGGTCGGGCGCACCGAGTTGCTGTTGCGGGCGGGCCCGTCGCCCTTCTTGTTCACCGCGTGCACCGCGAAGGTGTAGGTCTCGCCGTTGGTCAGCCCGGTGACGTTGAGCGAGCGCTGGTTGGCGCCGACCTGGAAGGTCTTACCCGCGCCCTCGACCACGTACTTCGTGATCGAGGCGCCGTTGGCGGCGGCGGACTGCCAGCTGACCCGAGCCTCGGCGTTGCCGGCCTCGGCGTGCACGTTGCGCGGCGCGCCGGGCTTGCTGACCACCGGCTTCGGCGGCTTCGGGGGCTTGGGCGGGGTCGGCGGCGCCGGCGGCGGGTCACCGCCGAGCACGTCGTCGGCGTACTTGTCGACAACCCGCACCTGGTGCGCGTTGTCGACGACCCGGGCGGTGGAGGAGCCGGGCGCGTTGATGAACAGGTAGTTTTCGCGCACCTCAAGCTCGAGCGGCCCGCCCGGGTTTTTGAAGGTGATGCTCTTCAGCCGCTGCCCGGACTGGTCGAAGACGTGCACGACGCCGCTCTGCTCGTCGGCGACGTAGAAGTAGCCCTCCCAGGCGACAGCGGGCTGCAGCTTGGTCCCGTCGCCCGGCACCGCGAAGTCTTGCGTCGCGCCGCCGTTGGCCACCGTGAAGACGTGCCGCGCGTCGGGCACCGTCACCGGCACGACCAGCCCGTCGGTGTGCGGGGCCAGCGTGCCCGGCCCGGTCAGCGGCAGGGTCTTGGAGGTCTTCTGATCGTCGCGGATCGTGATCAGGTCGTTCGTGGTGCGGTCGAGCACGGCGATGCCGGTGTCCAGCGTGGAGATCGCCAGGTCGTGGCTGGGCGCCGCGACCGGGGTGGTGCTGATCAGCCGCGGACCGGCGACAGTGGAGGCGGCGCCTGAGCCGCCCCCGCTGGGCGGGTCGGACGGCAGGGGAGCGGGGGTGATGGCGGACACGGTGCCCTGCTCGGGAACCGCGATCCAGAGCCGGCCCTTGCCGTCGAAGACTCCGCCGGTGATGCCCGGGGGATAGTGGAGTGCGTCCCCGATCGGCGCGAGGCTCCGCGGGTCAAGCTGACGGACCTCGCCACGCACCGCGTCGACGACGAACGCCGCGTCGTCGTTCAGGGCCACGCTCACGCCGAGGCCGGAATTGCTCGGATACGTGGCGTACGACTGCAGGGTGGTCAGGTCCATCGAGCTGATGGTGCCGGTGGTCAGGTCGCGCAGGATGACGAACTTGTCGTTCTGGCTGACCTCGAGCTGATGGCCGCGCGCGCCGGGCACGTCGACCCGGGTGTCGACCTTGGCGGTGACGCCGTTGATCCGGGCCATCTCGCCCTTGGTCTGCGACCAGACCCAGGAGGCGGCGTCGAAGCTGGCGACGGCTTGATCGGCCGCACCGAGCCCGAGAACCGTCAGTCCGAGGCCGACCACGAGGCTGGCCACCGTACCGATAGTGACGAGACCGCCACGGGTCCGCCAACGGCGCTTAGCAGCTGGCTCCGTCACGGTGTCTGCACTGGCCACAGCCCTGCGCCCCTCCCGTTGGCCTCAAGGACGTGGGCCATCATAGGGGTAGGCGGCCTTCGATGGGCACCCGCACGGACACAGTTGTGCGTAGATGCGGTCGCCGTCCGTGATCATTTCACTGGGTTGTGGACGGACGCGGGCTCCCCTTCACACGGCTGGTACAAGCCTGTGGGGAACTGGAGAAATCCTTGGTGCTGTAGACGGCCACGACGGCGAAACAGTAGTCCAGATCGGCGTTCAGCCCGTTCAGTTTGAAGGACGTCTGACCAGGGCTGACTTGACCCATGGGCTTGAGGACCTCGCCCGGATGCCCACCCGAGATGATGAAGGAGGTGGTTCCGTTGGCCGGATCGCTCCAGGAGACCTGAACGGAGGCGCCATTGTCACGCAACCGCACATCGGTCGGCGCCGGCCCGCCGCCAAGAGTTGGCACATCGGAGGTGTCGCCCTTATCACCCCGCTGGGCAAGCACGACGATGAGGGCGACGACGGCGATCACGGCGGCCAGGATCGCCGCGATCGCGGCAAAGAGCGCAGGAGCCTTCCTTGCGTACGCGGACCGCTCGGGCTCGTGGCGCACCGGAGCGGAAGGTGGCGCAGAGACAATGTGCTGCACGGGGTGTGGCGGTCCGGAGGTGTAGGGCTGTTGCTCGGTGAGCGCGCCCCGGCCGACTTCCTGAGGCGGGTCGTAGGGGGTGCTCGGGGCAGCCTGCTCAGACCTGCCGTAGGTGGTGTCGTAAAGGTGCTGACCGGCGTTGGTGAGCGGCGCCGGGATGTCGTAGCCGGACTGTCTGGTGTCGGGGGACGGTGCCGGGGTGCCGTAAGCGGATTGTCTGGTGTCGGCAGGCGGTGCCGGGGTGCCGTAAGTCGGCTGTCTCGCGTCGGTCGGTGGTGCCGGGGTGCCGTAGGTCGATTGCCTGGCGTCGGTCGGTGGTGCCGGGGTGCCGTAGGTCGGCTGTTGGACGGCGTCGAAGGGGGTGGTCGGCGGCGCCTGCCGATACGGCGGCTCCTGAACCGGCGCGGGCGGAGGGGGAGGCGTCGGAAGGTCGATCCGGGCCGTCTGCGGACTCTCCCCGAGGTAGGCACGAGCCCGCGCGACCGCCCAGTGATCCGCCCCGAGCACCTCGGGCCCGCGCTCCGCCACCCGAGCGAAGGCCTTCCGAGCCTCATGCCGGTTACCCAACTCCTCGGCGACCAGACCCAGATCATGCGAAATAAGCAACATCACCGGATCGGCGTCCCCCAGCCGCCACTGCCCGGCCGCGTACGCCTCCTCCAGCACCCGCCGCGCCCCCGACGGATCATCGGCGGCCAGATGAACCTGGGCGAGCTGAAGAGCGGTGCTCAAAACATCCGGATCGTCCTCACCAAGATTGGCCCGCCCCACATCGACGGCATGCTCCAGCACGGCCCGCGCCCCGCCAAAATCGCCCGAACCGGCGAGGGCGTGCGCGTGCTGCCGGGCTCCGGTCAACGGGGATGGCTGCGACACCCGAGCCATGCTGCCCGCTGCCGCCCACAGAAGCCAGACAGCGCACGCGATATGAGCCGAAACGTCTGGTCGCACCGCACCCGCCGGGCCTGCCTGCGAAGCCCCGCGAGGACCGTGTAGAGTTCTTTCTCGTGCGGCCCGCAGGGCTGCCGATTCACGGTGTAAACCACAGGTCGGCAGGGGTGGGCTCGTATGCAGGTCCGGGTGGCGGAATGGCAGACGCGCTAGCTTGAGGTGCTAGTGCCCTTTATCGGGCGTGGGGGTTCAAGTCCCCCTCCGGACACGATTTGTACCATATGTCGGGTTTAAGCGAAGGCTTAGACCCGATTTTTGTGTTCATGTGGCACTTGAAGCACCTCTTTCACCGCATGGGTGCTCCGTCTTGGTGTTCATGTGGGTTGCGAAGACACCTCGCAACCGAACGGCAACCGATGTTGACGCGATCTCGGTCGTTTGCCGACAAGATTGGTATGACTCGTTTCGAACCACCACAGGTTTCACGCGATCGGTCTGACCACAGCGCCGAGGCGGCGCGCACGGCAGCCAGGTGCGGGCCGCATCTGTTGCCGGGTATCAGGGGCATGTCCGTACGCCGGGTGATCGGCGAGGAGGGCATGCTCGATCGGTCGTTGCCCTGGCCATCGGGCACGGTCGTCGATGTCAGTCCCGCCGGCGGCGATGATGCGTAGGCGTGTACCGACGGTCGAGGAGTTCATTCCGAGGGCGCTGGTCGGTCTGGCGCCTCGCAGTCGTGAGTTGTACGCCTTCTACCTGCGGCTTCTGGCCGAGCGCCACGGCCGCCGGAAGATCGACCAAGTCACCAGTTCGGACATCACGGAGCTCGGTGTCTGGGCACAGGCCATGGCCGTCAGACGCAGCACCTCGGTCAGCGGCGCCAGCGCTCGCGAACATGCCATCGCCGCCTGCCGGCGTTTGTTCGACATCGCGATCGCCGATGGCCACCTGCTACACAACCCGGCCAAGGCCGTCCGCAAGCCGCAGCGACAGGAAAGCCGACGGACCGCGCTTACCGATGAGCAGGTTGCCGAGGTCTTCGGTGTCGTCCGAGATGCGGAGACCGGGTTGCTCACGTTCCTGCTCGAGACCGCGTGCCGGCGCGAGGGCCTGCTCGATTTGACACCCGAGAAGCTGCACCCGGCCCGTCAAACGGTGCTGCTCAACGAGAAGGGCAGCCGTGTGCGCGAGCAACCCGTGTCCCTGGTGATGATGGAGTACTTGCAGCAGCCCTCGTGCCCGATCTACTCGTGGACCCGGCGCAGGCTGGACTGCCTTTGGGTGCGAGTACGCCGAGACCTTCCCTGGGCCAGCGAGATCGGTCTGAGCACGCACTGGTTTCGGCACACGACCATCACCGACGTCGAACGCGTCACCCGGTCACCGGTACTCGCTGCGGCATTTGCCGGGCACCGATTGAGCAAATTCGGGGCCACGGCGACATACATCGCACCTTACGGTGCGCCCGACGTTGCTTGGGCATTTACCCGAGTCTTCGGCGGCACCCACCTGCTTGTCGCTCCCGGCCATGCACCCTTACCCGAAGGGCCAGACTAAATGGTCAACAGCAGGCGTTCGCTTGGCCGGAAATGGCCGGGAGTGGCTTCAGGGGTACAAGCGGTCGAGGTCGACCAGGAGGATCCGGTCGTCTGCCGCAGCGGCGGCCGTCAGTTCAGGGGTGAAGCCGGCGCCGCCGTAGAGCGCGAGCACCGTGGTCTCGGTGTCATAGCCCTTCGGCCGCAGCAGGTCGCGCGCTGTCGCCAGGCGTTGGAGATGGTGGTGGCTGATGACCTCACCCCATTTGACCTCGCCCAAGGACAGGATGCGTCGGGGACTGTTCGTCTGCTGCGCGGACAGGGCGATCACGTCGATCTCGATTTGTGTGCGGTTCGCTGGGTCGTTGACCGTGCCGGATCCGACCTCTGCGGGCTGCTCGGGGAAGAGGGTGTCGCCGGACTCCAGAGCGAAGGCCCGGCACAGGGCCTCGAAATGCGGGCCGACGACCTGGGTGAGGAAGGTCTGCCGGGTTGTCGTCCAGACCTGCTCGGCGCGGTGGATTTCCAGTTCGGCCCAGCGTTTACGCATGATCGCCTCGTAGAACGTGATTAGCGGCTCGACGATCCGATAGCAAGCGCGGCCGGGCCGGAGTAAATCCGGTTCGCGGGTGATCAGCGCGCAGTCCACTAGGACGTTGAGCGGATGCGTGATCTGGTCGGACTTTCGCCCGATGAAACTG
>Ga0307515_10016077_pt1 | contig 13730 bp, 9 predicted proteins | sample 17_EM_MG_FD_194513 | JGI IMG/M metagenome (GOLD analysis project Ga0307515, IMG submission 194513) | Populus trichocarpa ectomycorrhiza microbial communities from riparian zone in the Pacific Northwest, United States - 17_EM | ecosystem: Host-associated > Plants > Roots > Unclassified | place... | reverse complement strand
GCGAAAACGTGATGGAAGTGGGCGCGGCGCTGACCGGCGCGCGGGCCGGCACGGCGGGCGCAGGCGGCAGCGGTGTGGCTGGCGAGGCCGGCTCGGGAGCCTGCCGAACGCGCGGTGCCAGTGGCCCGGGCCACAGCTGCAGCCGCGGGTGCGCGGCCAGCCATTGCTGAACCTTGGGCACGCGGCGAAAGTCGGGCCCGTGCAGAAACACGCGCCACGGCCCAGCAGCGCTGCGCAACAGCCGGGCCAGGAAATCGAGATAAACGTCGGCCGAGGCCAGTGTGCCGGGCACCGGCAACCAGGCCAGGCTGCCGCGCGGCCGGCTGGCGACCAGCACACCGCCCGGCGTCGGCCGATCGGGATGGGTCAGGCTGCCGGCCCAGGCCAGTTGCGAACCATCGGCGCGGGCCAGTTCCACTGCCGCCGGCCAGGCCTGCGTCAGCCAGTCGGCTTCTGCCGGCGTGCGGGCTGCCTTGGTTTCGCGAAGCGACACCAACGCCAGACCCCAGCGCTGCAGCAGGCGCGACACCGCGCGCGGCTCCAGCGTGATGCCGAAATGGCGTGACGCCACCGTGCGCAACGACAACCCGGTCCACAGCGCGGGCGGCAGACCGTGACGCTCCGGCAGATCGGTCAGTGCAGCCAGCCGCAGCGACTGTTCCTGCTCGACGCTCAGCACCCGGCCGTCGCCCTTGGGCCGACCGCGCGCCCCGACCGCGATTGCCGTCCAGCCACCCGCCTCGAACGCGCGGTAGGCCTGGATGATCGTCGGCACGCTCAGCCCGGTCTCCTGCTGGATCGCGCTCAAGCTGAGCCCATCGACGCGCAACTCGACCGCACGCCGACGGCGCGCGTTCAGCGCAGCAATGTCTGGGGTGGGCGACGTCACGAATCACGGTCAGAAAATGTTTTAGGGGATTGGATTGTGGCACGGGCCGGGCACAATGACGAATCCCTCATTTGTATATGTGACTTATGAACACCTCTGCTGCTGCCCTGCTCGAGCAACTGACCCCGCTGATGCGGGATGCCGGCCAGGTGATCATGGACATTTATGCGACCGACTTCGACGTGACCAAGAAGGGTGACGAGTCGCCGGTCACGCAGGCCGACCAGAAGGCTGAAACCGTGATCCTGGCCGGCCTCGCCAAGATCGCACCGGGGATCCCGGTCGTGGCCGAAGAGGCTGTCTCTGTCGGCAACATCCCGGATGTGAGCGACCGCTTCTTCTTGGTTGACCCGCTCGACGGCACCAAAGAATTCATCAGCCGCAACGGCGAGTTCACGGTCAACATCGCGCTGATCGAACACGGCAAGCCGGTGCTGGGCCTGGTTTACGCGCCCGCGATCGGCCGCATGTTCACCGGCGCCGTGGGTGCCGGCGCCTGGGTTGAAGACAAGGACGGCAAGCGCGAGATCCGCTGCCGCGCGGTGCCGGCCGACGGCCTGACGGTGGTCGCCAGCCGCTCGCACGGCGACGAAACCGCGCTCGACGCCTTCCTGGGCGGCCGCAAGGTGGCTTCACGCACCAACGCGGGTTCGTCTTTGAAGCTGTGCCTGGTGGCTGCCGGCGAGGCCGATCTGTACCCGCGCCTGGGCCGGACGATGGAATGGGACATTGCCGCGGGCGATGCCGTGCTGCGTGCCGCAGGCGGCAGGGTCACCGTGGTAGCCGACGGCGCCGATTTGCGCTACGGTAAGCCGGGTTTCGACAATCCGCATTTCGCAGCCAGCGGCTTGGCCTGATAGCAGGCCGGGCCGGCGGGCCCGAAGAAGATGGACGGGGGGTGGCCATGTCAACATGGTCCGAAGGTGCGGAGCCTTCTCCGCGTGGTCTGCGCCGCTGGTTCGCCTTGGCGCTGACAGGTATTTGTCTGCTCACCGCCGGGGCCGCCGCCCTGGCCCAGGCTGGTTTGCCCAGCCATGGCCCGATGGTTGGCGCGGTCACGACCGACAGCGCCGCCGTGTGGGCGCGCTGGAATGGGCCCGGCACGGCCCACGTCACCTACAAGACCACCGGCGCCGGGGCGCCGATCGACGGCCCCGAGGTCGAGATCGCCGAGGCGCACGACTTCACCGGCCGCTTCGCGCTGCCGGGGCTGAAGGCCAACACCACCTACAGCTACACGCTGCAGTTCACCGATGCGCTGGGCGAGGTCAGCCTCAATGCGCCGTCGTACTTCCGCACGCCGGTCAAGCTGCCGACCTCACTCAGCTTCAGCGTGCTGGGTGATTTCATGACCCGCCAGCGCGCCAGCAAGGCGCTGCGCACGGCGGCCACGCCGCGACCCAACTTCGTGCTGATCGTCGGCGACCTGGACCATTCGGACCCGGCTCGGCTGCCAAACACGCAAGACTATTACCCGATCGAGCAGGCCGACACGGTGCTCGCCAACCTGCGCCAGATGCGCCGTTTGATGCGTGACCCGGCCCAGCCGCTGGGCGCCGACTTCGTCAAGTCCTTCGTGACCTCGAAGACGGCGCAACAGCTGCAGATCCCGCTGTACTACGCTTGGGACGACCACGACTTCTGCATGAACGGAGCCGATTCGCACTGCCCGTTCGGCGACTTGGCCCGCGCCGTCTACCGCGACTACTTCCTGCCGGCGGCCGATAACGGACTGCGCGAAGGCCAGCTGTGCGGCGAGACCGGCGACTGGCAGAGCTTCAGCCATGGCAACCTGGCCAGTTTCTTCTTGCTCGACGCTCGCAGCAACCGCGACCCAGCTACCGGCCGCTTGCTCGGTGAATGCCAGAAGCAGTGGCTGCTCGATGGCCTGTCGCGTTCGACGGCGGTGTGGAAGTTCATCGTCTCGCCGATCACCTTCAACCCGACGACCAAGCCCTGGGACGCCTGGGGCGCGTTCCCGTCTGAGCGGGCCGAACTGCTCAACTTCATCCAGGAGCACCAGATCGCCAACGTCATCGTGTTGAGCGCGGATATCCACTCGGGCGGCGCCGTCGACGACGGGGGCATTGCTGGCTTGCCAGAGGTGTCGGCGCCCCACGCCAACATGCCGTCGACTTGGGTCGACACCTACTGCCGGCTTGACCCGGTGGACAGCCGGTTGCTGGTCAGCGCGCCGGGCACCTGGATGCTCGGTGGCTTCATCGAACCCAACCTGCAGCGCGACCCGGTGGCCTGCCTCGGCATGGACTATTCGAAGAAGCGTGTCGCGTTGCTGGGCCAGCCGCCGTTCCCGTTGCCTGGCACTGACAGCCCGGGCTTTCTGAAGGTCGACGTGACCAGCAACTCGGTCTCGATCCGAGTGATGGACGCCGATGGCCACCTGAAGCAAGGCTATGCTGCCGACGGAAATCCCGCGGACATGAAACTTGAGCTCTTCCGGTAGGCCGTCAGCGCCCCCGCCCAGCCCCAACCCCGATCCCCTCGCCGAGCCTTCGCCAGCGCGCGACCAGCCGCTGGCGGGCTGGCGCGTGGCAGTCGTTCATGGGCCGGGCCTGCTGGCGCGCCAGCGCACGCTGCCGGCGCTGCTGCCCGAGCTGTTGCTGATCGGCCCACGCCGCGCCGCCGAAGCGCGTCCCGACGGCGTGCTGGCCTGGGGCCGCAAGCCCAGCGCCAAGCGCGCCGAGGTTTGGGCCCATGAGCAGCGGCTGCCGCTGATCCGGCTGGAAGACGGCTTCCTGCGTTCGGTTGGCCTCGGCGTTGACGAGCCGCCGCTGTCGGTTGTGATCGACCCCATCGGCATCTACTACGACGCCGGTGGGCCGTCGCGGTTGGAGCAGCTCATTGCAACGCCGCTTGCCGCACCGGAGCAAGCGCGCGCATTGGCGCTGGCCGCGCAGTGGCGAGAAGCGCGCGTGTCCAAGTACAACCAGGCGCGCGAGGCACCCGGCTTGGTGCGCGAGGGCGATGTGCTGGTGATCGACCAGACGTTTGGCGACGCGTCGATCGCCTATGGCAGCGCGACGCCGGCCAGCTTCACCCGCATGCTCGAAGCGGCGCTCGACGAGCATCCGTCCGCGCGCGTGCTGCTCAAAGTCCACCCTGATGTGGTGGCCGGCCGCAAGCGCGGCCACTTCGCGCAGTTGTCGCCCGGCGCGGCGGCGCGGGTGCAGTTGTTGGCCAGCCCTGCCCACGCCTGCGGGTTGCTCGAGCGAGCCGCCGCGGTCTACACGGTGACCTCACAAATGGGCTTCGAAGCATTGCTGTGGGGCAGGCCACTGCGGTGCTTCGGCATGCCGTTCTACGCCGGCTGGGGCTTGTCGCGTGACGAGTTGACTGTGTCGCGGCGCGGTGCGGTCAACCTCGAAGCGCTGTGCCACGCCGCGCTGATCGACTACCCGCGCTACCTCGACCCCGAGACCGGCCAGCGTTGCGAGCCCGAGCGCCTGCTGGACTGGATGGCGTTGCAGCGGCGCATGCGCGAGCGCTTCCCGCAGCAGATGGTGGCGGTGGGTTTTTCGCGCTGGAAGAAGCCGATTGCACGCGCCTTTTTTGCTGGCAGCGACCTGCGCTTCCAGAGTGTCACGAAGCCGGTGCCGGCGGGTGCGGGCTTGGCGCTGTGGGGGCGACGGCCGGTGCCAGACGCGGCCTTTGCCTCATCGGACATGCCGCCACTGGTGGTCCGGCTGGAAGACGGTTTCCTGCGCTCGGTTGGCCTGGGCGCCGATCTGGTGCGGCCGCTGTCCTGGGTAATGGACCAGCAAGGCATGTATTACGACGCCACTGCCCCGTCGGCGCTGGAACGCTTGCTGGCCGAGACCGAGTTCGACGAGGCGACCTGCGAGGGCGCCCGGGTGCTGCGCGAACGCATCCTCGCCGCCGGGCTGACCAAATACAACGTCGGCCAAGCCCACTGGCAGCGTCCGGCGACGAGCAAACCGGTGGTGCTGGTGGTCGGCCAAGTCGAGGCGGACGCGTCGATCCGCCTGGGAGCACCAGGCCTGCGCACGAACATGGCGCTGCTGAAGGCGGTCCGTGCCGAGCGGCCCGACGCCCACCTGGTCTACAAGCCCCATCCCGATGTCGTGGCCCAGCTGCGCGAAGCCGGCCGCGGTGAAGGCGCCGCCGCAGCGCTGTGCGATGAGATCGTCATCGACGCACCGATGGACCAGGTGCTGCGCCAGGTCGACGAAGTGCATGTGCTGACCTCGTTGGCTGGTTTCGAGGCCCTGTTGCGCGACAAGCCGGTCGTCTGCTGGGGCTGCCCGTTCTACGCCGGCTGGGGCCTGACGCAAGACCGAGTGCCTATCCAACGGCGTACACGGCACCTAAGCCTGGACGCACTGGTGGCGGGGGTGCTGCTGCTGTACCCGACCTACGTCAGTCGGGCGACCGGGTACTTCACGACCGCTGAGCGGGCACTGGCCGAATTGCAAGCCTGGCGTGAAGAAGGTGCGGCGGGTCGGCGCCAGGTCTCGGCCGGCCGGCGCGCGTGGCGCTGGACCTTGCGCCACGTCGTGGCGTTGCGGCGCTGGTGGAGTGGCGAGGCGGCCTGAACCGCACGGCGGAATCAACGCGAAAGCCGGCCAACGAGCCGGAACGTACCAAAAGAGAAAGCAGTTGTTGCACCAGGCGGCTGTGGAAACGTTCGCGAGCGTTGGCTATTTCTGCGGCGGCAGAATCCACTGCACCCCGCAACGACCCTGAGTCGACCATGCGCCGGGCCGAGGCGAATTCGTCAAGAAAGATCAAATTCGCCAACAAGTGCCACCCATTCGTGGGATCGTCACATTCACGGCCTTTCCCTAGAGTGTCACAGTGGATCGTCACAGTGGCATGTGCGCGTGATTCCGCGGGAACGCGGGTTGCTTAGTCCGATTGTTTTGTGCGCTGCAGTCTCTGGGTGAATCCACCTTTTGGTGCGGCGGTGATGTTGAATCCGTTGTCCTTTCGATGATCCCCACTTCGCTCGATCGATTGCTCTGCCAGCGTCGCACGCTGATGCTGCAGGGCCCGATGGGGTCGTTCTTTGAGCGACTGGCCGGCACGCTGCGTGCACACGGCCAGCAGGTCTGGAAGGTCAACTTCAACGCCGGCGACGATTGGTTCTTCAGCGGCGAGCAGGTCATCCAGTACCGCGATCCGCTCGACCAGTGGCCGGCCCGCCTGAGGCGCTTGATTGCCGAATTGCGGCTCGATGCGATCGTGCTGTTCGGCCAGTCGCGCAGCATGCACCAGGCGGCCATCGAAGAGGCCCGTGCGCTGGGCGTCACGGTCTTCGTGTTCGAAGAAGGCTATGTCCGGCCCGACTACGTCACGCTGGAAGTCGGTGGCGTCAACGCTGCCTCGCCGCTGCCGCGCGACCCGGCCTTCTACCGCGATCTGAACATCGAGCCGCTGCCGACGCCGCAGCCCACCGGGCAGAGCTTCAGCGCGGTGGCCGGTGCGGCGATCACCTATTCGTTGGCCCGTTCGATCGGCCACCCGCGCTACCCGCATTACCGCCACCACCGCTCGATCGCGCCATTGCGCCAGGGCCTGAAGTGGGCCCACGGCGCCTGGCGCAAGTGGTGGTACCGCTTCAACGAGCGGGAGATGCAGGACTTCCTCGCCGCACCAGAACAGCACAAGCGCTTCTTCCTGGTGCCGCTGCAGGTCTACAACGACAGCCAGATCCGCCGCCACTCGCACTACAAGGATGTCGGCACCTTCATCCACGAAGTGCTGGTGTCGTTCGCGCAGCATGCGCCGGCCGAACAGTTGCTGGTGCTCAAGCACCACCCGCTGGACCGTCCGTACAACGACTACACCCGCCTGATCGCTGTCGAGGCCGAGCGCCTGGGCATCATCGATCGCGTGCACTACATCCACGACCAGCACCTGCCGACGCTGCTGAAGCACGCCACCGGCGTGGTCACGGTCAACAGCACCACCGGCTTGCAGGCGCTGTACCACGGCACCCCCGTGATCCCGCTGGGCGAGTGCATGTACGCGATCGAGGGCCTGGTGCACCCGGGCCCGCTCGACAGCTTCTGGGCCAACCCCGGCCCGGTCGATGTCGAGTTGTTCCAGCGCTTCCGCACCTACCTCGTGCGCGAGACGCAGTTGAACGCCAGCTTCTACGCTGAAACGCCTGGGCTGCCGTCGATCACCGACAGCAACCGCCGCCGCGCGTCGTCCTTGGAGATCCCCAACGCCGCACCCCAGGCCGCCAGCTGGTCGGCACCCACCGGCCCGACGTTGAAGTAAGTCGACGCCGGGTGGGCGAGGTAGAACCCGCTCACGCTGGCCGCCGGCGTCATCGCCAGGCTCTCGGTCAGGGCCATGCCGATCTCTTCGCAAGCCAGCGCGCGGAACATCTCGCCCTTCACACCGTGGTCCGGGCAGGCCGGGTAACCCGGCGCCGGGCGGATGCCGCGGTACTTCTCGGCGATCAGTTCTTCGTGGGTCCAGTGCTCGTCGGTCGCGTAGCCCCACAGCTCGGTGCGCACGCGTTGATGCAGCCGTTCCGCAAAGGCTTCGGCCAGCCGGTCGGCCAGCGCTTTCAGCATGATCGAGCTGTAGTCGTCGTGCGCGGCCTCGAACTGGGCGGCCTTCTTGTCGGCGCCGACGCCGGCGGTCACCGCGAACAGGCCGATGTAATCGGGCTGAGTGCCCTTGGGTGCGATGAAGTCGGCCAATGAGCGGTTGGGCCGCGGCACACCATCGATGATCGGCCGCGCGGTCTGCATCCGCAGCGGTGCCCAGCGCAGCAGCACCTGCTCGCGCGATTCGTCGGTGTAGACCTCGATCACGTCGTCGTCGACGGTGTTGGCCGGGTACAGGCCCATCACGCCATGCGCCTGCAGCCAGCGGCCGTCGATGATCTTTTTCAGCATCGCCTGGCCATCGGCCAGCACGCGGCGCGCGGCGTCGCCGACCACTGCGTCCTGCAGGATCGCGGGGTACGGGCCGGCCAGGTCCCAGGTCTGGAAGAACGGGGCCCAGTCGATGCAGGCGGCCAGCTCGGCCAGGTCGTATTGTTTGAAGATGCGCCGGCCGATGAAGCGCGGCGCCGCCGGCGGGGTGCTCCAGTCGATCGGTGTCTTGTTTGCCCGTGCCTGGGCCAGCGTGACCAGCGGTGTCGCCTTCTTGCCGGCGTGCAGCGTGCGCACGCGGTCGTAGTCGGCGCGCAGCTCGGCGATGTAGCCTTCGGAGCGTTCATCCGACAGCAGCTCCGAGCACACGCCCACCGCACGCGACGCGTCCGGCACATAGACCACCGGCCCTTCGTAGTGCGGTGAGATCTTCACCGCGGTGTGCACCCGACTGGTCGTTGCGCCGCCGATCAGCAGCGGCATCTGCTTGTCGCGGAACCACGCATCGCGCTGCATCTCGGCCGCCACGTGCTGCATCTCTTCGAGGCTGGGCGTGATCAGGCCCGACAGGCCGATCAGGTCGGCGCCTTCGGTGCGGGCTTTTTCGAGGATGTCCTGGCAGGCCACCATCACGCCCATGTTGACGACCTCGAAGTTGTTGCACTGGAGCACGACGGTGACGATGTTCTTGCCAATGTCGTGCACGTCGCCCTTGACGGTGGCGATGACGATCTTGCCCTTGGTCTTGGCCTCGCCACCGGCCTCGATCATCGCGGCCTTCTCGGCCTCGATGTAGGGCAGCAGGTGGGCGACAGCCTGCTTCATGACCCGTGCGCTCTTGACCACCTGCGGCAGGAACATCTTGCCGGCACCGAACAGGTCGCCGACGATGTTCATGCCGGCCATCAGCGGGCCTTCGATCACGTGCAGCGGCCGGCCGCCCTTGGCTTGAATAGCGCGCCAGACTTGCTCGGTGTCTTCGGTGATGAAGTCGGTGATGCCGTGCACCAGCGCGTGCGACAGGCGTTCTTCGACGCCGGCATTGCGCCAGGCCAGGCGCTGCGAGTCGTCCTTGGCCGCGCCCTTGGCACTTTCAGCGATCTCGATCAGGCGCTCGCCGGCATCGGGCCGGCGGTTCAGTACCACGTCTTCGACCCGCTCGCGCAAGGTCGCATCCAGATCGTCGTAGACGCCGACCATGCCGGCGTTGACGATGCCCATGTCCATGCCCGCCTGGATCGCGTGGTACAGGAACACGGTGTGGATGGCTTCCCGCACCGGCTCGTTGCCGCGGAAGCTGAAAGAGACGTTCGATACGCCGCCCGAGACCTTCGCGCCGGCCAAGTTCTGCTTGATCCAGCGTGTGGCGTTGATGAAGTCGACCGCGTAGTTGTCGTGCTCTTCGATGCCGGTTGCGATCGCGAAGATATTCGGGTCGAAGATGATGTCTTCGGGCGGGAAGCCGACCTCGTCGACCAGGACGCGGTAGGCCCGCGCGCAGATCTCGGTCTTGCGGGCGAAGGTGTCGGCCTGGCCTTTTTCGTCGAAGGCCATCACCACCGCCGCGGCGCCGTAGCGGCGCACCAGCGTGGCCTGGCGCTTGAACTCGGCCTCGCCCTCCTTCATCGAGATCGAGTTGACGATGCCCTTGCCCTGCAAGCACTTCAGGCCGGCCTCGATCACGCTCCACTTCGACGAGTCGACCATGATCGGTACGCGCGCGATCTCGGGCTCGCCGGCGACGAGGTTCAGGAATTGCACCATCGCCGCCTGGCTGTCCAACATGGCTTCGTCCATGTTGATGTCGATGACCTGGGCGCCGTTCTCGACCTGCTGGCGGGCCACGGCCAACGCCTTCTCGTACTCGCCGGCCAGGATCATCCGGGCGAAGGCCTTGGAACCCGTCACGTTGGTGCGCTCGCCCACGTTGACGAACAGCGAGCCGGCGCCGATGGCCACTGGCTCCAGGCCGGACAAGCGCATCGGCGGCGGCGCGACGGCGGTGGGTTCAGAAGGCAGGGGCGCGGAGCGGTCGGTCATGGCGGCAATCAGCGGTCAAGGCGGCGGACCGGCGGACCACCACGGCTCACCCGTGGCGGCCGCGCTGCGGCCCGGGTGAGCGCCGTTGCCGCACGCGGTGACTGTCATCGCCCGCGTGCCCGTGCCGAGCCTGGCGGCATGGCTTTCTGCAAGAAGTGCCATGCCGTCGCAACGCTCCTCGGACGGTGCGCGAATTCTACGCAAGCAAGGGCTTACGACGCTTGACCGCTGTTACAACCCGTGCACTTTGTCAGGCGTCTCGTTTGCTTCAATGGCGACATGGACAAGTTTGGGCTGCGCATGCCCCGCGCGTTGTTGTCGATGCGCCGGCTCTCGTTGAGTGCCGCCGTCGTGTTGTTGGCCTCTTTGCAGGCCTGTCAGACCTCTGGCCCCACCGCGTCGGGCGGCACCGGCGCCGCGACCGGCACCGAGGCGCCTGCCACGGCGGCCAAACCCCCGTTGCCGCCGGAGACCCCGTTGGCCGGCGAAGCCCGTTGGTTGACCGAGTTGTTCGCCGGCACGCCGGTGCAGGTGGTGGGCGAGCGTGATGGCAGCGTGCGCCTGAGCGTGCCGATGAAATACGCATTCGACGCACCGACGGCCGCGGCGCCGTCGAGCGCTGCCGCCACCGTGGCGCCCAAGGCGCCGCTGCAGGCGGTGCTCGACAAGCTCTCGCAGAGCCTGAAGCGCCAGCCGACGGCCAAACTGCAGGCCTCGGCGCCGGCCGGTCCTCGGTCGGCCGAACGGCTGGCCGCCGTGCGCAGCCACTTGGCGACGCGTGGCGTGCCGAATTGGCGCGTGGCGTCGGCCAGCCCACCGGCCGAAGACCAAATGCTGTTCCGGCTGGTGGCGCCTCCGCCGGGCGTGCGCATGCTGGACGACGGTACGCTGGCACCCACCTCGGCTGGCCGCGTGCTGCCGCCGCCCAACGGGGGCAGCGGCACGGCGCATTGATCACGTCCTGGACGGGTCCGCGAGGCGCTTGGCGGGTGCCGAAAAGCCGCTAAGTAGGCGCTGACATCACATTTCGACTCAAGTTCGGTGGCGGTCGGCCGAAGATGCCTGGGAGCCCCGCCGCCTTGTGGTGGTCCGGGCCTGCCTGCCACCATGAAACTTGTCCCCATCACCCCCGACGGCCTCGAACCCGGCCACCCGCTGCCGTTCTCGCTGCGCGACATCAACGGCCAGGTGCTGGTGCACCGCGGCTCGCCGATCGCCGACCAGCAGCAGCTGGGTTATCTGCTCGCCCGCGCGCTGTTCATCGAAGAGGGCGAAAAAGACTTCGCGCAGCGTCAGCTGAACGCGCAGGTCGACCAAATGTTCCGCGCCGGCGGTGGCACCTTGGGCGCCATTGCCGCGCTGCGGCCTGAATTCGACCAGCGCGCGACCGAGCCGATGCCGCTGGTCGAGCGCCCGCTCGAATGGCCCGACCTCGAAAGCCGTGCCCGCGTCTTGCTGGGCGACACGCGTGTGACGCGTTGGCAGCCGCGCCTGGACGAGCTGGCGCAAGAGATGCTGAACCGGCTCGACCGCCAGGTCGACGCAACGCTGCTGCGCTTCATCCACATTGCCGGCAGCCGGCCCGAGGACTACAGCACCCACCATGCGATCCTGGTGATGCTGCTGTGCGCGCTGGCCGGCCCGCGCGTGCCCGGTTGGCAACCCGAGTGGCGCCGGCCCCTGACCCGTGCGGCCTTGACGATGAACGTCGGCATGACCGTGCTGCAACAGGCACTGGTGCGCCAGGCCGAACCCTTGAACCCGGCCCAGCGCACGCAGGTCGAAGCCCATGCGCAGCGCGGCGTCGATCTGCTACAAGCCGCAGGCGTCGACGACCCGCTGTGGCTGGGCGCGATGCGCCACCACCACGACGCGCCCAGTGGCCCGTTGGATAAGCTCGAACCCGCCGTGCGCCTGGCGCGCCTGATCCAGCGCGCCGACCGTTACGCCGCGCGCCTGAGCACCCGCCGCAACCGCGCCGCGCTGTCGGCCAAGGCCGCAGCGCAGGCCGCATTCTTCGACGAAGGCGGCCACCCCGACGAAGCCGGCCAGGCCCTGCTGGCCGAAACCGGCCTGCATCCGCCGGGCGCCTGGGTCAAGCTGGCGTGCGGCGAGATCGCGCTGGTGATGAAGCGCCAGCCGAACCCGAAAGCCCCGCTGACGGTGGTGAGCCTGGTCAACCGCGAGGGCATGCCACTCGCGGTACCGGCACTGCGCCACACAGCGTTGCCGAAGTACAAGGTCGAGGGCGGTGTGCCGTCAGGCGACGTGCGGGTGCAGCCGAATCTCGAACAGCTGCAAAAGCTGGTCTAGAAGACGACGTCGGCGGCGGGTGTCGCCACGATCTTCACGCCGAAGCTGCTGATATCCGGCAACGTTGCGTTGTGGTGCGCGCGGATCTGCGCGGCGCCCATGTGCGGCTTGTCGTGCGTCGTGTGCGCATCGGCGACCAGCACCACCGGGTAGCCCAGGGCCGCGGCGCGGCGGGTCGTGGTGTCGACGCAGAACTCGCTCGCGTAGCCGCAGATCACCACTTGCTCGGTGCCCCAGCTCGTCAGCTTGTCTGCGAGGTCGGTGCGCAGGAACGAATCGGGTGTTGTCTTGCGGACGAAGTGGTCGCCCTCGCGTGGCTGCAGCCCGTGCGCCAGCCGCCAGCCATCGGTGCCGTGGGCCAACGCGCCGGTGCGCGTCTCGTGTTGCACGTAGACGACCGGCACGCCGGCCGCTCGCGCCCGTTCGGCAAGGCTGTTGATGCGCTCCATCACCGCGTAGCCCTCGTGCGGCGCTGGCTCGAACAGCCCGCGTTGCACGTCGATGATCAGCAGGGCTTTCTTCGTCATGCGGCTTTCACCAGCGAGGTCAGCAGGGGGTCATTGCGGTGCCGCGGCCGGTAGGCCTTGAGGCGTTGGGCGATCGCGGCAATATGGTCCGGCGTCGTGCCGCAGCAGCCGCCGGCGATGTTCAGGAAGCCGCTCTTGGCGAACTCTTCCATCAGGCTGCCGGTGACCTCGGGCGTCTCGTCGAAGCCGGTGTCGCTCATCGGGTTGGGCAGGCCGGCGTTCGGGTAGCAGCTGATGAAGGTGTCGTCGGCCAGGCGCGACAGCTCTTCGATGTAGGGGCGCATCAGCGCTGCGCCGAGCGCGCAGTTCAGGCCGATCGCCAATGGCCGCGCATGCCGCACCGAGTGCCAGAACGCGCCCACCGTCTGGCCCGACAGGATGCGGCCTGAAGCGTCAGTGACGGTGCCGGAGATGATCACCGGCAGCCGTTGGCCGGTGTCTTCCATCAATTCGTCGAGCGCGAAGATCGCGGCCTTGGCGTTGAGCGTGTCGAAAATCGTCTCGACCAGGAACAGGTCGGCGCCGCCTTCGAGCAGCCCCTCTGCCTGTTCGCGGTACGAAGCGCGCAGCTGGTCGAAGGTGACGTTGCGGGCACCGGGGTCGTTGACGTCGGGGCTGATGCTGGCGGTGCGCGGCGTCGGGCCCAGGGCGGCGGCAACGAAGCGTGGCTTGTCGGGCGTGCTGTACTTGTCGGCCGCGGCGCGGGCGATCTTCGCCGCCACGACGTTCATCTCGCGCGCCAGGTGGCCCAGGCCGTAGTCTTCTTGCGCGATCGAGGTCGAGCCGAAGGTGTTGGTCTCGATCAGGTCGGCGCCGGCGGCCAGGTACTGCTCGTGAATCTCCTGGATCACGTCGGGCCGGGTCAGCACCAGCAGGTCGTTGTTGCCCTTCAGGTCCTTCGGGTGGTCCTTCAAGGCCTCGTTGCGGAAGTCGGCCTCGCCCAGCTTATAGCGCTGGATCATGGTGCCCATGGCCCCATCGATGATGGCAATGCGCTGCGCAAGGATCGCGGGCAGCGCGGCGCCGCGGGTGTAGGCGGGGGTGGGCTTCATGGGCTCAATTGTAGGAACTACCCGGGAAAGCCCT
>Ga0307515_10016076_pt1 | contig 13732 bp, 12 predicted proteins | sample 17_EM_MG_FD_194513 | JGI IMG/M metagenome (GOLD analysis project Ga0307515, IMG submission 194513) | Populus trichocarpa ectomycorrhiza microbial communities from riparian zone in the Pacific Northwest, United States - 17_EM | ecosystem: Host-associated > Plants > Roots > Unclassified | place... | reverse complement strand
AATTTTTCGCTTTTGTTTCTCGATCTGTTTGGGGTTTGTGTTTTGAAATGGTTTTTTTTTTTTGGCGGGGAGGGGGTTCTGGAGGTTTAGATTTTGAGTATTTGGCGCCAATATTTAGAATTTTGGGCCAGCTGCTGGAAATGGGCCCGTGGCCTGATTTGTCACCGCATATGGCGACACACATCTATTAATTTTTTTTTTAAGAAAAAAACATAATTTTTGTTTTTGAGTTCATTTTAAAAATTAAAAAGATATTAAATTGATAATTTTTTTTTTATTTTTATGATTATTTTTATATGTTGATATAATAATTTATTTTTTAAAAATTTATTTTAAAATAAAAAATATTTTTAAAATTTATCTTGTACCACAATATCAAATATGTTTAATACTGTCTAATTAATACTTGAATTGAATGGAAAGATTGATAATCAATTAAAAATATTTGCTCAGGGTTGTTCTTGATCATTTGAATCAAGTCAACGTAAATAGGCAGCCACAAATCCCACACGAAATAATGGGAATTTGAGTGGCAATAGTTCAAGTAAATAAATTTGCAGTGCATTTCGTATTTTTCAACAACCTATTTATATTTTAATATGTTTAATATTAACATTTTTTACTCTTTTTTTCTGAAAAGATATTGAAGAAAGTTTAATTAATAAATAATGAATATTTAAATAATTTATTTTTAATGTTTTGAACTACGAATGACTTTTTTTTTGGAAAACAACATTTTAACTTTTTTTTTTCTTAAAGTAAAGCTGCAAAATTAGAGAGCAAAATGCTAAAAAAATAGCTTTTTATTTTTGTCCCTTGCAATAAAGATCATCTACTTGACTTTGCTTGTTTTTATGTTTTAAAAATATTTTTTTAAAAAATTAAATTTTATTTATTTATTTTTATTTTAAATTAATAATTTTTTAATATTTTTAGATTATTTTATTGTGTTGGTATCAAAATTAATTTTAAAAAATAAAAAATAAATTTTTAAATAAATATTATTTTAAAAAATAATTACAACAACAGAGAATACCTCAGCCCCTCTCCAACATCGCCAAAACCCAGCACTCAAAAGTCAAAGCTCTTATCCCTCTATTTTCGGTACTGATGTCTTGGATGGAAAGGGTCTCGTGGACCAAGTTTCAAATCTCAAAAAGAGTCACTGTACTCGGCTACTCGCCTCTCAAATCACCTTCGATTCCCCCTCTATTTCTCATCCGCCGCTTGTCGGCGCTTTTTTTTTCTTGTTTGGTACTGGCCGACTTGGTCAGGCAAATCCAGCTCCTCCCCATTTTTGTTGATTTCATACGCGCTGAATCCTATGGTTCTGTTACTGAGTGCAGTGGGGCTCCCCGTATTTCCCTCGACTTGAAGCTCAATGTCAGTGACAAACACGTCACTCTAGCATTCTCGTCCTTTGACATGTACAGCTGTACTCCTCATTCTTCTTGTATCACGTTTTTTTTTATTATATATTTAATATTCTTAGCTATAAATCAGTGTATTAAATATTTGATTTTCACCTCGGGATTGCATTTCTGAAGTGTTATTGATAGTAGAAAATGTTCTTTCATGTGAACGCGCCTCTCCGAGCATGGATGTTCCGCGGAAACCCGACCGGGAAAGGAGATAGTTTCTGTTTGCCAAAAAAATTGGTAGAAAAGGAACTGGAATGGAGTACTTATTGATGAAATTTGACATTGAATGCTGAGAAAATGTGCTAAACTATTTTTGGACATTAACTCAACTATATATCTTGTAACGCCTATCCCACTGTCCGGTCGCAGGAACTCAACCTGATGATGAACACAATTGATTGTTCATGCTTTATTCAAACACCTGATTGTTTATGATTCTCCATTAGTTGCAAAAACCAGTTAAAATAATTGAAGCAAGTCTTAACATTTGCCATGATTATTATGAAGGATTATGTTGTTTTTTCGCTTTTTTTCTTTTTCTTTCTTTCCTGGGAGCACCGAGCTTTGCAGCTGTCAAACTATGCAATCACTGAGTACACAAACTGTAATAAACATTCTTATTTGTAAAAAACTTTATGCGGCCATATTAATTGAAGCAATTGTGTAAGATTGCCACCACTTGGGACAACTCATATGTCGATGCCGAATTTTCAAAGCCCTGGCGTTTTCTCACTTCCAGGTGAGTAGTGGACGAGGATTTTTAGCAGGGGTGACTACGTTCCCACCTGAGTCATAAATGATGACGCCTGAAAAATCAGGTAGCTGGCATTACCCATGAGTATATATGTTCTTCTTCCAAACTGGAGCTCCTTGTTCACCACTGAACGTGCTATCATCACGACTGCCTGCATGGATGCCGTAAATTACTCCTGTGCCCAGCATCGTATCTTCAGTGTTGAGTTGTATTACCGGATCGTGATCAAAGGATCCATAACAAGCACTCCACCGACGCCATTTACGTGAATGTGAAGCACACACGAACAAGGCAAATGCACACAAGAGAAGAGTCACTGCAGCCAGGCCAGCTTCTGATGAACTTAGTGGTATTTGTTTCAAGTGAAGTTCGCGAGCCATGGGAATTTTTTGATGCTTGATTCTCTGTGATTTTGAGAGAGTTTATAAGGCTCATCTTTGCCAAATGGGGTTGCTGGATTTGGAGGATTTGTTAGAGTTTAGATTGAGATAATTTTTTTGACTCTTCATGATTCTTGTAAAAAAAAAAAAATTAATTTAAAGTAAAAAAACAATCTAAAAAAAATTAATTTAAAAAAGAAAAAAGCATTGTGCCAAAAAAAAACATGTTTTTAAATTTCGGTTAAATTGTTTTTTTTTTTTTAAATTAAAACTTTTTAATACTATTAAAAATTTAAAAATATTATTTTAATAAATTTAAAAAAAAAATCTTTAAAAAACAACGTCTATATTACTTCAAAACAAGCGCCTAATCGATCACCGTATTGCTATTACAGCATTAATGCATCGTTCCAACTATACCTACCTGCTGCTTTTTTTCATTTTTGATCGGTGGTTTGATAATGACCCATTTTGATATTGATAAGGGCCTTACGATGCACACCTAAAAAAGATCCACACCTTTCATCCAGACCATTTTCAATCTTTATATAGCCTAGGCCCAGTCTAAACCTGTAAAAGAAGGGTGTTGGGACTTGGGGTTTTAGAGTTTAGCCTAGAGAATTTCTTTTGGGTGTCTGCTCCCTTGCTCAGTGAAAATGCAGAAGCGATTGCAGATTTCTCTTTTCAAATTGCTTTTGAGACGCCCCTTTGAACGTTCCCCGAAACCCACAAATCCGTTCCCCCTCCAGTCGCGAGCTCTGATTCCAACCTATTTCGTTCCGAACTCAATCGACTCTCCAAACCCCAAATTTCTCCACACCCCTGTCTCAAATCTCCACACTTTCACACACCCTTTTAGACCGAACACTCGAGCTCGGTCCCTGACCGACCAAAATCGGAGAGGACACAGTACTGACTCTGGAGATGAGCCGGTGCCCTTGTTAGATGTCAACAGAGAAGTTGACATGATAAACCTCAAGTTTGCAGAGGCAAGAGAGGAGATAGACATGGCTTCGGAGTCAAAAGAGACTGTCTATTTTGATGAAGAGGCTGAGTGTGCAAGGGCTGCAGTGAAGGAAGTTATGGACATGTTTGAAGGACTACTAGGGAAATTGCCAGAGAGTGAAAAGGCAGCTTTGCAAAGGTCAATGGGGCTCAAGATGGAGCAGTTAAAGGCCGAGCTTCAGCAGTTAGATGATTAACGAGGTTTGTGATAACGAGTCTTCGCTTAAATTCTCTTTAGTGCTTTCCATTTTTGGGGTTTTGCAATGTATTATGTTCTCATTGAGGATAATTTTGATATTGATGTTATAGGTGGAAAGGGCTTTGTTATGATGCATGGGATATTTACGGTAGGAAATGAAGATGATTTTGAATAATGGATCAGTTCAAATTTAATAATGTCAATGGTACTAATAGTGGAAACTCTGTTACCTTCTGACTTAAAAGATATTGTTTTATGTAGCTTAGAATCATTTTTTGACAATATGAGGCCTATGCAATGAATGGTCACATGCTTCTATTATGTTCATGCTTTGACTGACGAATTGGAGCTTGTTTAGGTAAGTCTGCCTCTCTTATTATGGATGTTACGGATTTTATTTTGAGCAAAACAAATGGATAAATGTTATGGGGAAACATTGATGTTGTTGAACTTATAATGCCCCAATGCAGTTTATGCCTTTAACTATATCCAATGAGTAGCTTCTTGCTTATAAGAACCCACCAAAGATTAGGATGATACATTGATATGTAAGGTTGAAATTGAGAGCTAGGAGAAAATATCAAGAGCCCACATGTTGCCACAGTCACCTCAAGCATTTTGTGGTTTAGTGGCAATGAGGCCAAGTTCATAGGTAATATGCAAGGAGAAGGGATCTGCCATGGAGTGCTCTGAAATGCCTAAGAAATACATTCAACTCCATTAAAGTTTGCTTGCATCAAGGTTCCTAGTACTGGATTAACAGGCACTAACTGCGTGTTCCTTGTACTTTTTATTCAGAGTTGTATGTTTTTTACTGTCAAACACTGAATTCTTACAGTTTTCTTCAATCCTGAGATCAGTGGTCCTTGTTATTCCTTTGCACTGCTCTCACCTCTTTGTCCCAGTTATCTCCCACTTGTAGACTTGACCACACCCTGGAGTTGTAGTCTGTTTATTGAAGAAGACTGATTTTTAGACACAATGGATATAGATTCCTCTTCCAAACTGTGGCCTCTAACAAGAGAGTCAAGTTTTGGGCAGCTATTCAACAAGTGGGCTTGAATCTCAAAGTGTCCAACCGATATGGCAGGCTAAAAGCCACATTTAATTTCGAAGGATTAGGAATGTCTTTAACCATCTATTGTCCTTTTTTCCATGGTGCACACTACGAAATCTTGCAGAACATATCCTGTAAAAAGCCCAAAAACGTTGGAGATTAAGATGGAAAAATGCAACTTGTAAGCATGTACACTCCTGTTGCCTGTTACAATTTCATGCAATAATAGCAAAAAGATACGACTACATTCAAACTGCCTGCCTTTAGATGTCTCTTTGATGTGACAGAGAATGCTCAAATAGCAGTGTTTATATCTTCGTTTTGAGACAGGTAGATCATACGGGTGCTGGAAAGTTCTTAATACATCAGCAGGAAGTAAATTTAGTTCATGAATGGGGCACTTTTTCAGTAACCAGTGATAGATATTGCCAATAACATTAAACTTATTCAATTTCCCCTCCGCTTTCCTTAGCCAACACCAGAATTCTTCGATAAACTTGAGGCATCATCTCTTTAGAGCTTTTTTCATGTTATTGATTTCATAGTTCATGCTGAAATAACTTGCTCTTAGCTGATCCACAATTTACCCTCCGATGCTTTCACACAATCATGTTATGGAGTGTATGTTTAACGTTATTATTCTTTATACTTCCAATACTGGTTAAAGTTGAGATGGAGAGGGGAAAGATTGTGGACCTCATTTTGGAAGGCAGCAATGTCATTGTTGTTACGAAGAAGGATGTTGCTTTGTAGATTGGTATGGCATGATATGTAGTTGGTCACTTTTAGTTATCTGGCATAACTAAGTGTTGAGTCAAATTAGAATTTAGAGTATTCTTCTGGAATTAGATCCATGAACTAGCAAGCAATTCATAGGCTGCCCATTGGTAGCGACTAGAAATTTCACTTTCAGGAAAATATTTCTAATGAATGATACAGTATTTCGTGGAAACTCCCGTTCAACACAGTAATGTAAACTGAGTTTCATTGTCTTCCTTGCAAAGCAATTAACTTGACCTTCTAATATCCTTTTTTCTCATCAATCTTTCCGTATGATCCAATTTCTTTTTTCTATTTCTTAAAATAAAAAAATAAATTGAGAAATAACAGGAAATGTCAAGTTACATACAGCTTTTAAAACATAGGGACTAATTAATTATTTTTGAGAGTAGAGAGACTATTCATTTCATTATACAAAACTATAGGGACTAATGTATAATTTACTCAACCAGAAGAGGGCGCGCTGAGAAACCTTAGCGAGGGATGGCTCTTCGGAAGAGCGAATAGCTGTAGTTGATCAGGGTTGAGATAATGTCTCCAGACATGTAATGGGAATTTACTGGATGAATTGTTTAGGCGCTGACGAGGTAACATGGTGCTTCACTAACAGTAGTTATACAGATGCAGAATATCCAAGTAATTTGTCAGAGTTTGCCGATTGGTTCTCAGGGATGGCTGTATGCTACTACAGTAGGGCGTGTTAAACTGCAGTCCATGGTTTTCAAAGATTATTTATCTGATACGGAGAGAGATGTGCGAAATTGCAGCCCATATAAAAAACAAAGCATACAAGGAAAGGAAAGAGCGAAAGAAAAATGGTATCAGAAACTGATAAAATGCATATGGAGAAAAGAAATTCCATTATGTGGCTTTTGGGGACAAGCTTAGTGGTCTAAAAAGACGAAGTCACTAAGAAATTGAACTCGTATTGGAAGGTTGTGAGCCCTAACTTCTATATGATATTTCTTTGACTGCAATGTTTCAGGACAGCTTCTGGCAAGTATGGACAAGCAGCAAGTTCTGCAACTTGATGTCACCAGAGGGCCAGAGGCCATGTTCAAGTTGAAAAGCACCAAATGCAACTAGTAGCTTCATTCATTTTATTTACAACTAAAACCGGGTAACTTGAATTGGACCAGAGAAGACACAAAAGGTGCCGGTTGCAACCATTTTGACAACGGGATTTTTCCTTTTTAGTTAAAGAAGAGGACGTCGATTCTCATGTGGTGAGCATGAACTGATTGTCTTCTTGTCTACCTCTTTTTTTCTTTTGGAACTATTCTGTTAGGGTCACCTCTTGTCGGGGCTCGTTCTATATATATATATATATATATATATTCTAGCCGTTTGGGTGAGGTATAATTGTACATTTTCCAAGAGAATCGGTTGCGCCATTTATTGCTTGTTTCAAAAGTAACAGGTTGCCTGATACTTCCTAACATGTAAAAATCTCTAGGCGTAACTGTTCTTAAAAACACAAAGTTATTTTTCAGGATTCTAGCAGAAGACAAGATAACTGGAAATTTCAATTAATAAAAATCCGATGAAACTAAAAAGAGTATAATGGCCCACTAGAAATTACTTATTTTTCAAGACCCTACTATAAGTTCTATCCATATATGTGTTGAATTTTACTTTATTTTTTCCCTTTGTTTTTGAAGAAACTTTTACCAACTCGTACTGTTCTGATGTGAATTTTTCAAAATAATTCGTTAGATCAAAAGTAAAATAATAAAAGCCCCCTCGTATAATCCCCTGTCTAAGGTTATCTCCCAGGATTCTTGCTGTTATAAAGCTGAAGACAAAGGGTAAGACCCAAATATCACAGTCCAGCTCAGTTTTGAAGCCCAAACATTCCAGTCCAGCCCATGAAAAACCCAAAATACTTAATTGAAGTTTTATGCAGCTTCATCGCCTACCATTGCAGAGGCTCCAATGCAAATACACGATGAATGTGGTCCATAGAGTGTGGTCTGCATACATCATTTCTACTTCAAATTGCTTTGGCCCATAATACCTGGGATTGTAAAGATTGACCTGGCCATGAAAGAAACAAAAAGGGAAGCTTATTGAACTAATCATGGATCTTTTTGTTTCTTTATTCACGTTACATCAAGGTATTATCATGTTGAGGTTCTGAATTTAAGTTAAACAACGGATTCTTTTCTCTTTATCAGGAAAAAAAAAATAGCCAAAAGGGCATTGAGCAAGAGGGAAATGGGGATGTTGCAGCAATTATTTTCTTATTTGATCTTTTTGACCCGATACTTGTCTCATGAAAAAAGGGGGATGTTGACCATGTGAAGAATAGTGAGAAAGGGGATACAAATTAGCCTGTTGAGGCATGGGGGGAAGGAGGAGGAAAGCATGGCCTGTTTCTATCTGTCTGCTTTTATCTGCATCATATATAGGCCCTACATGCAAAAACATGTATGGGGAGTCCTTCCGAGTTGAGTAGCAATTCCACCGGCAATAGGTTTAACGTTTCTGTTTTCTTCAATCGAACAGGGCCAGACACAATCCCCCTGTCCCACATTTTGGACACCCTCGAATGTTCATATGATTCTGAGGATCTATTTTCATTTACTTCTGTCTCGTGCTCTCTTGCTGTTGCATGAATCCTGCTACTTGTATATATGTCATTATGTGCTGTCAGTAAATTTGCTTGAATGTTTCCAAGTTACCAGTTGAAATTTATTTTATGATGTTGTTTCAACTGCCACCTGCTGTGGCAAGCACCACACAAACCTAAATTCTGGCTGAAATTTGGGAATCTAATCCTGTGGGCATAAGCAGCAGATCACATTTCACAGAAATTCAGGAACTTTAGTCACATCAACGCCGGCAAAAAGGAAATGCATAGAGTTGCATGTAAATAAAAAATTGTAAATGGGAAAAAAGCAAAGGATGAAGCAGATTCAACCACATTGCTGTTTCTACAACTGTACAAGAAACCCACCCAGGACCACCAGCTAAATCTGATAACAATATCCAAAGCACACTCTTCAATTTTTTCAACTACTCTCCTCTTTTGTCTTCTTGGGATAGGAAAAGAGAATCAATCAATGATTACCTTGGAAGCAAAGAAAAACAAGGACCAAAATTATTTCAACTTTGATTCGATGACTGTTTTATTAGAGGTTGAGAAGTCTTTCCCCATTCTTCCGGTGGACTCTTTACTTCCATTAACAATGCCACCACCTCCTTCATGGTGGGGCGCTCTGCAGGCGAAGAGTTCACACAGAACATTGCAATTCCTAGTGTTTGCAGCATTTCCTGCACCATTTGGTCCGGCAAACCTTGAAGTTTTGCATCTAGTATCGATACAGCTGGTTCAAAGCTTCCCATCTTTTTCTTCACCCACTCAACTATGTGTAATCCATCTCCTAAATGAGGCTCAACAGCACTGCGGCCACTTATGATCTCTAGCAATACCACTCCATAACTGTAAACATCACTCTTTTCTGTAATGTTCATGGTGTATCCATACTCTGCAATGATCATGGAAATATATTTATTATTAGCAAATGAAATAAGAATTATAAATAGAACAGCACACTACAAGATTCCATCAGCATATGATGACAAATCAACTAAAAAAAACATGAACAAATATATTGGAGTTCTAGAAATCAGGGATGCTTGCCTGGGGCTATATAACCATAAGACCCAGCTACTCTGGACATGGCATGATGATAATTTGTAGAGTTCATCAGTTTGGCCAGGCCAAAATCTGCCAAATAGGCCTCATGCTTTGAATCCAGAAGTATGTTGTTGCACTTTACATCTCTGTGAAGAATTGTTGGCACGCAATCATGATGAAGATAAGCTAGACCCTGAGCTGAACCAACAGCTATCTTGTACCTCGTTTCCCAATCCAGGTTCCTATTCCCCTGCAGAAGCTGTTGCAGATTGCCATTTGAAATGTAGTTGTACAGAAGGAGCTTGACACTCCTATTCGAACAATAGCCTAAAAGCTTCACGATATTCCGGTGTCGAATGTGTCCAAGAATTTGAATTTCTGCAGCAAAAGAATCCACCGGATCCTCATCTTGTTTTGTTTTCCAGAGCTTTTTCACAGCTATCAACTGCCCATTTGGCATCTCAGCCTTGTAAACAATCCCAGAACAGCCTTTCCCGATCACATTCTCCTCCTTCAAGCAATCTAGGATGTTATCAACGGTGAAGTTAAGCTTCTGAAATGGGATGAAAGTCCATGGATAGGAGAAATCTTCGGCTCCTGATGAAGCTGTTAATGCTCCAGAAGATTTCTCCATTGCATACCTATGGTTCCGCACGACTATAACCAAGGAAGCAATAACTATAATGGTAACTGAAGCCAGAATAACTAAAATCAAAGCTACAGTTTTGGCTGATTTTAATCCATTTCTTTGAACTATTCTCGAAGAACAAGAAGTACCATCTGTGGATTCACAAAGTCTTGGGTTTTGTAGGTATGAATTTGAAGATAGAGTTCTGAAGAATGGTGATACAGGAATTGGGCCTGAAAAGTTATTGTAGGAGATATTAAGGGAAGTTAGGCTAGTAAGGGAACCTAGAACCTTAATCTTTCCATAAAGGAAATTACGGGAAAGATCAAGTGACTGTAACAATGTCAAGCTAGACATCGTTTCAGGAAGTTCACCGGTAAATCCATTTAAGCTTAAATCCAAACTAATTGTTAAGCTTGTGACATAACCAATTTCAGGTGGGATTGGACCCGAGAGGCTGTTATAGCTCAAATCAAGCAGCGTTAGCTTCTGCAAGTTTCGGATGGACCTTGGGATTGCCCCTGTGAGCAGATTGTTATTGAGAATGAGCTTGTTCAGGTAACTGAAGTTTCCAAAACTCCAAGGAATTTCACCTGTGAAGCTGTTCCTGCTAAGATCAAGCTGCTCCAAATTAACAAGCTCTCCTAGTAGAGATGGTACCTCTCCAGTAATGTAGTTGTTGTGCACATCCAACAGCTCAAGAACCGTGATGTTGGCAATCTCCAAAGGTAGGCCACCAGAGAAATGATTCATATACAAGTCCAGAAATACCAAATTCTGCAACTGGCCTATCTCCTTGGGAATATGACCTGAAAGCTGGTTTTCTCCAAGCCTCAATCTCACTAAAGATTCACAATTTGCAACAGTGCGAGGCAACCCCCCTGATAATGAATTCCCTAGAAGCAGAAGTTTGCTCAATTTCTTCAAACTGAAAATCTCTTCTGGAATTGAGCCTGTGAGCTTGTTTCTTGAAAGATCAAGAGCATATAATTCTGTGCAGTTCCCAAAAGAGGCTGGTATTGTACCAGACACTAAATTACCCCACAAGAATAAACTTTGCAAATACTTCAAATTGCCAACCTGCCATGGAATTGTGCCTGACAGTTGGTTCTTGTCAAGCTGGAGAGCAGTTAAACTTGTACAGTTACTCAACTGCCAGGGTATTAAACCAGTAAGTGAATTATCAGACAAGTGAAGCTGCTCGAGAAACACTAACTTTCCTAAATCAGCAGGTATTTCTCCTGAAAGATCGTTAGCTGAAGCATCAAGCAAAACAAGTGATGAACAATTTGAAAGTTCAGCTGGGATTGCTCCAGATAGTGCATTTCCCCAGAGAAGCAGACTAGTAAGTTTTTGCAACTTACCCAGTTGAGGAGGGATTGAACCAGTGAGCTTATTCATGTGCAAGTACAAGTTCCTTAACTCTGAACACAAACCGAGTTCAGGTGGTATAGAACCAAATACCTCCGTGTCATAAAGAGACAGAGTTTGAAGATTGATCAAGTTCCCAAATGTGGGTGGTAATACCCCTGAAAGACCAGTTGCTGCAGCACCAAATGTTGTGAGATTGGTTAGCAGTCCTAATTGTACCGGTATTTCTCCTGTAAGAAAAGGATTGCCTCCAACTCTAAATTCTTGGAGCGAGACTAAAGAACCCAATTGAGATGGTATTGAACCATTGAAGAGATTGTCTTGTAAGCAAAGAACTTGTAAAAAAGTAAGGTTTGCGAGTTGGGGAGGTATCCTACCAGATAATTTATTGGAGTTCAAGTAAAGAAACTGAAGGGAAGAGAGCTGGCCAAGTTCCTGTGGTATAGTACCAGAAAGAGAGTTAGAAGAGAGGTCTAAGAGTCTAAGATGGGTGAGTAGGCCAAATGAAGGAGGGATAGCGCCAGAGATATTAGTCGAGGAGAGATTGACAAGTTGTAGAGAGGAAAGAGAGGAGAGTTGTGAGGGCAGCGAGGAAAGATTAAGGAACGTGTTAGGGAGAGAAAGGGAAGTAACTCTATTTTGTGGAGAGCACGTAATGCCTTGCCATGAACATGGAGTTGGGCTTGATGGGTTCCATGAGGAGAGGATTGGTGAGGATGCTTTTGCTGATTGGTCTGCTGCTGAGATAAGAGAAAGAAGGGCTTCTCCATCAGAGGATAGGGAGACTACAAAAAATGTTTTGGTACTGGTTATCATCATTACCAAGAATGAGCAAAACAAGAGGGAATGGTGGCTTGGCTTCTCCATTAGAGCGATGATGATTTGAGAAATCTTGGGTTAATAGAAAGGAGGATTTTTTTGATGATTTTGAAAATGGTGATAGTGAATGGAGGTACAGAGATAGTGAAAGAAAGTCCACTCAGGAGACAACATGCATGTGAGAGCAGTTCCCGTGGAGGCCTTGGATGCTTGAGTTGTACACTAAAGTGTTGAAACCATGCATGTGAACTATACAAAAAGAAGAGTGCCACTAGATCTCTTGTGGAAGAGTAGCTGATACAGTCAAAGTGAAGAAAACGTTACCCGAAAAAACTCCCTCTCTGATATTAAAGGCAACCAAAGCTAGGTGGTGGCCGGTGGTGATGGTGCTAATATTGTAAGCAAGATGAAGATATCATCAAGCTTTTTGTGTCCAAGTTCTGACACTGCACATTTTATCCATGGTCGGTTTCTGGGTGCAGATGGTGATGGTGGCTGAGATGGTGGTGGTTGTGGTGGACCTGATGGTGGATGGTGGATGGTGGCTGAGGTTGGAGTTTGAACAATCTTCGTCTGGTTGCCTTTTATGCTTTGGCATTTAAATAGGTAGTTCTTAGTTTAGAGCAGTTCACAACTTCACAGGGGCGGGCGCTTCAGCTTCTTTATGAATAGTCCAAATTGCCCTTGTTTCAGCATGGAAGCATTTTGTTGTCAAGTGGGGTAGTGTTGACCTTTTGTTCTCTTGGGTGCTCACATCAGTTTCTCCATCCTTATACATGCGCGTGGCAATAGTTGGGGACGCTCACGGGTCAGGGGGCCACCCGATTGCTGACATGGCACAACCCTGACTGTCTAAATAGCTCAATATAAATGCATGCTGCCAGAAAGACAAATGGGTCCTATTAAAGCGATGGCTAGGATTGCTTTAAACTTCAACCTGATAGCAATCATGGTCGACACGTGTAAATAACAGTTCCACAAAATACCAGAAATCACCCTTCCCAACAGTGAAAGAGGACATGTAAGTGGGTAAGATTCGAGAGTTTCGGAATCTGCCATCCGTCTTAACTCCACCGGAAAAAGAGAGCAAACAATAAAATGGAGAGGGCGCCTAGGGAAGAGAAGAGGCTGATGATAGTAGGAGTGAGGCAGCTTAGGAGATTGTGAAAGGTTAAAGGGTTTCGGAGTAAGCAACCATTTTCAATGTCTTTTTCCTCACACTATGCTGTCTACTATACATTGCATAAACTATAAGGTCTTAAACGTGGCCTCTGTATAATAAAAGGGTTAGGCTTAAGGGTGGCGTGGATACAGAGGAAGTTTCATGGTAGCGTCGTCTAGTTGGCTTAAGGCCCAAATATTTCTTTTTACAGTGTAATTAGTGTGGGGTGGTGAAATATCCAAGTGATTTGGTTACCGAGGAGGAGGAGGTGGGTTTGTTTTGGGAGTGGGGATCTAAAGATAATGAAACACAGACAGTCACGAGAGAGAGAGAGAGAGAGAGATGGGTGTGGATTTGGAATATATTAGGGCACAGGTAACGATTAGGGTTTTTATTAGGGTTTTAGGTTTTGACTGCGTTTCCCTAGCAATTTAGCCGCACGAGACACTTCTCTCATTAATGTCACAAATGTTTTGCAGTGGATGATTGATTCCGCGCCCCTGTAAGTTAGCC
>Ga0307515_10016075_pt1 | contig 13733 bp, 7 predicted proteins | sample 17_EM_MG_FD_194513 | JGI IMG/M metagenome (GOLD analysis project Ga0307515, IMG submission 194513) | Populus trichocarpa ectomycorrhiza microbial communities from riparian zone in the Pacific Northwest, United States - 17_EM | ecosystem: Host-associated > Plants > Roots > Unclassified | place... | reverse complement strand
AATTTGCTGCTACATTATTCTACACCGGATTGTTTCCACCTTTAAATGAGTGATTTCGACGATGGATCTCCCAATTATAACCCATTCTGCTACATTTAGTTTTGTTTTTGGAATGAGTATAACCATAGTTTATTTGCTGGAAAGTAATTTTTTTAAGAATATAAATTTCGAGAAAGTGAATTCTAGAAAAGTGAATTATTTTTCGATGTTTGGCAGTGTAATAGAAAATAAGTTGAAAAACATTTTTTAGTGTTTGGTTATATCATGGAAAATGAGCTGGAAAATAACTTATTAATGTTTTATTTTTTTCAAGTTTATTAAAATAATGAGGAACAAATCTTACAAATTAAAAAGTTGAATGAAAATAAAATTGAAAAAAAATATAATTTCATAAATTATCTCAAATAAAATAAATCATAATCAAAATAATAGAGATTAAATTTAAAAAATAAAAAAAATTGAAAGATGAAGAAATTAAAATAATAATAATTAACTTTTCATAAATTATTTCAAATAAAATAAGTAACAATCAAAAGAATGAGGACCAAATTTGATAGATAAAAAATTTCAATTAAAAAATGATAAGGAAAAAGCAAATAACAATTATAAAAATGAGGACCAAACTTAATATAAAAATTAAATTATAAGGGATGAAATTGAAAAACAAATATTCAAAACAAAATATATTTAGCAATCAAAAGTTTGAGGACCAAATTTGATATAATCAGCAAATAATATGATATTTCTAAATTTTTCACAACTTCCGGAAAGTGTTTTCCGCCCAAAATAAAAAGAAAACACTTTCCTTGAAAGCAAGTTAAATTTTCTTTTGACTGAAAAGTGTCTTCCATTGACCGGAAAATGTTTTTCGTTGACTAACTTTTCTAGTGGCAAACAAACACAGGAAATTTTAGAAACTGGTTTTCCAGAAACCACTTTTCGGGAAACAAACACCCCCTAAAAACAACTTCTTTTTATATTCGACAATGAGCATTTCGCATCAATACACATAAAATTTTACTACTGATGTTGAAGCTAAAATTATCATTTAATCTGGGATCATTGGCTGCTTGAGTTCTCTACTTGCTCCCAAATTTGGTGATTGATATGTATTTAAACCTTTAGCTAACTAAAGAAAAGAAGAAAAAAACAATTGTATGGGTTGAAGATTGGGCCATTAAAGACTGTGACTGTGTTTGGTGCGTTTTCTTAATGGGCTCTCACTTGTATTATAGAATGAGTTCCACACCCATTGAAGAAATATGGATATGGTGGTTGCTTGCCGTCGATTTTTTAATTTTCTATATATCGACTAATTAAGCTCATACCAAACTAGGCAACACTCATCCAATTAAATTTCACACTGTAAGACTAATTAAGCTCATTAGTAAAAAAATTAAAATTATATGAAGTGTTTGAAAAAAAACACCATTGCATTATACTATAAACTAAAAAAGAAAATTGGTGTGTGCAGATTATTCACCAAAACACACTTTCCTGTTCACTCAACTATTTTCTCTTTTTTTTCCCTGTTTTTTTAAATTACATTATAAAACATATTTTTTTATAATTTTATCCTCGCATGATATATTAGCATGGTTTTATATATAGTAATTTTTTTTACTTTGCGTACTCTCATATATATATATATAGACACACACACAAAGTATTTGAGCATTAAATTAAAGATTGATCTTACAAAATAAAATTATAGTTTGAATGTTAAATTAAAGATTGATACTACAAAATAAAATTGTAGGTTATAGTTAAAAAATAATTGAAAGAACAAGGATCAAAATCAACACAAATAAAAAATCATGTGGTTTTTTCATTGTCACTGTTTGAAAGGAAAAACAAAGTTCTATTTAATCCCTGAAAGTTCAATGTATGCACTACTAGATCCTTATTGTTTTAGATTTTTTTTCATTTCAATTCTAAATTCATTCTTATTACATTTCAGTTCCTAGATGTTTCGAGAGGGAAGAGAAAGTCACCAAAAAGGAAGATGAGATATAAACCATTTGGGAGACCACATTCTAATAATAATAAATAAATAAAAAAGATCAATCTTAGCATTAATAAGATTGTCTTTGCGAAGAGAGTTCAATGAAGTTGGTGTTGCCCTTTAGCCATGTTAACAAAAAGTAGATTAGGGCCATTAATTTTTTTTTATTCGTTTAATTTTTGTATTTTAGATGAGAGGGTTGGGTTTATCGGGTTCCTATGGGTTGGGTTGGGGTTCCTATAATATTTTTAAAGTGTTTTCAAGTAAAAATGATTCTAAAATGGATTATTGGGGTTAAAAAACTCATATATTGATTTTTCAGTCATTGAATGTAATCCAAAAATGAATTTGTTTTGGGCTCCTACATGACAGATAACATGTCATCCATTAATGTTTTTAAAAGAAAACACTAAATTGAATGACACATCGTCATCTCTTTTTAAAAAAAATATATATTTGAACCAAGCAAGTTGGACTAGCCTATCATAGCAGAGTCTAGCTCTTTTTTATCAATTTGTTTTAATTTAATTATTACTTAATACAATCTTCCTCATATTTTAAATTTTTTAGTTTACTTTTTTTTAAACAATGGTAATATTTTGAATAAAACATTTTGAATTTATTTTTATAATTTTATAATCTTTAAAAATATTATTATAATTTATCTTTGAATTTTTTCCTCGTAAAGTTTAGATCAATAAGCTATATTTGTATAATTTATTTATAAAAATAAAAATTTGTACTTAGTGATCAAAATTAACCTATTTAATAAATAAGATAAAACTTATAAAATAAACTTAGGTGAAATGTGTGTAAAACAAAGTGTCATATAATAAAGGCATGAGTATAGATCATATCCAATTCAAAGAATGATTCATGAGAATAATAAAGATGAGTGATGTATGAAATACAACATAAAAAATCATATAGTCAAAAATATATATATAAGAACATAGAACATGCAAATAAGAAATAATAAACACATATTAATTAGTTTAGGCAATCAAGCATAAAATACATACAAAACATGTCAAGCATATTATTACAAAATCAAACATTCAAAACTTAGCCCTAAATCTCTAGTAGAGTAATCATTTTGTCATAATGGAGCGGTAAAAACAAGAAAAAAAGTCACCACCTAGTTTTATGGTTACTAGAAACCTTAATTGATCTTCAAAGATTTTTGGATAAAGGATTGGTTATGCTTAAGAGAAGATGAAAATTACCCTAAAATATCTTATTTAAGATAAACTGCATTGTTATTTGATTTTATAATAAAAATACTTGTCACACATACATGTTAGTATTTCACTTAAACTAAATAGATATGTTTATTAGAGGTAAAAATTTATAGGATAATGATTTGGGATTTTAGCTTGACAATGAAACCTAACTCACTTTTTTTTTTTTAGGTGCAAGATTGTAAATAATAATTAATATAGACTTGAGTTTTGAATTGTTTCCTTTAATTATCTAATATATATTAACCCACCATAAACTAATTATTTTACCATGCATATCCATTATAAATAAGCACAAGTATCCCACCTAACTTAATTGATATAAACGAGCATAAAAAAAACACGAAAAGAAAATCATGAACACATCGTTAATTTATACAAAACAACATCAACATCAACATTCATTTTCTATTCAAAGATTAATAAAAACAAATAGAAACAATTATTTGTACAATAAATATATTATACATGTAATTAAATTGACCTTTAGGAGCAATGAACATGGATGGAATGGGAGAAAAATTACTAAAGAGAAAAAAAAACAAAATAACTCGTCGCGTGGGATGCATGCTCATACTGAAAGATTTACTTTTAGAGTGTCGTTCCATGTGCTACTAGCCCAAAAAGGTGAGCAAACCACTCCCTTATATGCAAGACTCTTATTTCTTTCTATTAATGTGAGAGGTGCCGACCACCTCCCATTGTGCTAAGAGATCTAACATCGAGAAGTGGCTTCTGCTGCTAGACAAATTGGACTATTGTGTATTTTTTTTTTCCTCTTGTTTTTCTTCTTCCTTGTGCTAGGTTTTTCGCTAGTTTATTTTGTAAGAGCATATCCTTTAAATCTCTATGTGTGCAGCATGTCTTTCTTTGAATGTCTCCAATTTATAATGTTTGCAAAATAAAAAAAACTAAACTGGAAAAATAATGTTAAGTAATTATATTGTTTTCTTATTGACCATGGATTTCTAATTAATTAAATTTCCTCTTCTTAATGTGTAGGATCTTTTTCATAAAAAAAATTATTTTGCTTGCTCCTATTTATTTATTTTTCTCATTTGCGTAATCTCTCATTATTAGTTTTAGTCTCTAATTACCTAAATCCATTGTTTTTCTTTCTTCTTGTTTCACTCCCTAAACATTTTTTTTCTTTTCTTTTTATTATCATCATGATAAAAATTAAATTAAATATAAAAATGAAATTATACCAAAAATATAATTTTTGAAAGCACATAAAAAATTTTAAGGTAAAAAATGGGTTATGACATCGATGATTTGATATTAAGAGTTTCACTGATGTGTTAGGATAGAGATGATTTGTGGTTAGCACAGGTATGTTGCATTGCTTTGATATCCTTGAGATGTTTTGCCTTGATTGGGTAATGCTGCAGTTCGGCCCGTCTTAGCACATGTAGGATTATGTTGATATTGGTGATAAGTTGTATAGCATAAATCATCATGGTAAGTGGGAAGGGAATTGGTTGGTGAGTCATACAACTTACCTAGATCTTTAGTATGGCAATAGAGATCGGATATTTATGGAGCAACATCCGGCAATTGATCTAAACAACTATTTAAGATGATGTTTTTTCAATAATACGTCTCGAAACAGCCTTAGTGGATGATGATATCGATTATCATGAACGAGGACATGCATATAGGGAGGCAGGTCCATCAATAAGCATTTCAGTATCCTCCACAAGCATTCTAGACTTGTTTACTAGTTATGGTAATTTCGGTGTTGACCCCTTCATAAGCGCTACATACCTTTTTCTCGAGTTGGACGAGTTAGGGTGGTGTAGGCTCGTACACAAGCGTTCTAGGCTCATCCACGAGTTGGGGTAATTTTTAGAAGTAATTAGATTATATGATTTAATGTTATAAAAATTCTGAGTTTACTTTAAATTTAAAAAAGTATTATGTGAATTTTTATTGTGTTTAATTATAAATTGTTAATTTAGATGAATTGTGAAATGTGATGATTTTTTAATTGTGATTAAGAGATGAATTGTAAATTATGTTTATGAATTGCGAATTGTTAGGTTGATTTTTTTTTTTTTTTTTTAAGGAGTTGAGAAGATAAAAAAACTGTTATGACTATTTCTCTTTTTGGCAAGTCACATATTATTTCTAAATTTCAGATTTTATATATGGTTTGTCATATTGTAATATTTTCTTAAATATTTTTTTAATTATGTTATTTTTTTACTGTCCCAAATTCAAAAAAAGAAAAAGAGCTCTTCAAATCATGACAAATAATGGAGGCTGTTCTAAATTGGAAGGGCCCACCACCTGCTGAGTGATCATCAGTGATTTGCACACAATCTGATTATTTCTTTTCCATCAGAAAACGATCTGATATCAGTTAGAATCCAACAATAGAAAAAACAAAGGGAAATGTTTTCGCACCCAACTCATCTAAAAAGCTATTGAGAATTACGTACACATGTTAATACATCACGTGGAGTTCATGTTGTAATTACCTATGATCACGTGATTTAATTTAGATGAAGCAGAACATTTGTTAGGCCCAAAACCACAGCTGCTGATAATAATAATAATATAATAACAATTGATGATGTGATCAATTGAGGTAAAAGTATAACAAGTATTATATTAAGGCATCTTTTTGCTACGCTAGCGCATGTTTGCTAAAATTTGAATTTATTTTATTTAAAATTAATTTTTTGTATTTTTAAATTATTTTAACATGTTGTTAAAAATAAATTTTAAAAAATAAAAAATATATATTATTTTAATATATTTTTAAATAAAAAATATTTTAAAAACAATCATTATTATAATACCAAACACTGCCTAACAAATTATAGCAATGAAAATGGGTTGTTAACATTTAGACAACCTGCCTAGCTTAGAGGAAAGGGACGTTTATGTACATTTAAAAAATAAAATTAAAGTGATTATATGATGATGTGAGAATTGTTTTTTAAAATATTTTTAAATTGTATTTTTGTAAAAAAAAATATTAAAATAATATTTTTGTAAAAAAAAATATTAAAATAATTTTTTTTTTCAATTTTTTTTTATAATTTTGGTATGTTAATATTAAAAATATAAAAATAAATTATAAAACATATTATAATATATTTTTAATTAAAAAAATCATAAAACACTACATTATCAAATACAGATTTTATATATAAGAAATAAAGATAGAAAAATACCCAATATATTGCAGTACCTCTGGCTGCAGGTTTTTTTAAAGCTTTTAATTCATTCTTTCTCTACTTTGTTTTTCAATCATGCTATAGTGATTTTCCTTCTAATTTTTTTTTTCGCTTCCTAATTAAATTTATGTTTCGTGAAACGTTTAAATGAATAGATTAAAGATTTTAGTCTATTCAATCTCACCACCACAGGTGGCATTTAAATTTTTAGAATTCATATTTTATTTCATATGATTAATAGTTTAAGTATTACCACTTCCATTTTAGTTATCGCCTAAACCATCATCTTAATCAATATAATCAATTCTATTATTGTCATTATCACCCCTTTGATAAAATATCTTAATGACAACTCTTTCGTTACCATAATTAAAATTGTTACGACTAAGGTTATCAATTTTGTTTCATTCGGTTCGTAATGACTCGTATATCTCATTTCAGTTTAAAAAATAAAACAAACTGGAACAGTTCATTTCATTCGGAATCTTGACATGTTTTGAAAATTCCACCCCAATTACAACCGGAACATTCCAATTCCATTCTAGTCATTTTGTTCTGGCCAAATAGTATTATGCAATTGGGTCATATCGGTTCAACTTTCATTTTTTTTACTCATATTTGAAATTTAAATTGCATAATTTCAAGTTAGTTTATCTTATGATTTGAATTGAAATTATATTTGTTGAATTAATATTTTGAATTATATATATTAAACATCACAACCCGTGAAACGGCACGCCGAAATGTTCTAAAACCAAAACATACCGATCCAATTGGAAAAAAAAAAAAAAAGAACATGCACCAACCAAAACAGGATTGATAACCTTGGTTATAGCCATACCTTGCCGCACTTTCACCATCATCTTTTTTTTTTAATTATTATTCATTTCCACTACCAGAAAAATTTCAAATACAAAGGGGAATACCAAATGAAAATTTATCATCGGTAAATTAAAGTGACATTTACCGGCAGATCATGACATCCCTATTTTCCTTGGTATTCATTAACATAAAATTTTTGTTAGTGAACACTTAGGGAATTATAATTGGAAATCAAGGAATAAAAAAAATGACATGTCATTATGATAAAAGAAATACCGATAAAATATATTTGTCGCTAATACTCATCGGTGAATCTTTTGGTAATATTTAAGTTATAATATGAAAGACAACCCTCATCTCCCCTTCCTCATTTCTTTTTTTTTTCCTTTTTATTATGCAAAAAATAGCATATAGTACCTTTGTTCCCTTTATAAATGTGGCCATACCAATACTTAGATTGTCAATATCTCTATTCTACTTTAATTTTTTTTAAGATTCTCCACATCAAGTAAGCAAAAATATCTATTTTTTTTTATTGTAACCCATTTTTAAAATGTTATTTTTTGGCATTTTTATGTTTTATATGTAATTTGTTTATGTGTTTACTTCTTTATAGTTTTTTTATAGATATTTGTTGTATGAATGTATGATTTGTACATGTTAGGGTTTGTTTGAGATTTAAAAAAATTATATTTGTTTGTCATTTGATGAAATTGAGTTTGATTTTATAATTTATGTGTTTTATAATGAAATAAATAATGACTTATTTAATGGGTACGTTTCACATTTAATCAATTTTATTGTTAAGTTGAAAATTTTGATAAATTTGGAGGAATTTGAATGTTTAGAGAACAATGATAATGATTTAAGGGTGATATTAAAACAAATTGAATAAGTTTGAGTTAAACCAATAATAGCTAATTAGTTAAGTACCAATAATTTATTAAGTTCATATTATTAATTAATTCATGTTTTCATGAATATTTTATATAGATTTTATATAAGTAATGGATGATCATTCTTATATGTATCAAGTTAATTCACTCGAAATGTTACGTGAGATGGATTATTGTAATAGGGTTAAGAGTTTTATTAATCATGCACTATCTATTCCGAAAAATATTAATAGAGACGATATTAGATGTTAATATAAGAGGTGTAAAAATAAAAAAATTTCTTGATTCAGATAAAATTATTGTAACAAGGTTGAGTTTTGGTTATACTAGTTTTTATCACTTATGCCATGCCGCAAATAAAATTATGTGATAGAAGAATGTATTAATAGTGTAGACATATTTTAAAATATCATGATATTTTTTTTAAAAAAATAAAAAATACAAACATAATATTTCATATAGCATGTTGTTTACATTGTGAGTAGGATTTTAAATTAATTTTTAGCGTAGTAGAAAAATTTATCAATGTCATGAATGTATTTTATTGTATCATGATTTGTTTTAATTGAAAAATGCAAAGATGAAATTTACACTTAATAAAAAAAATTAAAAAATAAATATGAATTGATAAATTATGAAAAAAATATTAATTCTAATAAAACACTTAAATGAAAAGCTCATATTTCTCGTACAAACAAAAAAATACCTCGATAAACCACTTACCAAACCCAAAACATACCAAAATCACTTCAAATAAAAATCAACAAAATTTTAAAAAAATCTAAATAGATTCCAATCTAATTTTTTTTTGTCATGTTTATAAGAAAAAAGCAATTATCATCGCACTCCTCTAATCAAATAGAATTCTTTGACTCCAAGATTGTTCATTTTGGTTGTCAAAATGTGGTTCACTAATAACTTTCTCTCTCATTCATTATTTTCCAATGACTTTCTCTTTTATCTCTTAAACATAGAGACTGAGAAATTAACAAAATAAACTTTAGTTCTAAAATAAGATTTTAAAAACTTTGAGACTGGTCATGCATTTTCTTTGTGTTTTACATTGTGGTCCTCTATCTTTTAATTTTGTCTTTCTACTATAATTTTAAGCTTTATTTCATGTAATTAGGCCACAAAAGGATCAAATTAAAAAACAAAAAAAAATCTGAGAATGAAATTAAAAAAATAAAAGGATAAAAAAAAAGGGGGAGAAAACGCCTCATTATTCACAAGAACAATGAAACACTATTAAAAAAAAATCCTAATTGTTTTAGTGCTTTAGTTAATAATAGGATAGGTGTTTTCATCTTTAATTTCTAACTTGCTCTTTTTAAGGTTTAAACTTGAAACTTTCAAGTAAGAAATCCAAATTTTAATAGCTAGTTAAGGCTAAAAGGAATTTATCACTGGGTCAAGAGCTTTTTTTCTTTTTAAAAAAAAGAGGCGAGGGAGGGGTGGACGTAAGTCATGGCAACGTGTGAATAACACTATTGAATTGACTACCTCATTATTAATCACCATTAAAATAGTTCAAAGGTAAATCCTTTGTTTTCATCTATATATTTTCTCCCTTTATAGTTTATTCACATCATGGATTTTGTTTTTACTCCTAACAACCCAAGAACGCAAAATTGCAATACTGCCCCAGGATATGACATCTGCTCTGTAGCATGTTTTTTTTAGCAGCAGCCGCCGCATACGGCAAGCAACGAAGGTAATAAATTAGACTTCTCAACGGAGTCTACGCTAAATTCCCACGGCCACCACTTCCAAGAAGATGGCTCCAAGTTGAAGCCAACTGCCATCCATCTCCAATCTCCACCTTGAAATTGCTTTCTTTGTCGTCTTGTAGTATTAAGAAATTTCAAATATAGGGATATAAAGCCAGCCACTTCCATCACTGCTGACTCCACTTGGCGCTGTTCGACGTGGCGGCCACTTCCATCACTGCTGACTCCACTTGGACAAAACCACGTGAAATATATCCATAGCCGACCTGTCACCCCACAACACAACTGTATGAAAGTGAAATTATTAAATTTTCTACCACGTGAAATACGGTATTGAATAAAACTTTGCGTTGAATATAAAACAAAGTCAACTGAATACCCATTATACTTAAAACTTTATTAATTAGTTGCATATGTACGTTCATATATTTTCTCCTTCAATATTTGTGAAATTTTCGTGGTAGGTAGATTGCTAATGAACGTCGTTTATATGCATGCTGTCCCTTTAATTTCTTCTCTTACGTACTTTGAATGTTTATAAATCCTAGTGATAGACATGATTAATCAACCTCAACCGTCATGAATTAATTAAAGCTTTTACAAGCCATGTCATAATTATTTAAAGGAGAAGAAGAAGCTAATTAAAAGGTCTAAGGCCTGCGAGGATCGATGGGCTCGCGCGCCTGCCATTACTAAATTGATATTTTTCTACGTGAAAATGAAAAGGTCTTTGTTTTCTTTTTTTTCCACTTCATTTTGTTTTATATTTTGTAAAATTAATTTCTAATTAAATGATAAAACACCTTTCATGCATAAAAACACACAAACAGAACACAAATCTCAACATATAGAATGATGTGATGTGAAGATATATAACATAAAAGGTTAATTTAGATTTAGTTATGATTGATTTATGAGTAGAGCTAGAAGTAGAGCCATGGAGTGAAGAGAGGGGCGGAAGGCTGCAGGAACCCACCATGGCCTTTTTGTCGGCACCTATTCAATATTCATGCACCACAACGCATAAGAAACACGGGGTAGACAGAGAAAACATCAATGCAAGGGCCAGGGGGAAAAGTTCTAGAGAGAGAAAGTCAAAAGGGAGTGGCATTTATCCTTTACCTTAATCTCAAGGATGTAAGCCGCAATATCGCTGCACATCCATAGACTTAGTAAAGTTTGTCATTCTTGAGCCTTTCAATTGCTCAGAAAAGTCAAAACCAATTGCTTCTCTCCATCTCAATGCTTATCTTCCGTGTTTTTGACTTTGTAAATCTTGAACACCTCTCAATATTCAACCCTTCTCGTATATAACCCCAACCCCTCATCTTCTCTCCAAATCAAACCAATCCATACAACTCCTCAGAACCTACTCTCAAATCAAAATTCTCTAAATCCTTCAATTCTTGGCTATTTAATCTACTTTCATCTACTTGTCGATTAACCTCTACTTTCATATCTCATTTGTGATTTATTTTCTTGAATCCGCTACTTTCTTGATCTTGTTTTAGCTTAAGTGCTGGTTCCTAGTGTTATATTTTAAGATCTTCTACGTTTATATATTTCCTATAAAATGGAAGATATTGAAGTCCCTTCATTTTTTCTCTGCCCTATTTCTCTCCAGATCATGAAAGACCCGGTTATAGTCCCAACCGGGATAACTTATGATCGCGAGAGCATCGAAAAATGGTTGTTTTCAGGCAAGAATGATACATGTCCAATTACAAAACTTGTGATATCAGGTTGCGAGGTGACACCAAACCACACTCTTAGGAGGTTGATCCAGTCTTGGTGCACTCTCAATGCTTCTTACGGTATTGAAAGAATCCCAACTCCAAAGCCTCCAATCAACAAAACACAGGTTGCCAAGCTTCTCAATGATGCTAAGTCACCACAGCAACAGGTTAAGTGTCTAAGGAAGCTACGTTCAATTGCTAACGAGAACGAAACAAACAAAAGATGCATGGAGGCTGCAGGTGCTGTGGAGTTCTTGGTCTCGGTGGTGAATAACTTCAATTCTTTATCATTTGAAGAAACTTCAGATGATGGGTTTGAGATAGCAAGACCAGGTGATGAGGCCTTGAGTATCCTCTATGGTCTAGAAATATCCGAATCCGGTCTAAAGAATCTTATTATGGGAATAAATGGTGAATTGATCATTGAGACCTTAACGAAAGTTATGCAAGGTGGAAACTACGAGTCTCGAGCTTATGCTGTCTTGTTGTTGAAATCAATGCTTGAAGTTGCTGATCCGCTGAAACTCATCAGTTTGAAACATGAACTCTTCTCCGAAATAGTTCAAGTTTTACGTGATCAAATATCTCACAAAGCCTCAAATGCTTCATTACAACTACTAATCAATCTTTGCCCATGGGGAAGAAACAGAATCAAAGCCATTGAAGCTAAGGCAGTCTCGGTTTTGATTGATCTTCTACTTGATTCATCAGAGAGAAGAACCTGTGAGATGGTGCTAATGGTGTTGGACTTGCTATGCCAATGTGCAGAAGGGAGAGCTGAATTGTTAGGACATGGTGCAGGCCTAGCAGTTGTTTCAAAGAAGATACTTAGGGTTTCTCAGGTGGCAAGTGAGAGGGCAGTGAGGATTATCTTGTCTATCTCAAAGTACTCGACAACAACCAGTGTCCTTCAAGAGATGTTGCAGATTGGAATCGTGGCCAAGCTATGTTTGGTGCTTCAAGTGGATTGCGGAAGCAAGACCAAAGACAAGGCCAGAGAGGTGCTTAAAATTCATGCGAGAGTTTGGAAGAGTTCTCGTTGCATACCAGCAAATCTACTTTCTTCATATCCAGCCTGAGAGATAGTGATAGAATCATGACTTCCCTTTTTGCTTACTCTTGTCCTTTCTTGTGTGTACATAATTCATTCTTGATGAGAATATATATTAGAAACAGATATACAATGGCACGAATTTGTGTTGTCCACTAGCCAGTGCATGTTTCATGGCAAATTGGACTTTCCATTTCGAGGAAATTAATGATTATTAACGAGGTTTAGATCTTCATAAGTCACCACGACCCAATAACCAGCTCTTTTTGTTGCTGAATTTAATTTTTAGTTCTCCTTTATTGCCCAAACTTGACGATCTAGTGCAATAAACATTTTAAAGATTCCATCTAGCGAAATGATGGATCAACATTTCATAACATTTTTTTTTTCTTGCTGGTGTCGTCCATACTGATTCCTGATAAATTGATATTGCTCTTAGAGGATGATGAAGGTCGTAATTTTAGTAGAAATTTTATTGATTGGTCATTAGACCATTAAGTCAATGAAATTCTGAAATATTACAATACAATGATAAAAACCATCAATACATGAAAAGTAAGAATGTCTGTTCATTAACAGAATTAATTTTAGGTGTTTGACCATTATATTTACTTGTGAATTATGATAGAACGAGAGTATAAAAGCTTTTAGTTCAATTGCTAGGTAATTTAACACCTTAAATTTCCTCATCGATGCCTATTTAAGCGTGATCTAGAGATGTTAGTTTCAGTACTGCAAGTTTTCTTTGATGATTATGATGTGTAATTCTCTATATAGGATTATTTGCAAATCGATCAAGTGTTTTGTTATTTGTTTTAGCATAATTAATAATGATGGTGATCCAATTAATTGAAGGGGTAATTACATAAATAAATCCTCTTGTAAAAAACATTTTTATCCTAAAATGTTTATATATGTACGTATATTAATGAAATATAACTATGCATATAATATTAATTTATTATTATTGCATGCAAATGTAATCTTATAATATAAAATCCAATTTTGTTAGCAATGTATTACATGAGAGATTATATTTTGGATTTTTAGTATGAAAATTTTGT
>Ga0307515_10016074_pt1 | contig 13733 bp, 5 predicted proteins | sample 17_EM_MG_FD_194513 | JGI IMG/M metagenome (GOLD analysis project Ga0307515, IMG submission 194513) | Populus trichocarpa ectomycorrhiza microbial communities from riparian zone in the Pacific Northwest, United States - 17_EM | ecosystem: Host-associated > Plants > Roots > Unclassified | place... | reverse complement strand
AAAATATAATCTTTATAACCTTGATGAAGCGACACATACATCGCCTTCCCTCTACGTCCGAAGTGCTGACGTGGCTCCTATGAAATCACGCCCGGACACATAAACTACACAAATCGCAATTGAAAAACTCTTTCGAATCCGGCAGGTAATTTATATAACTCCCTCCGTTTCACTTTATTTTTCCACGCCACCAGCATTTCCTCTGTGCCAGATATTTTCTCTCTCTCTAACACTATCTCTTAAGTTTCTCTCTCTAAATCCCTGCTTTACAACAACAAATCGATCTTCTTCTTTTTTAATTTCTTAATCGGATTCCATTTCAAGGAGAAACTGAAGCTTAGGGTTTCGAATTTGAGTCTGGATTTTATTAATTTTAAAAAAATTGTCTGATGGCTAATTCTAGAAAGCAAGAATTCAACGAAGATCGCGTTGAACAATCAAACGTTAACGATTTCGACGACTCATCGTCGATATCGAGCGCCGGTGGAACCTCTACCGCGGGATCTGGCAGGGTTTCGGCAGAGCGGAGCGAGCCAAGTGAGGCTGGGTTAACGGAGCGATTGACGGACATTCTAGTGGACCAAGGAGACGGAGATTTGTTGCTTCAAAGGAACAATCGTGAAGATAGGGTTTTGCAGTGGCTGCAAGCGCTAGACATGCAGGTCATGGGAGCTTGTAGAGCTGATGAGAGGTTAAAGCCGTTGTTGAAACTGAATGCTTCCAGTGGCGTGGCCGAGGACCGGCTCTTAGCACATCTCAGCCAGGTAACTATGACGTTTGGTAACTAATTTGTTTGTTTTTATTATTTTTCTATTGTAATTAAGATGTCTGATTTCGTTTTTATTTGTGCTGTTGAATAGCACTTTGAGCCGTCAGAGGTTGGTATGCTAGCTAGGTGTTTCTGCATACCTCTGGTTTCGATTCGTGTTGGGAAGATTAACAAGCAAGGGACTCTATTGTGCCCGACTACCATAAGGTAATTGAATTCTATACGGATATTGTACTGTTTATTTTGTCTGTGCATTCATGTGCTGTGTTTTTTGAGTTATTGTATTGATTGAGTTTTGTGTGTGGAAACAGTGACAGACTCTGGTAGTTGAATGTTTACATGTTTCTTATCTTGTTTCCAATGCTTTAATTCTACCGCGTTATGCTGCAGCTGCGGTTCTATTTTTTACACTGTTCAAATTGTACTCTGATTTCTTTAATTGGGGTTATTTTATAGTTTCATATAATTGTGTGAGCTTGATATTCTGACTTGTGAGACTACTTTTGTGGTGCTTTATGTTTATATTTATGTGAAGTGAGGGCATGCTAAATTGATTTATGAACAACCCCTTAGTGTGTGAAGATATAACCAATGTGATGATTCTTTCACTGTCTAATGTTAATTGATCCAACCATTCGCACGGTTATGCAATTAATATCCTATGCAGGCAGCTGAATTAAACTATACTTTATGTTTGTTTGCAGTATATCATCAATGTAATTGTACCTGTAAGTTTTCAGATGTATTTTTCAGATATCATGTATACGCCAACCATATCTCTTTGTGAACTTGTCCTTGTGCATTTCGCATATGTTCGAAATAATTTTTATATGTTTTATGCATTCCTCTGTTCTGGTCCCCAATAGTATCATCTTGTACTTTAAGCGCATTATTCATCTTGTACTTTATCCTCTTGGATTACCATCTGATAGTAGGACAATTTGTGCACTCTTTTCTTTATTAATTCAATGAACTCGAGTCACAAGGATCGTATGATAACATAATTCACATGAATGCTTGGCTCCTATGGAATGACTGTCGATTACAGCTGTTTTATGGTTGCTTCATCTAGAGACTAGAAATGACATTCTGCATAATGGGTTTTGCTTCATGATGCTGTATGACCAAGTGAATACTTGTCTAGTGGTCATTCCTTGTCAAGTTGGTTATTGATATAAAAGAATTCTCTAACCTTTGTATTTCCTTTAATTACTCTGGCACATACTTAGATAGTTTTCTTACAGCATTGACTTTTCATTAGAGCTTTTCCATCAGCATTGAGTTAATTTTTAAACATAACTGTAGCTGTAAAGTGTATATATTTTGTAGTTGATGAATTGTAGAGTTTGCAGGATTAAATGTTTTAGCTTATTTGTGGTGATAATGTTCATGCTTCCAAGTAAAAATATCTTTTGACTTGTAGGTAAAGTGGGCGTATTCTATTATGATCTCTGAATTATGAGGAAGTAAAGGTAGTTTCATCTCCTACATACGATAATATAACTTGCTACTGCTTTTTGGATATATAGGAAGAACATTTGAACTGAATTAGAATCTGAGCGTGAGTAGTTTCATACCAGTTTAACTTCCTCATGCTAACCTCATGATATAATCTGCATACTGCCTTTGCAATCTGGTTGCGTGTAAAATGCTTTGAGTTCAGCAAGACACTCTTTTATAACTTGTCATTGCATTCTTGAATGTGTATTACCTCTCGTATTTGTTAAGTCTTCTAGATTGTTGTTATGAACTTTACAATTTGTTTTGGAGGATTTTTATCACAATCCATTTGGAGCATGGTTTCAGGGTATTCTTGGGATGTTCCTTGACTTTTGATACTTTCGCTAATAATATCACAAGCAATGCTACTTAATGATGGTTTTCAAGAAAAAAGATTAGTGAATATGGAATGAACACTTGTCAAATTATTGTTGATGTATGGAAATGTTAAAGCCATGGAGGAGCAATTATCATGGTCCATTGAACAAGCTTTTAGTGGAAGTAATCCAGATATCTACTAGATGTGCTACAATATGCCAGTTTCTGGGTGTATGTCAAAAGAACCTGCAACTGATCAATAATGCAATCCAACAGGGCTGCAGATCTAGCAAACACTAAAAATGATATTATATTGTCTAGCCTCACAAACTTATTAATTTTGTTCACTAGCACATACAAGTCATCTGCAAATTCATGTCATTAATTCAAAATTATGAACTCGGTATAAGCTTTATGTGCTGACATAGTGCATTTAAAGATTCACTGCTAATTATGATTTTATTCAAGATGTTGCACGGTTTCTAGTTGCAGTTTTTGGTTTGTGTTGCTAAATCATTTTCCATTTCTTCTTGTTCTCTCAGGGGGGATTTAAATCTTACACTATTGCCAGCGTCTGGTCTGCGCCTCTCATTCATTGGTGATGATGGTAGTACAGAAAGGCTGTTCACCCTAAGTAGTAAAACCCATTGTCCTGCTGTTGAAGTTCATGAGATCCCTGCAGACAGTTCTGGCCGATCTTTCAACTTAAAGATCTCAGATGGCAGAGTTTTTTACTTTTGGTGCTCGGAGAAATCAAAACTTTTGGGAATTGAATTACTTGCAAAGGTATGCACAACAGGGATGATTATGCGTGCACATACTTGTGCACTGTTTGGTCAGAACTAATTTAGCTTTGGAACTTTTATATGATGTTTTTGAAATACTGCAAATAATATTTATGCATATTTTCTTATTTATAGAAATGATGATTAACTCAACTTTGCAATCAATAATAGCCAGGTTTGCAGGAGTTGATTTTCCTTCTTCCTTCCTCGCGCTTGAATTTTTTCCGCAATTAATCAGAACGTGAATATTGGTTGGAAGGGGGGAAAATACAAGAAAGTTACCATATGATCAATAACGTGTCAGTCTGTCTCTGTGTGTTCTTTGAAATATTTTTCAGTGGTTACTAATGCATGTTTCTTCTTTTTTTCAATAATAGATGAAAGATGTACTAAAGAGGAAACCATCTATAGCTGATTTAACCGGAATCAGCAAGTCACGTCTTGATTGCTTTGCAACTCACCTCCGGGCCTTCCTTGTGGGAAGCAATGGCAGGGAAATTTCTACTTGTTCTCTTGCCACTTCTTCTACCACTCCGGACGTCTCTGATTCAACCTCCACAACAAAGTCTCTTCGTTCCAGGCATACTGGCAGTCTGGCAGTCAAAACGAATTCAGCTTATCAGGGAAGTCTCAGTCCTAGATCAAGTTCCTTCAAAGAGGGCCTACCCAGAAGCTTGTCTTCTTCAAGGAATGCCACCAGGGAAAAGTTAAGGCGTCGTGTGGACAACCATCTTTCAGCAGTTGATAACATAATGGCTGCATTGCCACTCAGCATTGATGTGACTTGCAATCAATCCGGGAATGAAAAATTGCAGGAAGCTAAGAGCTGCCCTTTGGCACCCTCTAGTGTTCTTGAATCTCTTGGTAAATTGTCTTTGCCACCAATTCAGCTCCCCGTGTCTCATGTTCTGTCTAGTCCACATGTTTTCTCTCCGTACTATTGTTGGTGCCCCCAAGGTACATCGAGTTTGCAATATCCTTCCACACCTTCAGAAATATCTACCTCATCGGTTGAATCACCTTTACTGCCCCCCTTTCCTCCATTATTATCCACCGGTAGACCATCCAACCTGTTAAGCCCTATACCACCTCTCAGTTTGGCTGACTTCCCCTCGCTGGATTTTCCTGCTTTGCTGCCAGACCCATTAGTTCGGTTGCCAATTCCGAGTTCACAGCAAATCCCAACTTTCACTCCTTTAATGTGTGACCCCATTGTTCACATTCCACTCATTGATGTTTGTTCCTCGGGTCAAGGCTACCTGGTCAGTGCTGGACCGACTATTGCAGGTCCTATTCCACCTTTGCACCCAAGACTTGTAAACCCATTGATTCCTGAAACTGCTGAATCTGTGGTGGAGAAGGGTGCGAGAGAGACTCTGAGACTGCTTATCAGCAGTACAAGCCAAACCAATTCTCAATTCATGAATGTCCTACCAGTTGTGCTAACCAATACTGATCAGACGAGTATACTTGCTGGTGGAAGCTGGAGCCTTTACACAGGAACCAGAGATGTGGATGCTATTGCAAATAGAATTGCCACCATGGGCCTGGTTTCATTGTCCGAGTCCTCTATAGGCAACAGTGTTGCAGATATAAGTGGCGGCTGTGATAATACCAACGCTTTGCCTGATAATCTGCCTGATGGATCTAGCGTTTTGGGTGGGCCATATTCTGAAGACGAAGGTACTATGTTTTCGAACGCTGGGAAAGGAACCAATTAAGGCGGTATTGCATTGCCAATGTAAATCTGTTCTTGTCTCCAATGTGTAGATACGTGGCTGCAGCCCTGGGATTTTGAATTGTAATTATTGCAAATCCTGCCGATCATTGGGCATTTGTTCCACCTTTGTTCCTTGAGCTGTTTGGGTAGAAATAGAACTCTACTGTAATGCGTTTTTTTTTTGTCAGGTGTATTTTGTTTTCTGTATTTTCCGTGGTGCATTGGCCGCTGAGAGCCTTGATACAATTATTGATTGCTTTTGGTTGCGCGCTGGAAAGGCGTGATGAATAACAGATTCATCTGTTTTGTGCCAATTGTATGTGAAAATAGTTGGTAGCCATTCCCTCCTTTTAATTGTTATTCTTTTCCCTTTTCAATGCGGCGAGTTTTGAACATGTCTAAGCTTCCGGTGACGGATATCCAGCATTATTTCACTCTGGTTAAAGTAGTTGATTTCTGGTGCTGTTATGCTTGCTGTATATGACTCTGGAAAGTCACCTTAATTTTTTTTTCTTCAGGGAAGCTATTCAGGTGAACTTGAAATTATCTAGTTTCTGCATTTGCAAGTAGAACGGGCGGTGACTGGTAAAGATGACTTGTTGAGTCGACTGCATTTTTGAATCGATTCTTTCTAGAGTATAAAAAGGCATTAAAGCTGTGACGCTTTTTGTCGAAAGTCGTGGGGCCGAATGAAACCCTGAAGTTCAATCATGTTTGGTGATAATGCTGCCTGGCAATGCTTACAATGGGTGAGAGGTAATGGGAATTCCCGATGGAGTTCGCTTCTATAATTTTAATACAGATGAAAATTTGTGTGGACTCATTTACCTTTCAATAATTAAGACGAAGGCCCTGTGGTTCAAGGGTTTGTTTGTTTTTTCACCTCTATTCTGTTGGCCCGACTTCCCTCTTGATTTTTAACCTGAACTTGTTAGAAAATGGCCATACTCTGGTGATACTCTTGGCACTACAGAGTGTTCGAAAGGTGGAGAAACCCACCCTTCGTCCAATGATGTAAAAGAAGAAGGTTGAGGCTCGTTTGCTTGTATTTGTTTCCCCTATCTGCGGTGTATTTGTGGTCTCAGTTAGGCTCAGTTTCGATGATGAAGGCAAAGATTAGAGAGACAACACATTGTAATCTGTTTGTATTATTGGTGGTCTAAATATTTATTGTAATCAGTGATCGGTTTCCCTTTGATGGGTTTTGTTTCTTGTAATTGGGAGCAAGAACAAGAATCAAACAATTGTATCTCACTTTGAAGTCACCCATTCTTAACTCCCAGCTACCATGTATATAACTTGATGGCACAATTCGAGTTCCGAAGATTGGATTGAGGAATCGGGAAAAAAGGAACTTATAACTGGATGGAAGGAGCTCGGTTTCTTAAATGCAGTACCATGACATTAAACTAGCAAGCTCCACTTCTTTAGTTAGTAGAATTATAGAAGGATACCTAACAAGGCTAATGCTTCAATCAGCAGGGACATTTATGAATGGCTCTCTGCAGACTAAGAACGTGGAAAGTTGGAACAACGGTAACCTGCATATATTTAGCAATTGACCTATAGAATAGCAGACAGACAATAGAAAGTATCCCTTTAACAGAGTGTATAGCAATCCAAAGATGGAAGGGAAAACCAGGGAAATTAAAGAGAGAGAATGAAATTGGAGATTTTTAATTTCCCCGTTTTCCCTACCGTTACTTTCTTCTCTATTCCTAATTTTAGGATCCAAATTCCATACTACGGAAATTAAATTTCTTTTCCATCACTTTCATTTTTCGTTCCATTCCCTCAAAACATCACATTGTGATCTGCTGTCCTGCAAGGAGGGACTAACTATTAATAACAGAGTGGCATCACATAGAGTTCCATGAAAGAGCATTTTGATCATGATGGTAATACATTAAAAACAAAATCCTAGGGACAAAAGGTACTACGGCAACGAGCAGAATTGGAAGCATCCGCATCTTGACAACTTGGGTGCAACAACAAGAATCTTTTTGACAGATATGCAACGTGCTGCATTGAAAAGATACGCGACAAATTTACGTGGAGAGGTAATTTGGCCATCTGATGCGTGAACAACAAAGATCGGACCCAAGAGCAATCAGATGTTTTCCTGTAACTAATGTCCATTCATCGCCACTGCAGAATGGGTTCTGTCTACAGTTTACTCCAAAATCCGGACGAACATACCTTTAAAAGTTTTCTTTAAGAGAGTCCTAGTTAATTAGGATGATAACTTTGGTTACTCTCTTTTCTCAATCTTACTGGGAAGAATGTCTAGAATGGGAGTTCTTTCTTGGTACAATAGCTATTCTAAAGCCCTCCAAAAAAACAGGAAGTACTTCATATGTAAAGAAGAAATGCTCAAGTTTCTAAATATTTTGGATTCGAACTGGTAAACGAAAACCGCAGCTCTTGCAATTTGATTAAGCATAGTATAAGTCCCTTCCCGGATTACAAGCGGCTCTTAAATCCTTGGTTGTAACGTAGAACAGATCACATGTTTGAATCTTTACGTTTATTTTTTCCTGGAGGTGGCGTATTTGTTATAGTGTACTCGTGGCCCTGGCTGTGGATCTAGCTTACGGCATACCTTTAATGGCGTTTTGTTTCTTGTAATTGGGAGCAGTAACATGAGCAAGCAAACAGCTGTATCTCACTTTCGAGTATGTCTACGTTCATCTCCCAGCTACCACAGCCTGCTTGGAGTAAATGTAATGCTTGATGACGTGACCTTCGAGCTCAGAGGGTCATTAAGTATTGGGTGAATCACGACCTTATAACCTGAAGAACGGAGACGGGTTTGTTAAATGGAATGCAAGTACTGGGTTGATGAGCTTTGAAGGCCCCTGTACTATCGACTTTGTTTTAATAAGGTCCCTCATCTTTGAAACTTCTTAATCCAAACCTTTTATTGTAAGTCTGTGCTAGTCCTGCCAGGCTGCCATTAATAACGGTGTTAGATAGCTTTGGCTTTGAAGTATTCTTTTGAATATGCTCTCTTTTATATTAGAAAAAAATAATAAAAATAGATAAATAACTTTAAAAAAATTAATAAATTAAGTTCTATACCACTAACTCTTTCCCTCGTGTATAACCAATCATTTTAAAAATCATAAAGAAATTTTAACTTGTAAGAACATAAAATCGATAATACAATCAATTCACATTAATAAAAATAAAAAAAGAAGCTAAAATAAAATAAATACAAATTTGTTTTTATATAATTAATTGTTTTCCCCTCATTTATAATTATTTATTTTTATAATTAACATAAATGTAATTATAAAATCAAGGAAATGCAAAATTGGCGGGACTTATTTAAAAAAAAATATTTTTTATTTCTTATCTTTTTATGTTTTTTTAATATAAAAAGTAAGCATATTCTAAGAATTTTTAAAATTATCGGCCAAATAACGTTGTTAGTAACCGAAGACTAATAACAGTGTTAACATACTCATTGTATAAAGTTTGAATTAAAAAGTACAAGAGTTTAGGCTAATTAAAAACCTATTGGTATTGTCATAGTAGGTATTTTTAAAAAAAATAATTTTAATATTAACACATCAAAATAATTTAAAATTATATAAAAAACAAAAAAAAATATAATTTGAAGTAAAAAAATAAAAATAAATTTAATTTTTTAAAAAAAAATCCTTTGAGATGCATGAATAAATAGGCTTAAGTGCTTAACCATCAGTAAATTAATTAGGTAATAATTATTGAGGTCTTGGCTTCAACATCCATCCAAAAATACCTAATGACAAGCACCCCAGCAGAAAAGTCTCCATGCCATTCTGTCTTTATCAAAGAAAACACCATTTAAGGCAAGAATCGGCCTAAAATCGCAGACGAGGCTCTTATCTTTCCACAATCCTTCATTTAAGATTAATGGTGAAAGAAACATGCCGCCATTCATGTATATACAATTGTAAGTTGAAGCTTTTGCTTTCAGACCATTGAGGTATCCCTTTAAAGAAATCTATGCTGTTAATATTTTTGAACCTGGAAAGAAATTATATATATATATATATATAATTTCAGTGCCCGTAAAATTTTATATATATATATATATATATAATGATCCGATAAGAGAGGCTGCTTCGTCTGCTATCCGTTGAAGGACTAATTATTGATAGGTCTTTATCATTAATAGGTTTCCAGGGAGGAGCATCTTCATGCTATTGGTATAAAACATTATCACAAGGATAAGAAAATCCTGTGGCTACAGAAGGAATTCGAAGTCATGGAATCTTGTCAACTTAGGGCAATAGCAATAATTTTATGAACAGGCAGGCAACATGCTGCTTTAAGAACATATGCAAAACATTCAAGTGGGTAAGTAATTTGCTTATCCCAAGAAACAGTAAATCGGACCCATTCAAAGCTGGAGCTGAGTAAGCAACTGAAGTCATTTTTTCCTCCTTTTGATCAGCCACTAATGTCAGTTCATCCTCGATCTACTCGGTGACACCAATATTATACCCATCTAAGACGAGCACTGTTCAGAAAAACCCTTTTACCTGAACCAATTTCGGTATAAAATCTCTTAAATTTTGGAAAATAGGTTGTTCAGATAATTATTTGAGTAATTCGGATAGTATCGTAAAAAATTTCGAGTTAACAGAATTATATTTTTTTTATTGTTTTATATGCTACAATTTTTAAAATTAATGTGCTTGTAGTTTTTTTAACCTAATCTTGGTTAGTGAAAACATTCCTTGCACTTAATCCTCGCCGGTAAAAACAGTGAGGGTTTTTCTAAGGTGTGTGCTTAGGGCACACATTATTAACAGCTTTTGGTAAGTTGCTCTTCCTCAATTATGCGTTGTTAAAATGTTTAGTTACAGATTTTTGAATGGTAAAAAATAAACTTTAATTGAATTAGATTAATATTAAAAAAAAAATAGCTTTCTTGTTTAATTATAAACAGGGGAAAAAAGGCACATCTAAGGTTCGAGATTTTCCAGACTTATTCCGGCGACTAAAAATTGTTAATTAATATTAAGTATCTTCTTTGTTTGTTAATTAATTTCAGTAGAAAAAGACTATTATGCTCTTCATTAAATATGTAAAAAAAAACATTATCTTTATGTTTTGTCGGGTTAAGTTTCCCATCAAATCTCACAATTAAAAATTAAGTATTTTCATAAGTGGCATGACAATTAATCCTGAATAGTATTTATTTTATATGTTAGTTTTTCTTTTTATTCCAAGTATAAGATTATTTTAATGTACTTTTTTTTATTAATAGATTAATAAGAAAGTTAAAAGAACCTCAAGCTTTTTAATATTAATTTAATTTAATTAAAGCTTACTTTTCACCTTTCAAAAACTTATAACTAAACATTTTACAAATAAATGAAAAAAAAGGGCCGGGTAACTATCCTTAATTTCAAAGAATATTTGTGACAATTATTTATCAGGTTCGTGCAGCGGTAAAAGCTTGGGATCATGTTTTTTCTGTGGTCTCAGGTTCAAGCCATGCAATTGTTAATATGATGGTTACTGGAGACTTACCTGATCGTTAATTTTAGAGCCCGTGAGATTAGTTGAGGTGCGTGCAAGCTAACCCAGACATCCACATTAGTAATAATAATAAAAAAAATATTTGTGATATTTTTATATATATATATATATATATAAAACATATGAAACCACCATAAACGCGGTTCTACATAAAGAAAAACAAATATTAAATTATGTATTAACCACGTCGAAAAGAATCTCCAGATTCCCTAAAAAAAAACCTGCAATTCCAAATCCAGATCTCAAAAAAAGAAAAAAAGAAAAAAAGAGATATCCTTTTCAATAAATCAATTGGCATAACTGGCACGCGATTCCAGGTGCCTAACGAGTCCAGGAACCTTGGAATTTAACAAGAGCAGAGACTGTTTCTTGATGGGCTTTTCCTAGATATTTTTTTGATGGTATACAAAACAAACTATTTTCAATATTAGATATTTTGAAAACGTAAACATTATTGATTTAATTATTAACATTCAGTAAAAAGTTTGGCTTTTCACTGTACAGTGAATTATGGAAAGCAAAGCTATTTTTCATTTTGACGATTCAAATTTTCTAGAATTTTTTTTTAAAAAAATTATATTTTAACATAGGTTTTATTAAGTATTTAACTTCATAATTTATTTTTATTTACTTTCTAGAAAGTTTTTCAGTTTCATAACTCGGGTTATACGTTTTGTGAATTAAACGTGTTAACTCAGGTTATTTTTCTTTTTATTTTTCTAATTATTTGTTTATCAACTTTATTTTATAGTATTGAGTTGATTAAGAATTGAGTTTCATAATTGTTTTTTTAATTTTCTTTCTATAAGGTTTTCACTAATTTATGACCTAGATTTGACAGATTAACCCGGTCAGGTTGACTTAAATCATTTTTATTTTATTTTTATTCAATTTAATTTTTTAATATTGTGTTGATTTGGAATTAGAATTTGTAATTATTTTATTACTCGTTTATTAAATTATCATAATTTTATGATATAGATTACAAGTTAGACCGATTGACTCACGATTTTTTTTTCATTCAAATTGGAAGTATATCTATACATAGAGCAGGGATTCATTTACAACCGTGAGTGAAACTATTGGTTTTCTTGAGATTTAGCGGTCGAGATCAAATCACTGCTTTTACTTGTCTATAGATAATCTTCGTTAATTAACTTACCATATATTGGTCATTCAATCTTTATATATTAGCCACGAATCAGAAAGGTAAAATAATCGACACGCATGAGTCCCGTCACTGATCGTCAAGCTAAGAGTTGTGGATTGAAAGCTGGAACTTCATGGCTTGGAAAACCTTTCCCCGACAGAACAATTAATGTATATATGGATCGATTTATTTTTAGGCTGAGTTACTCTTTTTCCTCGAAGATTGACTCTTATTTTTCCATGCAAATGATTCCTTTCTGTAATTAAACAGAGCTAAAAGAGGGGGAAAAGCAACTCTTTATCCTACTTTTGACTGTATTTTTCCATGCAAATGATTCCTTTCTGGAATTGAGCAGAGCTAAAGGAGGAAAAAGAGACTCATCAACTTCAAAGACAATCCTGGGCGATTAAATATAATTAAGACATATCAATTCAAGTAAAAAATAGAATGAGTTAACATGTTTTGAGTTGTAATAGTGATAATAATTATTTTTTAAAGTATTTTTTACTTGTAAATGTATTAAAATAATATATTTTTTTATTTTTAAAAATTTATTTTTGATATTAACACATAAAAATAATCTAAAAAAATTAAAACCAAAAAAACTATCAAATTTTTAAAAAACTCCAATTAAAATATTATCCAAACATACATTTAACATCAAGAGAGCAAAAAACCGTAGCTAATAAATGGGTTCACATGGGGACCATGGTGCTGTCTTATGGAGGACCATCCTTTATTCATGTGAGCTCCCTGATTATTTGTAACCCCACTCTCGAAGTTCTTATTCCACGAGACTAGCTATTATTCAGGCTTTATATTAATGTTTTTTTAAAAAAAAATATTAAAATAATTTTTTTTATTTTTAAAAAATTATTTTTAACATCAATATATTAAAACGATTTAAAAACATAAAAAAATAAATTTTAAATAAAAAAAAATTTCAAAGTTTCAATCACGTTCCCAAACAATATTAAAAACAAGAAAAATTTCATTGCAGGCATTTTAAATTCCTCTTTGGTGGAGAGGTTGAACCAACATTTTGTTAATTTTAGAAATTTTTTTGTTTTAATTTTTTTAATATATTTTTAAATTATATTAATTTCAAGAATAAATTTGAAAAAATATATATTATTTTAATATATTTTTAAATAAAAAATATTTTAAAAAACATTTTCAATTATTAGGGGTTTTGTTGTTTTCTGGTTAGCGGAAGGGACCGAAAATTCTAGTGATAAGATCTCCATCCTCCCTTTAAGATTTGAAATTGTTGTCTCCTGAAACACCCACCAAGCCTATGAATTGTTAAAAATCAAACTTTTAGAATTTTGATTTAATTAACCAGTTAATATGTTGAGATTTATTTTTTCTGAATATGTTTTATCCGATCCATAATTGAGCACCAGGGTTGAACAAAAGATCACCGACGTTCTCCAGTCAGCAATTGGCATTTTGAAATTAAGTTTTTTTTTTCCAGATTAAATCTTAAATAGACAGGATATTTACACTATGCACAATATCTCCTTTTCTAGGCTCTTGATTACAACAAACTTAAACGGTAAAAATGGAAAGAAAGTCTCTTAGAACCTGTTTGGTTACATGAAAGCGTCCACGTTTCCTGCGGTTCTATTGTTTCAAGACCCACGTTTTCAAACTCCATGGGGCCCACACAAATTGCGTTCCAAACGCAGGATAAGCAAAAGCAACTTGCAATTGCTTTTGCCGTGGCTGCTGTTTAGAAAACGCTGCAACCTTTACCAAGAAATTAATTAGCCCTATCTATCCTCAACATCACGGTCGTTTTTCTTGTGTTTGTACTTTATATGCTTGTAAATAGTCTTCGTTCACAGGTCTCATAGTGACATATAAGCTTTCTTTTGTAGAATATAAACTGAAGGTTTTCTTTGTCTAAACTTCTGCCAACTGTAATGCTCTATACATCACATATTAATA
>Ga0307515_10016073_pt1 | contig 13735 bp, 7 predicted proteins | sample 17_EM_MG_FD_194513 | JGI IMG/M metagenome (GOLD analysis project Ga0307515, IMG submission 194513) | Populus trichocarpa ectomycorrhiza microbial communities from riparian zone in the Pacific Northwest, United States - 17_EM | ecosystem: Host-associated > Plants > Roots > Unclassified | place... | reverse complement strand
CGGCCCAATACGTTAATGCTCCCTGCCTTGTCTAACAAGGAATAGGCAGGGTTAAGCGTAATTAGGTTGTCCGCATATTGATTATAACTAAAAGCCTGCTGTTGGGCATGGATTTTAACTGTTGTTAAAAACAACAACAGGCTTAAAGATGCGGAGAGCGCTATTTGATAATAGTGATGATTTTTCATTAATATTTAATGATAATGTATCCGGTTTTACGTTTTGTTTGTTGACCATCCCTATACTCAAAAGTGTAAAAATAGGTGCCTGGCAGTTGCATGGTTCCGTTGCTTGCATGGCCATCGAAAACTTTTGTACTGTTATTGTAACCATTGGTATTGAAGATGATTACACCAGCCCTATTTAAAATAGTCAGTTTATTCTCTGGATAGGCCTCAATGCCATCAATTTTTAGCACATCATTCACACCATCGCCATTTGGAGAGAGCGCCGCATGTACTAAAACCTCTTGTGGGATGCGGGTAACAGGTTTAATTTCGGTTAGCGTTAGGTCGTTAGTTGCAGATTGATTTGTAGTGTTTCCTTGTTTAGTAACCGTAATGCTATATGTTTTTGTGGTAGTACCATCTTCTGCAGTTACCAAAACATTGATCACTGTGTTTCCTGCCCCAATTGATATGGGAGACGAAGTAGCCTCCGAAGCGACAATGGCTCCATTTATCCTGACAACGGCTGTTGGATCAATTGCCCTTGGTGTAAGGGTAACTGTTGAAACATTGCTAGTTACCGATGCGGTATAATTTATTAAAGCGGGTCCATTTGTAGCAAGAGTAAGTGGTGTGGCTGGGCTTAACTTAAGTAAGTTTAGCAATGCATTACTTGATCCTGTTTTGTTAACGGTGACGCTGTAAGTTTTTGTGCTCACGCCGTCTTCTGCAGTAACCAAGACATTGATTACTGTAGACGCAGTGGTTAGATTAATGGGTGCTGATGCTAGACCATTTGTAACTAATGTTCCGTTAATCCTTATTTTAGCATTTGGATCTACCGCTGTAGCAGCAAGAGTGATGGAAGATGTCGATGCGCTAACAGATGCACTATAGTTTATGGCTGCAGGGCCATTTGCTGCTAAGATAAGTAGCGAATAAGGATTAAGAGTGAGGTTGTTTAGGTTGGCATTTGTGGCTCCATCTTTTGTTATTGAGATACTGTATGTCCTTGTAGAAATGCCATTCTCAGCAGTCACTAGAATATTAATTATTGTTATTCCTGAGCTCAATGGGATTGGTGCAGAGGCGATTCCCGAAGTAACAATTGTGCCGTTAACTCGGATTGTAGAGTTTGGATCTGTTGCAGTTGGGGTAAGTTGAATAGTATTAATTGATTGAGCTACTGAAGTGGTGTAATTTAATGATGCTGGACCACTAGTAGCAAGTTTCAACTGCGCATTAGGGCTTAATGATACATTGATCAAAGTAGTAATGCTAGACCCCTGTTTAGAGACGTTAATGCTATATGTTTTAGTTGTTATTCCGTCCTCAGCAGTTACCAGTACATTTATGAGCGTAGTGCCAGGGTTTAAATTTATTGGCGAGGAAGCTACTCCTGAGGCTACAATTACTCCATTTACTCGAATAGTTGCATTCGCATCTATTGCTCTAGAGCTAAGGGTAACAGCTGTAGTTAAGGCGCTAACCGATGTTTCATAATTTACCGATGCCGGTCCACTTGCTAGGAACAACAAAGTAGCAGCAGGACTAAGGGTAAAGTTATTTAGTGCCGCATTATTTGAGGGTAAAGGTTTTTGTATGGTAAGGTTATAGGTTTTGATAGTGCCACTTGCTGAAGTGACCTGAACATTAATTACGGTACTACTGGAATTAAGAGTTATGGGGCTTGAGGCATTGCCACTTGTAACAATGCTTTCGTTAATCTTAATTACCGAGTTTGTATCTTCTGCTGTAGGTGTAAGTGCTATTGTTGAGACATTATAGGCCACTGCGGCAGTTAAGTTCTCATTATCTGGACTAAACACTGGACTGATTGTGCCTGAGCTTAGGACAAGGTTTGCCAATTTTGCACTAGGTGCCAATCTAGTTACATTTAAGGTATATCTTTTTGTGGTTACTCCATCGGCGGCCCTAACCGTCATCCTTATCATTTGAGGAGGCCCGGCAGAATTAAGGTTTATAGTTGCCGTTGGGTTTTGAGGCGTCACATCAAGCACTCCGGTAATCCCTATTGTTGCGGTATTTACCGCAGCAACCGGAGTGATGATTAACTGCGTTACGCTATTACGAACGGTAAGGTTATAGCTAGTAATTTCGGGAGAAAACGAAGGGGTATAAGTGCCATTGTTAATGACTAGAGATGCTAAATCTACATTTACATAAGGCAACCTGATCACTTCTAAAGGATAAGTCTTGGTTGCAACACCATCTTCTGCCAAAACAACGATATTGAGCAGATTTGATCCTACTGCCAAGTTTATTCCTGATAAATAGTATTCTTGGTTGCTACCCGGAATGGTTGTGCTATTTACCTTCGCCGTTGCTCCGGCATGTTGAGCGTAAAGGAACATATTAATAGAAGAAGTGGCATTAGCTACTGTTACTGGCGTAAGCTGCTCGTATGCGAAGTTGAAATTTTTAGAAAAACTTCCAGAAGAAATACTCATTGAATAAAGCGAAGCATTAGGAGAGAGTAAAGGCGGTGCCTGGCCAGCACGTGTTAGTACTAAAGTATATGTTTTTGTATCACTTAGGTCTTGTGAGGTGACCACAATTTTGAATGTATTAGGCCCACCCTGAAGCGCCATTGAATAATTATCGAATCTTGTTACCAAGGTACCGTTAACTTTTAACGTTGCATAAGGGTTTGCTGAGATTGCTCTAAATGTTAGTCCGGTAATGGTAGAATCTGCCAAATTTGCCGTGTAGTTATAAACATTTGGATCGAATTGCTCATTAAGGTTAATCAAGTAAGGAAATGTCAAGCTTCCAAGCGTTGCATCGGCTGATTTTGTTCTTGTAATGGCAAGCGTATAAGTATTGGTATAGTTTCCATCTTCTGAAGTTACCACTACATTAAGAATGTTATCGCCAAAACCAATTTGTAAAATGTTACCAGCATAAGTATTAACAGGATTTCCGTTAACGGAAATACTAGCACGAGAACTTGTACTTGTTGGTATAAAGTATAGTTGTTCTATTTCATGGCTAACCGTAGCGGTGTAATTTAAAGTGCCGGGAACAACTGGGGTATTTAAAGTTAGGGAAGTAGTACTTCCAAAGGAGGCAAGTGTGGCGTCTGAAGACTGCAACCTGTTAATAATTATGGTATAATCTTTTCTTGCACCACTTTGTGCGGTAACAGGTAAGTTATAGCTAAATTCGCCTACTGAAACCGAGTGGCTTAAAGGATTTAGAGCAGTGTTAGGCAATCCATTATTCCCTGATACAATGGCTGTATGATCTTCAGCTATACCATATAGGTCTACATTTTCTGTTGTATTCGGAACAGTTGCATGGTAGGTAGTAATAGCTGGATCAAATGCAGGGGTAAAGGTTACACCCGGAATAACTAAGCTAGCTAAAAGGTTATTGGTAGAATAAGCACGCTGAATATTTATACTGTAAGTTTTAGTGGTCTCGTCTTGTGCAGTAACAACAAAATCAAACTGGTTGCCTCCTGCCGCTAGAGGAAGAGTGATGTCGCTACCAGAGCTGTACGCATTGCCGTTTAAGGTAGCCGATGCAAAGCTATTGTTTATCGTAGCCGAGAAATCGACCGCTGTCACGTCATTAGCCACATTAACATTGTAGTTAAGTACTGAAGAGCTAAATGTTGGTGTAAAAGCTAAAGAAGAAGAAAGCGCAGCAAGTGTGTTGTCTGAAGAGGCAACAATGCTTAATGCTGTATTGTTGGCAGCAGCTTGGACAAAATCATAATTATTTGCAGATAAACCTGAACCTGTAATGGCATAATTGCCAATTGGTGAATTTAATAAGGCCGTAGTAGAAAACAATAAGCTTCCGGTTGTGGCGGTTGCTATGGTCTCGCCATTAACAAAGCCAGTAACATTACCTGTGAATATGGGATTGGCAGTTTTTAAAAAGCGACTAACAGGAGTGGAGACATAAGTTAAGGTGGCTTTGTTAATGGAAAGATTAGCACTTGCATAGTTAAGCGTATAGTTGTTGCTTAATGCTAATGTTCCTTGTTCGATTGTATGGTTGCCAACGTTTTCTCCGGCGGCACGGGAAAGTGAACCCGTAAAAGTATCGCTGCCTATTAGTGCGTCTGCAAGGTAATTAAATGTAGGATCTGTATCACCGTAGGTTTTGCTTTTCGCATTTGCGGTTACGTTAATAATTTTCTTGTCTATATTAAAATCAGCATTTGTAAAGTTTATGGTATAATTGTTAGTGAGGGCAAGTGTTCCTTGTGTAATTGGATAGGTACCAAAGTTTTCTCCAGTAGCTCTGGTAATTGACCCACTAAAGTTTTCTCCAAAAGGTAGGGTGGTAGCTGTGTAAGTTAATGTAGGATCTGCATTGCCATAAGTTTTGTTTTTTGCTTGTGCAGTTACATTGATTGGTTTTTTATTAATGGTAAGGTTTTCTCCAGTAAAGGTATAGCTATAGTTGCTGTTTAATGCCAGTGTGCCTTGCGTAATGGCGTATGTTCCTACACTCTCACCCGGATTCCTTACCATTGATCCGGTTAATGCATCGCCAGCTCTTAAGGAGCCTTGAATAAATGTTGTTAATGTAGGGTCTGTATCTCCATACGTTTTTGTTTGCGATTGGGCATAAACATTTACCGATCTTTTGGTAATGGTGAGGTTGTCGCTTACAAAGGAAATGTCATAATTGGTTTCTGTAACTACACCGGTAGTAGCATTAACGGGTCTCTTAGTGCCTAGCGTGAGCGCGTATGCACCAACGTCCTCGCCCGCAATTCTTCCAAAGGTACCTGTAATGCCTTCTCCTGGTGCAACAGAGGTGCCATCCAGCATATATGGATAAGCAGGATCGGCGTTGCCATAAACCTTAGTAGCCGGAACTGGGTGAAAAATAAGTGGCCGTTTGGTAATTGTGAGGTTAGTGCTTATAAACGTAATGTCATAGTTGGTACTCATGTCTTCAAAGGTAGTAAGACTTACAGGCCGTTTTGTGCCTATACCAAGGGCATAGGTGCCTACATTTTCACCAACAGGTCTTGAAAATATGCCCGTCATGGCATCGGTAGTTGCATAAGAAGTTCCATTTTGTGCATATGGAAAGCCAGGGTCGGCATTTCCATAGACCTTGGTTGCGGCAATGGGCGCTAAGGTTAATGGACGTTTAGTAATCGTTAAACTATTGCTTACAAAGGTAAGTTGATAATTTGCATTTAGGCCAAGTGTTCCTATCGTGATGGGATAGTTGCCAACAATGATTCCCACATCTCTGTTTAGGGAACCGGTAAAGGTATCGCTACCCACCAATGCACCGGCAGTAATTGTATAAGTAAGCGCTGGGTCTGTGTCGCCATAAACCTTGGTTTTGGCAGCGGCAGTAACAATAATAGCGGCCTTATTTACAGTAAGTGTCTGCGTAATATTGGTAGCGTCTAGATACGTAGCATCGCCTGCCTGTGAAGCGGTAATTGTTGCCGTTCCTTGGCCAACAATATGAATTTGGTTGTTTAAGATGGTGGCCACACCAGTGTTATCACTGCTATAGCTAAGGGTTAACCCGCTGGATGCTGTTGCACCAGGCGCAAAATCGGTGTTGCCGTATGTTTTTGTTGATAAAGTATTAAAGGTAATGGTTTGTGGGGTTTTTGCACGAGTTACAGTTAGTGTATAGGTTTTGGTGCTGTTATCTTGTGCAGTTACAATAACGGTAATGGTATTGCTACCCACATTTAGCGAAATGTTGCCCGATGCAGCACCAGAATTTACACCCGTACCATTAACCTTGATGCTCGCATTGGCTTGGTTTCTTGTTGGTGTAACGGTGATGCCCGTAACATTGTTTGCCACAGCTGTAGTATACGTTGTTGTTCCGGCGTTAAAAGCAGGGCTTAAAGTTCCCGAACTAATGGTAAATGCTGATAGGTTGGCATCATTTGAAAGTGTAGAGAAGGTGGTTACGGCCCCATAGACTGTACCAGCGCTATTTATTGCATAAGCTCTTGCGTAATAAGTAGTTGAGACTGAAAGTCCCGTAATGCTTGAAGTATAGGCACCATTGGTTGTTGATGTTGCTGTTGAGACCTTTGTATCTGTAACTGTAGGTGTAGTGTTTGTTGAACTGTAAACTACTCCACGTTCGGTGTTTAGACCATAACCGTATACCAAATTGCCACCTAATGTTGCAGTGGTTGATGATATAGAGCTTGCAGCCGAAGAAGTAAGGCTTGCTTTTCGGGGCACTGCCATTTGCACTAGTACTGGCCCGTTAACATTTTGATTCAAGGTGGCAACAGTGGCGTATGTGTTGTTAGTTAAATTTACAGAAACAACTTTAGCAGCTGCATAATAAGAATCACTTACAAACATTCGGTTATTTCCCCCATCAAAAGCTAATCGATAGGGAGAATTAAGCAAAGAAGAAATCAAGGTTACATCATCTGTGCCATCCGACTTTTGTCGTCTTAACTGGTCGCTAGCACTAACAGCTCCTCCATTGCCATTTTCTGCAGTATAATAAATATAATCATTTACATCATCATATGCAATATCCCATACTGTATTAAGTGAGGCAGCAAAAGCCCTAAAGGTAACCGCCTTAGTTGGGATATCTACAGTATACATTCGCCTTTGGACGAAGTTGGATTGGAATACAATTAATCTGTTATTGGTCATGTCTAGTTCAAGCCTGTATGGGTTTAGGCACAGCGAAGAGACAAATGTTTCTTGCCCCGTTCCATCACCTTTGATTCTATTGATCGCATCACCGGCAGATAATACCGCTCCGTCGCCACCTTCTGTAATATAGTATAGATAGTTTGTTCTGGGATCATATTCCATGTCCCTGATTTCATTTGTTACAGGAATTGTGTTAATTAAAGTGCCGGTAGTTAGGTTGATGATTTTAATAGCAAGGCTACCTGGTTTAGCTTCGTACGCAAATAGACGATTGTTGTTGCCATCTATTGCGAACGATATCTGAAGATTGACCACCCCTGCTGCCAACGCTGTTTTATTGGTGCCGTCATAATTCATCTTATAGAATGAATCTTCTGCAGTGACATTTACATTCGCATCATTCATGCTTAAATAAACTTGAGCCTTGCCATGGTAAGAAAAACTGAGTAGAATTACCAACAACATTGTTGCCGGTAGGAAAGAAAGAAGCCTGTTAAAAAGGTTGTTTAAAGAAAGTAAAAGTTTTTCCATGATAAGCGTTTGTCTATTTTATCGTTTAGTCTGATGTTTAGTTTTTTGTTTTCCTGCTTTTCAAATTCAATAATCTGCACACCGAGCTGGTATGCAGATTAATCTAATTCAGAAATATTTTGCTATCAAGCTAGCCATATTGGCTACGGTCTTGAAGGATAGATGCCATCCCAAGCGATGATATAGTTAATAGCTAGTACAGGTGATATAATATTAACAGGTTGACTGGCACCGTTTGGAACGATACTTTTTGCATTCATTAAACTGAGTTCTATGCCTGTTTCACTAAAATCATTGAAGACATTTATTGGTTGCTGAGAAACCGTATCTATTGGTATTGATGCGAAATTATTGGTTGGGCTAGAATTATTAGCTGCTCTTGCTACTGCCAGTAAACCATGGCTATGTGCAGGCATTTGCTGTAGGGATATAGTAACGTTTTCATTTCCAGATGGTTGTCCTAAATCGTATCTTGTTTTAAACGCTGGGCTTACGCCAGGTTGAACGGCTGCACGCCCTCTCAAGTCAGGAAGGGCAAAATTAGAAGCGCCATCTCCACCATAATAGGTTTGTATGAGTGAGAATAATTTGTCAAATTGATGAATCTGTAATAGGCGTCCATCACAAAAGAACCAGCCACGAGGTGCAAAGTCGCCGCCGAATAATCTAATTTCTCCAATAAAAGGTTCCATAGCGTGTTAATTTAAAATTTTAGTTTATGTTAATTTAAATGTTGTTTTTATGATATTCTACCAAATCCTATGAGGTAAGATTTTTCTTTAAGATTAATCTTTCTTCAAATCTCTATCAAAAAAAAAGAGGATAACAGGGTGAAAACAGCTTTTTTGAATTTATTTTTAAGCTAAAAATAGCCAGTGAGAATGTTTGTTTATACGGATACTAATGTCCACCTTCGATAAAACTTAAATCAAACACAATGAAGAAATTAAAAAACTCCCTTCTAATCTTGGGCATTGCAGCTACTTGTTTTATTGCATGTAACCCTAAAGAGGAAAAGCCAGCAGGCGAAGCCCATTTATTGCGAGACACCATTGCTGTTCCCATTGCGGCAAAATATGTCGCAAATTATGGCGCTCATGCTGGTACAGTTGAAACCATTACAATAGATTCTACAGGCAAAAGGGTAGTAGTCGAAACCTCTGATACAAGAGCGGTATGGTTTAGTCTTGAGCAGTTAAGGGCATTTGTTAAGAACTTAGAAACAGAAAAAGGAGACGGAGTCCGTTTTTATTTCGCAACTTACGATAAGTCTTATCCTGCTGTAGCAGGTGTGCCAAAGCCAGAGTACTGGGGACATAATACCTTGGTTCTGGTATCTACAAAAAAAGTTACGCTAGGCGATAAGGTTATTCATCAAGATTACTTTACTCCAACCGATGGATTTAAGCCTAAAGGCTTCATTCTGGGTAACCCGCCAGAAAATCGAGGAGAAATGTGCCCACCGCCGGTACATTGCGATAGCGTTGGCGCTGCGTTAATAGAACCTGAAACTAAAAAATAAGAATGAAATTCGTTACTTTCAATACCGCAATAGAATTGATCTGTTTCTTAGCTGCGCTTGTCTTTTTACGAAAAGACAAAAGCGCAGCTTGGAAGTTGTTTATACTTTATCTTTTATTTACCTTTTTGGTAGAAACAACAGGTCTATATTTGCGGAAGCACGGTATTTCTAATATGGAGCTTTACAATGGTTTTTTGATTTTTGAATGTTCGTTTATTAGTTATTTCTTTTTCAACCTATACAAAAGTTACCAGTATAAATTGAAATGGCTGATAGGTTGGTGGGTTGCTTTTTTGGTGATGTACATCACAGAATTGGCCTATTATGATTTCGAATTCAATAATTTTGCCTCAATTACGGCAACTGTTATGTCGGTAGTTTTTGTACTGGCTAGCCTATATTACTATTACCGTAAATTAGAAGATGAGAGTTACGAACCCCTATTGTCGTCTGCATCATTTTGGTGGATAAGTGGCGTGCTATTCTTTTACTTTGGGAGCACTGCCTGCAACTTGTTTTTCGATTACCTGCAACAGCATGAATTCGGAACTTATGATAGATCTGTAAGGTATGTCATCTTTAACATATTGAATGTTATATTATATTCGTTTTGGACTTTCTCTTTTATATGCAGGTATCGTCAAAGGAAATCATCTCGCTAATTACCCTAACCTCCATTATTTTTCTAATTGCTCCACTGTTTCTGATTAGGTATGTTTTACTGTACAATAAAAAGAAGAGAAGGCATAAAGAGGAAAAGCTATTGATGCAGGAAGTTTATGAAACGGAATTGTTAAAAACAAGGATGGAGGTACAAGAGCAAACTTTAAAAACGGTAGCTTATGATCTTCATGATAATATTGGCCAATTATTGAGCCTAACTTCTGTTACATTAAGCACAATTGATGTGAACGATTCAAGATCTGTTACAGAGAAGATAGATTTTATTACAGACCTTACTTTAAGGTCTATTAGTGAAGTGAAGGCATTATCTAAATTACTTCATAGTGAAGAGTTGATTAAAATGGGTTTGATTGAAGCAATAGCATTTGAATTGAGTTGGTTGCAACGCTCAGATCAATTTGCGATTACGTTTAATAGGCCAAATGATTTGGGAACTACATTAAAAAATGATCAAAGAACCATTGTGTTCAGGTTATTTCAAGAAATAATAAACAATATTATTCAACACGCTAAGGCTACTGAAATTGTCATTAATTTAGCACAGGCTGATCATCATATACACTTGGAAATTAGTGATAATGGTGTTGGTTTTGACAGCGATCAATTGTATAGTCAAAAAAAAGGAATGGGTCTCAGTAACATTAAAAAACGTGCTGAAATGCTTAATGGTATTGCCACCATAAATTCAATTATGGGTAAGGGAACATCTATTAAAGTGATTGTACCTACAAATTAATTATGGAAAAAATAGCTATTGCAATTGTAGACGATCATACTTTGTTTAGGCAAGGTATAAGCTACTTATTAACTGAATCTGGAGAGATTGAAGTTGTTTTTGAAGCAAGCAATGGAGAAGATCTCATTAAAAAGATTGGTGCTTATCCATTACCAGAAGTAATTTTGATGGATATTAATATGCCTATAATGGATGGTTATGAGAGTACCAAGTGGGTGAAATCAAATCATCCTGAAATTAAAGTTTTAGCATTAAGTATGCATGATGAAGATAAGCCAATTATTGAAATGCTCAAGAATGGCGCTGGTGGATACATGCTTAAAAAATCGAAAGCCGCTGATCTGTTAAATGCAGTTAGGACATTGGCGAATCAGGGTTTTTTTATCAATGAGCTTGTATCGGAAAGGTTAATGCGTAATATACATAATAACCAGCAGGTTACACCAGTTTCTATTGTTTTGAGTACAAATGAACATAGATTTTTAGAGCTTTGCTGTTCTGACCTTACCTATAAAGAAATTGCTGGCTTAATGAATTTAAGTTCACATACCATAGACAATTACCGCGAAGCATTATTTCAAAAGTTTGGGATTAAGTCTCGTACTGGCTTGGTTATTTCGGGACTTAAACATGGATTGATTAAGATTTAACTATCTCTGGAGCCATCGCCAAGGCTAAAGGTTTAGATAGGCTATTTATCTGATTATATCGTTGAGGCCTATCTTACTATTTGATATGGTTGATAAACAGGTGTTTTAATATGGAAATGACGGCTTTACATAATCAGAAAGTGATAGTTGGATAAAGCAATAAAATAGCTATTTTTACCAAAAAAATACTTTCCAATAATGAAAAGAGATACCTTAATTTTTGATTTAATCAACAAAGAACTAAACAGACAAGAACATGGCCTAGAGCTTATTGCATCGGAAAATTTTGTGAGCAAGCAAGTGATGGAGGCAGCTGGCTCAGTATTAACCAATAAATACGCTGAAGGTTTGCCAGGAAAACGTTATTATGGCGGTTGTCAGGTTGTTGATGAAATTGAGAATTTAGCTATTGAAAGAGCAAAGAAACTTTTCGGTGCGGCATGGGTAAATGTTCAACCTCATTCTGGCGCACAAGCAAATGCTGCTGTGATGTTAGCGGTTATTCAACCTGGAGATAAAATATTAGGTTTTGATCTATCACATGGTGGACACTTAACGCATGGTTCTCCAGTAAATTTTTCTGGAAAATTATATCAACCACATTTTTATGGGGTTAAAAAAGAAGATGGTTTAATTGATTATGCAAAGCTAGAAGAGGTTGCATTAGCTGAAAAGCCAAAATTAATTATCTGTGGTGCATCTGCCTATTCTAGAGAATGGGATTATGCCTTTATCCGCAAAGTAGCAGACAAAATTGGAGCTTTGGTTTTGGCTGATATTTCTCACCCAGCTGGTTTTATTGCAAAAGGTTTATTGGCAAACCCACTTCCACATTGCCATATCGTAACTACTACTACCCATAAAACCTTACGTGGCCCACGTGGAGGAATGATCATGATGGGAAAAGATTTTGAAAATCCGTGGGGTTTAAAAACACCAAAAGGTGAGGTAAGAATGATGTCTGCTTTGCTAGATATGGCAGTGTTTCCAGGTACCCAGGGTGGTCCATTAGAACATATCATTGCAGCGAAGGCAATTGCATTTGGTGAAGCTTTAACCGATGATTATTTAACTTATATTAAGCAAGTTGGTGCGAATGCACAAGCTATGGCTAAGGCATTTGTGGCTAAAGGTTACGGAATTATTTCTGGTGGAACAGATAACCACTTGATGTTAATCGACCTAAGAAATAAAAATATTACTGGTAAAGTTGCAGAAGCGGCTTTAGAGAAAGCAGAGATTACGGTAAATAAAAATATGGTTCCTTTTGATGATAAATCACCATTTGTTACTTCTGGTATGCGTGTAGGAACAGCGGCAATTACCTCTCGAGGATTTAAGGAGACTGAAATGCAACAGATTGTTGATTTGATTGATGAAGTTTTAACTAATCCAGAAGACGAAAGTAATTTGCAAAACGTAAAAGGGAAAGTAGAAGAGCTGGTAAGCCGTTTCCCTCTTTATAAATAGTTTTATAAATGTTTAAGAGCCCCATTGTTTCTCCTGAATATGAAGAACAACGTCTTTCGGCATTGTATTCTTATGATATTTTGGGAGAGGGGCTCGAATATGAATTAGATAACCTGGTAAAATTAGCTGCACAGATTGCTAATGTACCAATGGCATATATTTCTTTTGTAGATAGAGAAAATATTATACTGAAATCTGTTTTTGGAATTGGGCCAGAATATAAAATAATACCTAGAAATGTAACTGTTTGTCAGCACGCCATGATGCTAGACAAAATTTTCTTGGTACCTGATGTTTCTTTAGATCCAGAACTATCCAGTAATTCTATGCTATCGTTAGGCAATGGAATTCGATTTTATGCAAGTGCCCCTTTAAAAGATACTGATGGTTTTGAATTAGGTTGTTTAGTCTTATTAGACAATGTTGCTAGAGATTTAAGTGAAAATCAGTTAGAGGCTTTGAGAACTTTAGCCGTACAGGTTGTAGCACAATTGGCCTTAAAAAGAAAAAATACTCAGCTGAAAGCTCAAACCCAACGCTTTGATGAGTTTATTGATATTTTTACAGTTTCTCCAGAGATACATTGTATTTTAGATAGAAGTGGAGCTATACTCTTTATAAATGAAGCAGTTACCCCAATGCTTCAGTATACTGTACAAGAAGTAATTGGAAATAATATTTGGGGCTATTGTTATCGTGAGGATATTAACCGGATTGTTTATGCAATAGAAACAGGGCTTAAAAATAAGGAGAAACAATTCAGATTAGACTTTAGACTGGTTAGTAAAATAGGCGAAGCGAAATGGATTAGTTGGGGGATGGTTGCCAAAGAACAAAGATGGTATTGTTATGGAAGAGATATTAGTGAGGCAAAAAAAGTAGAGCAGGAATTAACCAAATTATCATTTGTAGCTAGTAAAGTAAATAATGGAGTGGTAATTAATGACCCACAGAATAATGTAATGTGGGTAAATGATGCTTTTGAAAAAATAACAGGTTTTAATTTAGAAGACTTAAAAGGCAAACCATTGGGCAATTTAATTAGTGGCCCAGAAACAGATTGGTCGTTAATTGAAAATGCAAGGACACTAACTAAGCAAAAACAATCTTTTACAGTTGATATTTTAGCCTACCGAAAGGATAGGCAGAAAATATGGTTGTCGATTTATAATACGGTAGTTCTAGATATAAATGGTAAGGTAGAAACTGAAGTTGAGATTATCATAGATATTACCGACAAGAAAAAGGCTGAAGAGGAATTACAAATTTTATCGCTTGTAGCGAGTAAAACCGATACAGGGGTGGCAATTGCCAATGAAAAA
>Ga0307515_10016072_pt1 | contig 13736 bp, 11 predicted proteins | sample 17_EM_MG_FD_194513 | JGI IMG/M metagenome (GOLD analysis project Ga0307515, IMG submission 194513) | Populus trichocarpa ectomycorrhiza microbial communities from riparian zone in the Pacific Northwest, United States - 17_EM | ecosystem: Host-associated > Plants > Roots > Unclassified | place... | reverse complement strand
CTGACCGAGAACGGCGAACACGGCGCGACGACGATGCGCTGCATCGCGAAGCGCTGCGGGTCGTGCCAGCGCTCGATCAGGCGCTGCGTCTCCTTCAGGATCGCCGGCTCGCTTTCGACGACGCGGTCGGGCGGCAAGCCGCCCTGGCTCTCGCCGACGCTCATCGAGCCGCGCGCCGCGTGGAAGCGCATGCCGATCTGCGCCGCGCCCTCGATGCTGTCGTCCAGGCGCACGCCGTTCGGGTAGATGTAGAGGTGGTCGCTCGTCGTCGTGCAGCCGGACAGCAGCAGCTCGGCCATCGCCGTCTGCGTGCTGACGCGCACCATCTCGGGCGTGAGGTTGGCCCAGATCGGATACAAGCCGCGCAGCCAGCCGAACAGTTCGTCGTCCTGCGCACGCGCGCGGGTCAGCGTCTGATACATATGGTGGTGCGTGTTGACCAGACCGGGGATCACGATCTGGTCGCGTGCATCGAGCACCTCGTCGGCCGTGACGGGCAGCTCGGCGCTGGGGCCGACCGCTTCGATCACGTGGTCGCGCACGAACACGCCGCCGCCGGCGATCTCGCGCCGCTGCGCGTCCATCGTGACGAGCAGGCGGGCGTTGCGGATCAGCAGCGTGGCCATGTCTGCGCGGTTTGAACTACTTGGTCGCGGCGCCGGCCGTGAACCAGCGGCCGATCAGCGCGCGTTCGGCGTCGGTGATCTGCGTGGCGTTGTTCAACGGCATGGTCTTCAGGACAACCGCCTGCTGATAGATCTGCTGGGCGTGCTTGGCGATCTCGTCGGGCGAATCGAAGCGGACGTTCTTGCTCTGCATCGCGGGGCCGTGGCACATCACGCAGCGCTGGGTGACGACGACCTGCACCTCGTCGAACTTGACCGCGGCGGCACCGGCGGTCGCTGCGGCCTGCGGCTCGGGGCGCAGCGCGATCACCACGCCGACCAGGATCAGCGTGCCGATCACCGCGTAGTGCCACGGTACCGGCTTGCCGTAGGCCAGCGCCTTGTGGCGCAGCGCGAACGACATGCGGATCAGCGCGCCCGCGACCATGATCGCGACCAGCACGACCCAGTTGTACTTGGCACCGTAAGTGAAGCCGTAGTGGTTGCTCATCATCGAGAACAGCACCGGCAGCGTGAAGAAGGTGTTGTGCACGCTGCGCTGCTTGCCACGCTGGCCGTGCACCGGGTCGACCGGCTGACCCGCCTTGATCGCGGCGACCACGGTGCGCTGGCCGGGGATGATCCAGAAGAACACGTTGCCGCTCATCGTCGTTGCGATCATCGCGCCGACGAGCAGGAACGCAGCGCGGCCGGCGAACAGATGGCAGGACAACCACGACGCGAACACGATCAGCACGAAGACGCAGCCGCCGACGATCGCGTCGCCGTTCTTGCCGCGGCCGAGCGTGCGGCAGATCAGGTCGTAGATGACCCAGAACGCGACGAAGAAGGCCAGCGCGGTGCAGATCGCCGCGGTGGGTGACCAGTCGAACAGCGTCTTGTCGATCAGGAAGGTGCTGGCGTTGAACAGGTACAGCACCGTGAACAGCGCGAAGCCGGTGAGCCAGGTCGAGTAGCTCTCCCACATCGACCAGTGCAGCTGCTCGGGCACGTAGCCGGGCGAGACCGGGTACTTCTGGTGGTGGTAGAAGCCGCCGCCGTGCACGCCCCACTGCTCGCCGCCGACGCCCTTCGCGGCGTCTTTGGGGTCCTTTGGCGGGGTCAGGCTGTTGTCGAGCGAGACGAAGTAGAAGGAGGACCCGATCCAGGCGATGCCGGTGATGACGTGGGCCCAGCGCAGCAGCAGGTTGGCCCAGTCGAGAAGGTACGCTTCCATGCGGTGTGTGACTCCAGAAGCTCGACAGACCCGCAAGAAGCAGGCCTGTTCGTTCCCTCACCACAGCGGGCTCTGTGAGGCTTGAACGTCACGACCGATTCAGATCATCGGGCTCCGCGGCGACGCCGTAAAAGTGTATACACTTCAAATCGATCAACGCCTACGCGTTTACCCTTATCCACCTACGAGCCGCGGTAAGTCGAGTACGCGAACGGGCTCGCCAGCAGCGGCACGTGGTAGTGCTGGCCGACCACCGCGAGGCCGAAGTCCAGCGGCACCTCGTCGAGGAACGGCGGCTCGGCGAGCGCCACGCCGCGGCCGCGGAAATACGCCGCGACGCCGAACACCAGCCGGTAGCGCCCCGGCACGAAGTCTGCACCCTCGAGCAGCGGCGCATCGGCGCGGCCGTCGTGGTTCAGCGCGATGTGCTTAATCAGCGCGGCACCGCCGCCCGCCGCGTCGAGGCGGTAGAGCGACACGGCCATGCCGGCGGCCGGGCAGCCGTGGGCGGTGTCGAGCACGTGTGTGGTGAGTTTTCCCATGGTGTCCTCGGCAAGCGTTCTGAAAATGGTTTGAAGTCTGATCAAAAGTGTATACACTTTGCTCGACAAAGCAAGCCATTCGATGCGCTCCCCTGCCCCGAAACTCCAGATCATCCGCGCGCCGCGGGCGCGTGCGAGCGAGCCCGTGGCCAACTCGAACGCGACGCAGCGCATCGCTGATTCGATCACCACCGCGATCGTCGAGCGCCGCCTGATGCCCGGCACCAAGCTCGCCGAGCAGAAGATCGCCGACGTGTTCAAGGTCTCGCGCACGCTGGTGCGCCAGGCGCTGATGCAGCTCAGCCGCGACAAGCTGATCACGCTCGAGCCTGCGCGCGGCGCGCGCGTCGCCGAGCCCGGCATCGAGGAGGCGCGCCAGGTCTTCGAGGCGCGCAACATGCTCGAGGCCGCGATGATCAAGCGCGCCGCGAGCGAGCTCACGCCGGCGCAGATCGCCGAGCTGCGCGCCCACCTGCGGACCGAGGCCGAGGCCGTGAAGCGCAGCACCGACGTGCCCGGCCGCACGCGGCTGCTCGCCGACTTCCACGTCGTGATCGCGCGCATGCTGGGCAACGAGGTGCTGGCCGACATGCTCGGCGACCTGGTCTCGCGCTGCTCGCTGATCGCGCTGATGTACCAGAGCGCGCACTCGGCCGAGCATTCGTTCGACGAGCACGTCGCGATCGTCGATGCGCTCGAAAAACGCGATGCGCGCGCGGCCGTCAAGCTGATGGAATCTCACCTGCACAACGTGGAACGCAATCTGCAACTCGACCCGCGCGCGCCCGATCTCGAATCGGTGCTGCTGCCGCGCTGACCTGAACCAACCCTATCCGCCACATCATGATGACCAAAGACTATCCGCGCGACCTGATCGGCTACGGCCGCAACCCGCCGCAAGCGCAGTGGCCCGACAACGCGAAAATCGCGGTGCAGTTCGTGCTGAACTACGAAGAGGGCGGCGAGAACTGCGTGCTGCACGGCGATCCGTCGTCCGAGACTTTTCTGTCCGAGATCGTCGGCGCGCAGGCCTTCGACGCGCGGCACTTGTCGATGGAGTCGATGTACGAATACGGCTCGCGCGCTGGCGCGTGGCGCATCCTGAAGGAGTTCGAGAAGCGTGGCCTGCCGCTCACGGTGTTCGGCGTCTCGATGGCGCTGCAGCGCAACCCGGAGCTGACGCAGGCGTTTCTCGAGCGCAACGACGAGATCGCCTGCCACAGCTGGCGTTGGATCCACTACCAGCACATGGACGAGGCGCAGGAGCGCCGCCACATCGAGACCGGCACCCAGATCATCAAGGATCTCACCAAGGGCCAGTGGCCGCTCGGCTGGTACACCGGCCGCGACAGCCCGAACACCAAGCGGCTGGTGGCCGACCACGGCGGCTACGAATACGACAGCGACTACTACGGCGACGACCTGCCGTTCTGGATGCCAGTCGAGAAGAGCGACGGCAGCACGATCCAGCGCCTGATCGTGCCCTACACGCTCGACACCAACGACATGCGCTTCGCATCGATGCAGGGCTTCAATACCGGCGACCACTTCTTCACCTACCTGAAGGACGCGTTCGACGTGCTGTACGACGAAGGCGACCCGAATGGTCAAGATCGGCCGAAGATGCTGAGCATCGGCATGCACTGCCGCATCCTCGGCCGGCCGGGGCGCTTCAAGGCCTTGCAGCGTTTCCTCGATCACGTGCAGCAGCACGAGCGCGTCTGGATCTGCCGGCGCATCGACATCGCGCGGCACTGGGCGCAAGTTCACCCGTTTGCGGCCTGAACCAAGACCACGGAGACAAGCGAATGACCGCCGCCCCCCTCACGCTGGCCCAGCTCAACGCGAGCGCGCAGGCCGAGTTCACGGCCGCCCTCGACGGCGTCTACGAGCACTCGCCGTGGATCGCCGAGGCCGCCTGGAGCCAGCGCCCTTTCGCGAGCCTGGCGCAGCTCAAGCACGCGCTCGTGACGGTGCTGCGCGATGCCGGCGCAAGTGCGCAGCTCGCGCTGATCCGCGCCCACCCCGAGCTCGCCGGCAAGGCGATGGTCGCGAAGACGCTGACGGCCGAATCGACCCACGAGCAAGGCCGCGCCGGGCTGACCGAATGCACGCCGGCCGAGTTCGCGCACCTGCAAGGCTTGAACGCGGCCTACAACAAGAAGTTCGGCTGGCCCTTCATCGTCGCGGTGCGCGGGCCGCGCGGCGCCGGCCTGACGCGCCACGAGATCATCAAGACCTTCGAGCGGCGCCTGGCCAACCACCCCGACTTCGAACTCGCCGAGTGCGTTCGCAACATCCACCGCATCGCCGAGATCCGCTTGAACGACAAGTTCGGCGTCGCGCCGGTGCAGGGCCAGCAGGCCTGGGACTGCGCCGAACTGCTGGCGCGCCACACCGACCCTGGCTACGGCGAGCGCAATGAGCTCACCGTCACCTACCTCACCGACGCCCACCGCGCCTGCGCCGCGCAGCTCAAGGCGTGGATGAACGAGTGCGGCTTCGACGAGGTGAGCGTCGATGCGGTCGGCAACGTCGTCGGTGTCTATCACGGCAGCGATCACGGCAGCAACAACGCGCGCAAACGCCTGCTCACCGGCAGCCACTACGACACCGTGCGCAACGGCGGCAAATACGACGGGCGGCTTGGCATCTTCGTGCCGATGATCTGCGTGCGCGAGCTGCACCGCGCCGGCAAGCGGCTGCCCTACGGCGTCGAGGTCGTCGGCTTCGCGGAGGAAGAAGGCCAGCGCTACAAGGCGACCTTCCTCGGCTCGGGCGCGCTGACCGGCCACTTCAACCCCGACTGGCTGGACCAGCTCGACGCCGACGGCATCACGATGCGCGACGCGATGCGCCTGGCCGGCCTGCCCGCGACCCTGCCCGCGATCCGCGCCTGCCAGCGCGACGCGAGCGCGTACCAGGGCTTCGTCGAGGTCCACATCGAACAAGGCCCGGTGCTGAACGCGCTCGACCTGCCGCTCGGCGTCGTCACCTCGATCAACGGCGGCGTGCGTTATCTCGGCGAGGTCGTCGGCATGGCCAGCCACGCCGGCACCACGCCGATGGGCACCCGGCGCGATGCCGCGACGGCCGTCGCCGAGCTTGCGCTGTACCTCGAACGACGCGCCGCCGCGGCGCCGAACCTGGTCGGCACGATGGGCATCCTGACGGTGCCGAACGGCTCGACCAACGTCGTGCCGGGCCGCTGCCAGTTCACGCTCGACATCCGCGCGACGACGAACGAGGTGCGCGACGCCTGCGCGCAGGATGTGCTCGCCGAGCTCGCGCGCATCTGCGAGCGCCGCGGCCTGAACCACGCGATCGAGGAGACGATGCGCGCCGCCGCCGCACCGAGCGCGCCCGCGTGGCAGCAGCGCTGGGAGCGCGCGGTCGCGGCCACCGGCCTGCCGGTGTTTCGCATGCCCAGCGGCGCGGGCCACGACGCGATGAAACTGCACGAGGTGATGCCGCAGGCCATGCTGTTCGTGCGCGGCCAGAACGCCGGCATCAGCCACAACCCGCTCGAGTCGAGCACCACTGACGACATGCAGCTTGCGGTCGATGCGTTCATGCATTTGCTCGACGAGCTTTCTGCCTGAGGAACAAGAACGATGAACAGCTATGAACAACTCGACGCCTGGATCGACGCGCACTTCGACGAAGAAACGAGCTTCCTGCAAGCACTCGTGCAAGTGCCCACCGACACGCCGCCCGGCAACAACGCGCCGCACGCCGAGCGCACCGCCGAGTTGTTGAAGGCCTTCGGCTTCGAGGCCGAGAAGCACGCCGTGCCCGATTGGGCGCTGAAGGAATACGGCATGGCCTCGATCACGAACCTGATCGTGCGCCGCCCGTACGCGGCCGGCGGCCGCACAGTCGCACTGAACGCGCACGGTGACGTCGTGCCGCCGGGCGACGGCTGGACGCACCCGCCCTACGGCGGCGAGATCGAGGGCGGCAAGCTCTACGGTCGTGCCTCGGCGGTGAGCAAGAGCGACTTCGCGACCTACACCTTTGCGGTGCGCGCGCTCGAAGAGACGCTGAAGCCGCAGCTCAAGGGCGCGGTCGAACTGCACTTCACCTACGACGAGGAGTTCGGCGGCGAGCTCGGCCCCGGCTGGCTGCTACGCAACAAGCTGACGAAGCCCGACCTGCTGCTCGCGGCCGGCTTCAGCTACCAGGTCGTGACCGCGCACAACGGCTGCCTGCAGATGGAGGTCACGGTGCACGGCAAGATGGCGCACGCGGCCATTCCCGACACCGGCATCGACGCGCTGCAGGGCGCGGTCGCGATCCTGAACGCGCTGTACCACCAGAACGCGCTGTACAAGCAGGTCACGTCGAAGGTCGAGGGCATCACGCACCCGTACCTGAACGTCGGCCGAATCGAGGGCGGCACCAACACCAACGTCGTGCCCGGCAAGGTCGTGCTCAAGCTCGACCGCCGCATGATCCCCGAAGAGAACCCGGCCGAGGTCGAGGCGACGATCCGCCAGGTGATCAACGACGCAGCGGCCAGCCGCCCCGGCATCACGGTCGAGATCAAGCGCCTGCTGCTGGCCAACTCGATGCGGCCGCTGGCCGGCAACGAGCCGCTCGTCGACGCGTTGCAAAAGCATGGCGAAGCGGTGTTCGGCGAGCCCATCCCCACGTCGGGCACACCGCTGTACACCGATGTGCGGCTGTACTGCGAGCAAGGCATCCCGGCCGCGATCTACGGCGCCGGGCCGCGCACCGTGCTCGAGTCGAACGCGAAGCGCGCCGACGAGCACCTGGTGCTCGAGGACCTGCGGCGCGCGACGAAGGTGGTGGCGCGGGCGTTGTTTGATTTGCTTGGATAGGGACGAGCGGTGGTTAGTTGCGAGCCCGACGTGTGGCTCGCCATCGACACTCCGTCGCAATTCACGTCCTGACCAGACAGGTTCGAGGGGATCAATTTGCGCTGAAACTGACCTTCGCCGACGGTCGAGAGCGGCCACAGGAAGCACTCGCGCCCACTGAGCGGAGTCGGCTTGAGGCTGCACTGCGATGTCGAGGCGGTACCATTTCCCACCTTCTTGCACACCGGTGTGCTCCGGACATGTCGCATAGCACAAATATCAGTTCGTTTCTATCTGCCGCGAACGGCCAAGATCCACTTCTGCGGTCCTACTGCGGCCTTGTTGTACTGGAGCTGGTAATCAAGCACGAAGTCGGACTGATCGACCACAACGTGATCCACGGATTGAACAAACTCCGTTCGGCCAAGGCGGTAAATGCGAAAGCCTGGGCGGGGGTAGGCATGCTCAGCCTAACGAACAAACTTCGGACCGATTTGGTCGCTATTCATGTCAATGGCATTGATGGTTTGCCAAGGACTACTCCCACAGAGAGCTATCCATACATTAGGTACTGCCGTATTGCCGACGATGGCTGGGCTCAGCCCCACACGACAAGCGTCGAGCTGACTACCCTCGCGAATACGGTCCAACAGATAAGAACCTTCCTCAGAACCAACTTCTCGTTGCCGACATGAACACTCTTTCTCAGCTGCTACGGCGCCTTCAAGAATGCCTGCCGGGGCAGATTGAACTGCGATATGTGCACCCTCTTCTGTATGTCCTCTGCATTGATGAGGCGTTTGGTGGGCGCGACAACGAGGATCGATATGGTGTTCTAGCTCAAAAAATCAGCTCCTCCAGGGACGAACTGCTCAGCGTCGTCGCCCGGGGCTCGTTGCAGTTGTCGCCGATAACGTCGCAAGAACGCGAAAGCGAATACTCCTTCCTAGACGACCAGCAAAGCGGTCAGCACTGGCTATCGTGGTACGCCCAGACAGCCGAATCGGTCCAAACCGCAGTTGAGAATGGCGCGGTTAAAGAAAGCGCGAAAGCACTTCACTTTTACGGCTTCAAGGGAGGGCAAGCGCGATCAACAGTGTTGGTGCTCCTCGCGAAACTCCTTGCTGACGATGGGAGCCGAGTGCTCGTCGTAGATGCTGACATCGAAGCGCCATCGCTGGATTCAGTCTTTGATGTGACGGCGGAAGGCCCCTCGGCAACACTAATGGGCCTGTGTGGCTGGGGTAACGAGATTGAGCCCTTGCCGCGGGTCTATGTCGGGCAGCCCAAGCAAGGAACGATCGACCTTCTCGCATGCCGTCCAAGATCCGTAGACTACGACATGGATTTCGCTGGGTTCCTTCTGGGATCCACATTGGACGCAAGGCTCCTCGAGCGCGCATCAATCAAACTTCGAGCCTTTGCAAACACAGATACCAAGTACGACTATGTTCTGTTCGATCATCGCACTGGTCTCGCCCCATCAGTCCTGCCACTGATGAAGGGGTGGCCTGGCCCGACAGTTGTCTTTGTGCGCCCGGATGGAATGTCGCGACACCTCGAGCATTCTTCAGCTCTTCGCGCTCTGCTGGCCCACGACAGTCAGTCGCCCGGCGCCTTCGTCACCTTCTCGCTCGACCCCAAGCAGACAACCGAAGACTTTCTGCAAAGGCACGGAAAGTTCATTGAGGGTCTGCTTGAAATCTTGTCAGATGCGCTAACAACTGAGGGCGACATAGACCCGTCGGAGTTGCAACGCTATTGGGTTCTTTGGAACCATGACGCGGCTGTTCTCTCGCAAACTGTGCCATCTCCCCAGCAACTAGGGTCGCTCAATCGAGCTGCGCTTACTCAATTGAGAGAGGTGCTGGGGCTTGATTTTGGAAAGGAAATTGACCTTCCAACTCTGACCAAGAGCGGCGCAACGGATGAGGGACTTTTTATTCTTACTCCGGACATTGCGCGGCTCTTCAGCAGGGAAAGCCGAATCCTGTACATCTTTGGGCGGAAGGGAACCGGTAAGACACGCCTACTGAAGGAACTAAGCCTCGGAGGCCTGGGAGAGCCACTGCTAGTTGCGCAAGACTTCACCGGCGGCGGTGTCCAAAGCGGTGGCGCCACTTTCAACGCACTGCTGCGGCAATGTGCCGACGACTACGAGACGTTTTGGTGGGCCTTATTGTTGGGCGCGCTCAGGGCGGACCCTATCCAACCGACATCGGTGAACGAGCAAATTCTTGCGCTGTCTCAGCTCTCGAGCGAAGCACTGCGAGAGGAGGCAACCGCCGCCAAGATTGAGGCGATCATCAGCACGACCCAGAGGAGCGGGCGTCGAGTGTTCCTCATTGATGGCGTAGAGACGGCAGTACCAGCAGCCAAGCTTCGGTTGTTTGTCGAATCGCTGTTTAGGTTCCTCGGGACCGTGAAGTACAGCCAGACGATTACAAACTCGCTCAGCATTCGTCTATTCTTGCGCTCCGACTTGCACAAGAGCGCCGCCCAGAACGTCGAGCAACAAATAGAAGGTTCTGTTCTGGATCTTCGCTGGGACCGCAAGTCGATATTGAACTTCTCCGTCGCCAGAATTCACAGCTTGGCATGGTTTAAAGCAACGTTCAAGACCGTCTGGGAGAGGATTGATAGCAACCTCGAACGCCTTTCTCGGGGTGCGCTGAGTGAGTTGGAGGCCGAGGAGTTGCTCCTAGAGATATTTCCGAAGGGCCTGGAACGAAACAAGATCAAGACGACCACGTTCTTTGCCACCTATTTCTCGGACGCCGGAGGCGAGAGCGACGCGAAAGCTTCGTTCTATCCACGCCTCTTTGATGGCTTCCTTCGGACAATGAACGACGCTCAAGATCATTCAGATGCGCTCGACGGAGATCGACTCAACAGCGCGTTTGTGTTGCGAGCATATGACGACGCATCGACGGCTTTCATCAGCGAGGTTCGGACCGAGCTTCACAACCTTCTTGAGCTTAGTGAAGAAGACACTGCAAACAGAGATGCGGTCAACAAGCTTCTTGATGCCTTCTCCGGATTGAAGACACCGTTCGATGTGGAGGACATAGTCAAGGACCTAGCAATTAGAGCGGGCTATCAGAGCGAGCAAGTCAGAAACTCGCTAGGCAGAATGAAGCAACTCGGAATCTTTGAAGACCGCCCAGGCTTCCCCGGTTGGTGGCGAACCGGCCGGCTCTATAAGTCCGGGTTGAATATGAAATATGTTCGCACCCCGAAGTCGACCGACTGAGCCATGGACGACGCAGTTCATGCTCAGCAGCTACTGTTTCCTACGTCAACCGCGACTAGGCCAAGTATCAGAAGTGGCTCCATTCAGGATTTCTGAGCAGCCACTAAGCTTGGACCACCCAATAGCCCTCCAGACCGACCGCACCAGTTCAAGGACGCAGCACGACCTATCGGTTTTGCTGCGCAGCAGCCGTTGCCACGTGCGCGTCCGGTGACTGCTTGGGATCGGCACTAGCCTTACGATCATTCCGTTCATGGGAGCGGAGGCAGTCTTCGCGGCGAGCACAGCAGGCGGCTCACCCGCCGTCACCCACCCGCTGCCCCGGCACCCGCAAATACGGCCCCGACTCGAACAACTGCGCCTCCGCCTGATCGATGCGCTTCACGGCCGACTTACCGGCGCGGCTCGCGAGTAGCTGCAGCAAGGCTGCCTCGGTCACTGCGACGCCGGCGGTGATGAATGGGAAGAATGACAGACCGCGGATCACGAACAGCAGCGTCTCGTCAGCGAGCAGTGACAGTGGCGAGGCATCCCGGCCGCGATCTACGGTGCCGGGCCGCGAACCGTTCTCGAGTCGAACGCGAAGCGTGCCGACGAGCACCTGGTGCTCGAGGATTTACGGCGCGCAACCAAGGTCGTCGCGCGCGCTGTTCGATCGGCTCAGGCGGTGCTAAGAGGATCGCGGCTCAGGGCAAGCGTCGCCTCGCCAAATCATCGCGAAAGAACGAATCGAGTTCGTCGCCCGAAGCCGCGTCGCGGAAGCCGTCGAAGCGACCTTGTTCGGCGATGCCGCGCGCCGCACGCATGAAGCCGCCCCAGGCCGAGCGTGCCAGCGCACCGCCGACGCTGACGCGCCGGACGCCGAGCGCGGCGATGTCCTGCAGCGTCAAGTCGCTGGCCGACCCGACCAGCAGGTTGACCGGTTTCGGCGCGACCGCCGCGACCACCGCGGCGATCTGCTCGCGCGTGCGGATGCCCGGCGCGTACAGGCAATCGGCGCCGGCTGCCGCATAGGCCTTGAGCCGCACGATCGTGTCGGCCAGATCCGGGCGCCCGGTGATGAAGGTCTCGGCGCGCCCGACCAGCAGCGTGTCGCCGCCGGCCCGGTCGATGGCGGCGCGGGCGGCGCGCAGCCGTGCGACCGCCACATCGATGTCGTGGAGCGGGTTCGCCGCGTCGCCGGTCGCGTCTTCGATCGAGAGCCCGGCCACGCCGGTCTCGATCGCCAGCCGCACGCTTTCTGCGACGCCTTGCGGATCGGGGGCGAAGCCGCTCTCGAAGTCGGCGTTCACGGGCAACTCGGTCGCCGCGACGATGTCGCGCAAATGGGCGAGCACCGCGTCGCGCGAGAGGCCGCTGTCGGGTCGCCCCGATGACCACGCGAAGCCCGAGCTCGTCGTGGCCAGCGCCTTGAAGCCGAGGCCTTGCAGAAAGCGTGCGCTGCCCACGTCCCAGGGATTCGGGATCACGAAGCAGCCGGATTCGTGCAGCTGCCTGAAGGCGCGGCGCTTGGCGGCGATGGTGCTGGCGTTGGACGAGGTCATGAATTCAATGTACGTGACGATCCGGGTGCGCGCGCAAGAACTTCAGGGTCGCCGCCCAGGTGTCGGGCGAGTTCAGGATGCCGAGGTGGGACGTCGCCAGGATCGCGTCATAGATGCCTTGGCCGCTCAGGTCGAGCTCGCGCGCGCCTCGCAGCCGCGCGCTGCCCGAGAAGTCGGTGGCGTCGCCGAATGAGTCTTCCGCAGGCACGCCGGCGAGCACGCCATCTTGCGACGGAAAGTAGACGAAGCTGGTGTCGGCGTTGCGGATCACGAGCACGTCGTCGGCGCCGCGCCACGCTGCCCAGCCGCGGTGGTTGAGCCGCTTCAGGAACGGCGTGCGCGGCGAGCCGAGCTCCTGGCATATCGCGCTGCTGGGCGTGAAGCCGCCGAGCGACGGCGCTTGCCAGTAGTTCAGCGGCGATGGCGAGCAATTGATGATGCCGCCGTTCGGGCCGTCGATGGCCACGAAGCGCCGCAGATGGCGCGATGCCTCTTCGTCCTGCCGCAGCCACTCGCGCACGACGATGACGCCCAGGCTGTGGCCGACGATGTCGACCTCGTGCGCCCCGGTGTAGCGCAGTACCGCGTGCACAAAGCGACGCAGATCCTCGACGTTCGCAGCGGCCGTGTGGGCCTCGCCCGAGCGTTGGGTCTGGTCGGCCGGCAGGTCGCATTGGTCGCCCTGATAGCCCAGCCCCCACAACTCGCTCAGCGCGTAGCCATGATCGGCCAGGTGCTGCGCGAAGGCCTTCATCTTGCCGTAGGGGTTGCACGCGGTGGCGTACGGCGTGTCGTTGTTGCCGTGCACGAAGATCACCGGCGTTTGCTGCACCGGGCCTGCTGCGCCGAAGCCGATCAGCGGCGTGCCGAGCGAGGCGTCGTTGATCACCGGGAAACCTGGCGGGAAGCTGGACCCGACCGTGCCGTCGGCGCGCGCCGCAGTGAGCGGCCCCAGCGCGGCGATGACGAACACAACAAGATGCGATGCGAATCTGCGGATGATGATTTTCACGGTGCGTCTCCGGTGAGTTGGCTTGGTGCGTGATCGAAGGCGTCGTCGAGCCAGCTCACGGGCAAGTCCCGATCACGTAGTAGTTCGTGCCGGTCTGCTTCAGCGTCGTCGTGACGTAGAGATTCCACAAGCCCATGTTCTGGTTCGACCCGTTCGCGTAGGCGTAGCCGCCGCTCTGATGGGCGCGCCCGGCGCTGACGTGGGCGTAGTTCGATGCCGTGGTGCAGACGGCGGCGCTGCCGGTCGTGGTGCCGGTCGCCGGTGCCGACAGCGTGCCTTCGACGCCGTTGGCGTCGACCGCAGCGACGGTCCACGAATACTGCGTCGCGGCCGCCAGACCGGTGTCGGTGAAGCTCGTCGACGCGACCGGCGCTGAATTCGCCTTGCCGGCATTGCGATAGATGTTGTAGCTGGCCGCACCAGACACCGCGCTCCAGCCTATCGTCATGCTGCTGGACGTGGCACCAGAGGTCGCCACGCCGGTCGGCGCCGGTAGCGCGCCGCCACCACCACCGCCGCCGCCCGATCCGGCGCCCGACGAGAGCCGGTCGACCATCGCCTTGATGGCCGCTGGCTGCGTGCCGGCCCGCTGTGCGAAGTTGCTGCCGTACCAGCCGAGCCAGTCCCAGCAGCCGTTGGCGTTCGCGAGCGAGCCGCTCGCCGACGTGCTGTGGCTGGTGTTGTCGACCCGCGTCTGCGGGAACAGCACGATGATGTTGT
>Ga0307515_10016071_pt1 | contig 13736 bp, 10 predicted proteins | sample 17_EM_MG_FD_194513 | JGI IMG/M metagenome (GOLD analysis project Ga0307515, IMG submission 194513) | Populus trichocarpa ectomycorrhiza microbial communities from riparian zone in the Pacific Northwest, United States - 17_EM | ecosystem: Host-associated > Plants > Roots > Unclassified | place... | reverse complement strand
TATTTTTCTTTTGTTTGGGCTGGACTAAAAGCCCACACTGCACATGAACTTTGTTCTTTTCTGTAGGCTTTGCTTGGGGTTGGGCCTTATATTAGAAATCGAGGACAAGAGTTTCAAGGTCCAAAAAATAATAATAAAGATTGTATAATGATTTTTTTAATATTAAAGAAATCTTTTTCATCAAAATTAAGAGAAATAAATGATAATAGATAGCTAAGAGTTGGGTTTCTATTATATTTATATCTTATTCGTTGTACGCTATGTAAGAAAAACTAGATATTTATATAATATTCAATGAAATTATAAATATTCTATATATATTAAACAATTATTAAATTATAATAGCTTCTCTGAAAATAAGATGGAGTGTTACTGGATTTGACAACTAATTCAAAGTTGTTCTTATTGTATGGGAAAGTGTGGTTTTCTTTTCAGCCATTTAATTATTTTTTTTAATGATGTGCCAAAAAATATACAAGATAAATACATAGAAAAATGGATGGGGCCAGGACACACACACATACGTACTAGATTATTATTTGTGTTACGTTGTAGACCAGATTAATTTATTTAATATAAATAAATATTTATATATTACTAAATTGTTTTTTATTAGAAAAAAAATTTAAATTGTATAGAAGATGACCCGATATGTCTCAATCAACTTGACAGATTCGAAAGAACCCTGAAAAACTGTTAAAAACATAATTTGACCACGAAAATAATTCAAGTTGACATGTTTTTTTTTTTAAAAAAAAACATTGAAATGAAAATATATTGGATCGACCCGGGTCAACTTGTCAAATCTGTAACCCGGATTATGAGACTAGAATAACTGCATAAAAAACAAATCAAAATCAAATAAGAAATCTGATTCCCAATTAAACTAATATTGAATGATGAAATTGAAAAAAAATTAATTAAAAAAAAAGATAAAAAAAACAAACAACTCAATTCAACTTGAGTTAACCTGTCGAAGCTGCAACCCGGGTCATGTGATAAGGATAACTCCATAGAAAAAAAAAATTATGAAACTCAATTCTCAATCAATTCAATATTGAAGGATGAAATTGAAAAAAAATATCAATTAAAAAAAACCTAAGTCAACATGGGTTAACCAGTCAAACTTGTAACCAAGATAATGAGACTGAGATAACATAAAAAAAAAAATATGAAGCCTAATTTCAAATCAATAAAATGTTGAATGATAAAATTAAAAAAAAAATAAACAAAAAAAGGACAAAAAAAACCCTAGTTAACCCGCGACTCGGAATAAACAATTATGATATTGAAGGATGATATTAAAAAAGATAAAAAAAAATGAGACAAAGATAACTTTATAGAAAGAAAAACAGAAAAAAATTATGAAGCGTAATTCCAAATCAACTAAATGTTGAAGGATAAAATTAAAAAAAATAATAAAAAAAATGATCTAAGTTAACCTGCCAAACTCGTAAGCTGGGTCAAAAAATTAGGATAACTTCATAGAAAGTAAACAAAAAAATGATTTAAGTCAACCATAATCAACCTGTCAAACTCGCGACCAAGATTTTAAAACTATGGTAACCCAATAGAAAGTAAATAAAAACACACTATGAAGCCTAATTTTCAATAAATCTATTGTTGAAAGTTGAATTTTTTTTAAAAAATACAATCTAAAAAGATGACACAATAAAACGACTCCAGTCTACATGAGTTAATTCATAAAACACGTGATCAGAGTCATAAAATTGAGATAACATCATAGAGAGCAAACCAAAATAAATCATGAAACCTAATTCATAATCAACTTAATATTGAAGGATAAAATTAAAAAAATACAAATTAAAAAAAGATAAAAAAACCCAAGTCAATTGGGTTAACCGTCAAACGACTCGTGTCATGAAATCGAGATAACCTCATAAAAAATAAACTAAAATAAATCATGAAGTCTAATTCCTAATCAACCCAATATTGAAAGATGAAATTGAAAAAATAAATCAATTAAAAAAAGACAAGAAAAAATCGAGTTCACCGAGTTAACCCACCAAACCCGTGATAAATATTATGAGACCGAGTTAACTATGTATAAAGCAAAGCACAATAAATTATAAAACTTAATCTTCAATAACTTAAATGTTGAAGTATGAAATTAGAAAAAAAAATATAAATTTAGAAAGAAAAAATAAATACTATTGAAATAAATAGTATTTTGTGAGGCGAAGAGCAGTAAAAACATCATCATTTTTATTATATACTATAATATTAGAAGAGAAAGAGAATAGAAGAAGAACTGAAAAATGACAAAGCTTAAAACTACCTTATTACAAACTTACAAAATCCTCCTCTAAATGCAATTTTAATTGATATTCAATTATTATTTTACCCGTTAGTTGTTATAAATTGAATAATGTTTTTAATAAAATAAATAAATATATAGGTTTTTTCAATATATTTTTTGATATAAAAAAATTCTTAATCATAAATTGAAATGTTTATATGCGTATCTAATTAATTAAATTGATATTTGATCAAGATATAATTAAAATTAAAATTAAATATTTTTTTTATTTAATCAAGTAATTATCCATGCTAGTATAAAGGTAAAAATAAAGTCATCAATGAAAGTAAATAGAATAAAATTATGAATCTCATTTATAAAACAACTCAATGTTAAATGGCAAAACTAAAAAAAAAAAAGTTAAAACCAATCTAATGATGAAGGATAAAGAAAAAATATCATTTTAAAAAAAAATTCAAAGTAAATTCAACAAATAATGACAAATAAAAAGAACCAAGATAACCTAGGTCATTTTAAAAATTAATGAAAAATTCTACAGAAAGCAAATAAATAAAAATAATAAATCTCAATCTCCAATTGAATAAATTCTAAAGTCTGAAATTGAAAAAACATGAGATTAAAAAAGGCAAAAAAAACTAAGACAACTCAGAAGAACCTTTTAAACCTGAGGTAATATCTAAAACTTGAAACTCGTGAAAACCTAAGAACCAAATTTAAAAATTATCTCAAACAAAACAAATAGCAATAAAAAAAAATAAGAACCAAATTTAAAAGATGAAAAAATTGAAGGATGAAATTAAAAAATAATTTTAATTATTATAAATTATTCTAAATAAAATAAATATGAACCAAATCCGAAAGAAATAAAAAAATGAAGGGCTAATTTAAAGTTTTGAAGAGGCAGGTGTGAAAATATGAGAGAGAAAAGAAAAAAAGATCTTCAAAGCCAAAATGAATGGCATTTGGCCACACACATCGGCTCATAATGGAGAAGATGCCTAAATGATTCAAACGCTGCCGTAGAAGATAATATTTAACCACCGGACAACAACGCATGCGCCGCTCATGCACTAACGTGTGAAACACATCAACAACTTATTTTTTAAATATTTTTTGTATATATTAAATTACTAGATTGCCCATAAACTAACTTCATAATAATAATAATAATAATTATAAAACCATAAGTGCAAATACAAAAATGTCCATGTGCGTAAGTAATAAAAAATTCCATTTTTAAGAGCATGTAAAATCAAAAGAATGTTATTGCCTCTTTTAAATTTGACAATGACAAATGAACCATTATAAAATTACTTAATTACAAGCAATAACATGTATTTTGGTTATGTTTTTTAAGGATCAAATGGGTTTTTCACCCCATAACTCGAAAAAACCATCCGCTTGTTTTGTTCTTTTGCTTTAATCACCTATTTTTTAATTTCATTCTCCTCAAATAAATTAATCTAAATTGGCCTACAAATTGGTCATATAAAGGCTAAATCAACAGAAAAAAAAGAGGATGAAAAAAGAAGACTTAGTATATTTTGCATTTTATAGAAAATTATAGTATGCCAAAATTATTTTTAATTATTATGGTTAGAGATATTCGTGGATACTTAATTTGCTTGACAATTTCAAAGAAGCATTTCCACATCAACTTAGTACATTCATTAAAATAAATTCAGTTATCCCCAAACTTCAAATAAATAAATAAATAAATAAATAATTGATTATGAAATGGAAAGTAATTTAACTGTATAATAATTGAATGTTTTCGTTTTTAATTTCTGAAACGACAAACTTGTGCAAAACGCACAGTTCCAACAACCAATTCTCTCAACGCTCATCAGAAGACAGAGGTTGAGAGCCATAAGTATATATAATCCAAGGCAACATCTTTTCAGTTTCAGCTAAAGAAAGCCAGCATAACCGCCTTTTTTTTTAACCTCCCATCATCTTATTTATGAACCAGTTCTAAGCCCATTTAAGAAAGCAAAATCTATTTCTCTGGGTTTAGCAAAACTTTCATGACTGACCTTTCTGTCTTGAATTCTAAATATAATCTCTAATTCAATCCTTGCACTTGTTCTTGTTCTCTCTCTCTCTCTCTCTCTATATATATATATATATATATACACACACACACACACGAGCAGTGGAGTTTTTTCTTTCTTTAAAGTAGCATGCAACACTCTTTATTAGCTTAGTAATGTCCTACTTAAATCTGAGTTCCTTAGGAACAGTAGGACTCTACCACCACGCTCCCTTATTTATTAGGCTCACCTGTTCTCACAACCTTCACCGAAACCAACAAGATTCAGTCTTAAACAACCAGCTTGTTTTAGTTAGCGCATGCACGTACGTCGAGGAGATCAGGGAATTAAAACAGCAAGAATTATTCATGGGAAAGTCTGTTAACGTTGGTGGAGGTTTTCTTGTGGTTTTGCTGTGTTTTTTAGGTTGTTTACAGGTGGGCTTAGCACAAAGCAGTGCGAATGCGAAACGTATAGCTATTAGTTGGGATGATATGAAGATGAATAAGCGTGGTGCAAGAGTGAGTTCTAAATATGATTTTAATGGAAGCCGAGTAATTGTAGTTGACAAGAATGGCGGAGCAGATTCGTTAACAGTTCAAGGTGCAATCGACCTGGTGCCTCAATATAACACTCAAAGAGTTAAAATTTACATTCTTCCAGGGATTTACAGGTTTGCAGAACTTCTTTTTTTCCTAATTGGAACCGGAAATATAGAGTTTTGAAACATGCTCCACTCTTTTTGCAGTTAGTGCTATTTTTTTGTGGGGGTGTTAAGTGGACAGGACACACGATCGTGGCAGGGCAACGTGGGTTCTTTATTAGTTATTTAGGGGGTAGTTACTGCTTACACTTGCATGCATATGCATATCTTGACCTGATTTAAAATCTCCAGCAGTTGATAGATGATCAGATTTTGATCAAGTGAAATATGCAGGGAGAAGGTACTGGTGCCTAGAACCAAGCCGTATATCTCAATGATCGGAGACCAAAATCGTGTTTGTGACACTATTATTTCTTGGAACAACAAGGCTTCAGATGCAGATAGCAATGGCACTGCTCTTGGAACATATAGATCAGCATCAGTCACCATAGAATCTGATTATTTCTGCGCAACCGGTATCACCTTTGAGGTAATTAATTAATTAATTAACGTCCATCCGCCTACCCTGCAGCCTTGGCATTTGATTTTGCAGCTTTCCTTCTCTCTTTTTTATGCACTTTGATTGTATAAGGGGTAATTAATTTGATATGGGGTTGATGACAGAATACAGTAGTAGCAGAGCCCGGAGGACAGGGAATGCAAGCAGTAGCAATGAGAGTTTCTAGTAAAAAAGCATTTTTCTATAAAGTTAGAGTCTTGGGTGCTCAAGACACTCTCTTAGATGAGACTGGAACGCATTACTTCTACAAGTGTCACATCCAAGGAAGTATTGACTTCATATTCGGCAGAGCAAAATCACTGTTTCAGGTTATATGACCTAGAGAGCCATTTATACAAGTTCCCTTCCTGTTCTTGAAGGTTGTGGTAAACGAGATTTATTGTTTTGAAACAGGATTGTGTCCTTCAATCAACGGCTAAAAAATCTGGAGCAATTGCAGCTCACCACAGGGATTCACCTAATGAGGACACGGGTTTCTCTTTCGTAGGCTGCGTGATCAATGGAACTGGCAAAATTCTGCTAGGAAGAGCTTGGGGAAACTATTCAAGGACGATATATTCATACTGTTATCTCAACGATATTATAGATCCTTCAGGATGGAGTGACTGGAACTATCCATACAGGCAAAAGTATATATATATAGATATATAAACTCTTCTTATGTTTAAGTTTTTTGCAATCGTTCTGTTTAGAGATTCAAGGAATTCAACACACAACTTGAACGAATTTCACAAACATGCAGGACTGTGGTTTTTGGAGAATACGAGTGCAGTGGAAGAGGAACAAACGCAGGAGGTCGAGTGCCATGGTTAAAGCCGCTCAAGTACGAGGATGCAAGACCTTACTTGGACATAGGATTCATAGGTGGAGAACAATGGCTTAAACTATAGTTACGCCTACCAATTCATTATTCTTTACCAATTTTATTCTTTAAAAATATATTTATGCAAATGGCTATAATCAAGCACGACTGTCAAGTTACAGCCAGTATGATAGGTTATGCTTAAAATATATTTTATTCTTCCTTTCCAAACCCACCTTCATTTTCCAACTTGAAATCAAGCAAAATGCTTATATTAAAAGTTGAGCAAGGATTGAAACATTTCGCAACTTTTCGGGGGAAAACAGAACTAGAAACAACTAATTATTTGATATTACAAGAGCCGAAGGTTTGGTAGATGATGCAACTTACAAGCGAGAATCACAAAAGCATGAACCACCAAGGGAGCCGAATCAATTAGAGGGCTTCTGACCAAAGTAATCTTTAACTCCAATCCCAATTATACAACCACTTACAACGGAAATCTTACAAATCTAAGATAATTCCTGTACATCTATGGACGTGGACGTGGACGTGGAGGTAAGAAGGGTTGAGAAGCAGCGATTCTCCTGTTATTATTTACAAGCATCCTGACCACCAAATGAGAACTATCCACAATTCCACGTTAGCTATAACCAGCAGCACCATGACAATTTAGAGATGATGCAGTCAGAGCTCATTTTAAACATCTTATGCCATCACTTCCATGAGTTCTGTAGTTTTACTATTCTTCTCAGAAGTCTCCGAGACTTCCACATCTATCTTGTCAGCACAGTCATTAACATCACCAACTACTTCAACCTGACCATTGCCCTGAACTTCATCATCACCTGCAACTTCACCTTTACCATGACTGATATTGATGTCTTCACAACCATCCTTGTTGCCTATGGAACCTGGTGTTGGAGGCATCACACGGTCAACACATTCCGTGGCTTCAAGATGGCTATCAGAACCACTTAACAGAGCAAACTCAGGTTTTCTCTCTTCAATAGTATTAGGTTTAGCACTGGTAGGAACTTCGACACAAGACATAGCAACAAGATCAGATACCAGGTCCTTGTTAATCATCAAGGAAATGGATGTTTTTGTTTCAGGGCTAGTTGTAGCCGATATGGCTGAGAGTATGTCAGGTTTTGCCTGAATATCAATCCACTGATTGCCCACCCAATCTCTGGAAATTCGTACATCCTTTTTGTGCATGTCCAAAAATAAGTTTTCACCTGATACCACAACAGTTTATCATACAGCTAACAGGAAGACAAGGGGAAAATTACAGAAAAGATAATATAAAAGGATGGGTACAAATAGTAAGTGCTTCACATTAAATTCTTAAAAAGCAAACCTGGAAAGTAAACTTGCAGAACATCACCACCATTGTTATCGATTTTAGTTACTACACCTTCCCACCACCCATCGCTCCACCATGCATCCACTGCAGACCCAACTTCGAGAGCAGGGTCTGTTTGTTCATTCGGAGGAGGGGCTGGTCGCATTGTTGGGCGGCCTAAGCGCCTCATGCCAAGTTTATCAGCCACAGCCAATTTGAAAGCTGGGACCCATTCCTACAATTGAGAGAGTAATTCAACCTCCTTGTCAAAAGAAAAATACAAGATACATGTAACACATGTTGCAGGGACATATCCATTGTTAGAGATAATCTGTTGGACTGCACCTATTATTTGAGAATCATGAATGGAACTTTTTACAATGAAGCATGAATGCATCCGAAACTACCACTCAGTAATGATTAAAAAATCGCATCAAAGCTTATGAACAAGGTATGCCCTAACAATTTCTCTAACAATCTGAATTGACCTGGACGTTAACTTCTTTGAGAATTTCCAGACATCAATCCAACCAGGAACAGAAATAGTTCATCTTTAATTACAATAAACTCCAATGCTACTACACCATTATCTAGTTTTCTATATAGAGTTCAAGTCAGGTGGTATAAATCTAAAGAGAGTGCTTAATGATGCCTAAGCATACCTCAAGATTGCCATACTCATCTTCATCCTGCACATCATCATATTGTATTTTTATCTGTTTTCGAGACACCTGCAAGACTGTACACCTGAACCAGCAACCCCGTATACCACTATCTTGGCACAACAGCTCAATCTTTTGATCAACCTTAAATAGATGGCTATACCAACCATATCTTAAGTTCAGGTATGACGAGTCAAAAGCCATAATCTGACTACCAGAAACACCAACTCCTAAATGATCTGTCACAAATGCTTCAGACACACTGCCGCTTCTGGTCCTCTTGGCTCCCAGCTTTATGTTCTCGCTTGGATTCAATACTTCATCTTCTTCAGTTAGTCCACAGGCTATGCGCTCAGCCCCTAGAAAGGCTTTGGAATTCAAACAAGAGAGAATAGGTTGATCAAAATAGCCACGCAATTTACTCAAATCAAAGGGCTTTACTTTTTTGCTTCTAAATTGCCTAAAGCACAAATGTATTCTCGTTGATAAAGCATCAGGAAAAGCAGCAAAACATTCCTCATAATGTTCACGAGTTAAGACTATGGCAGGACCATCAACACACTCTGCACTTATGACTTGTGAATAAGGTGTGATAAAAACTTCTTGTGGGTGAGCATTTCTTAGAGGAACTACACCCTTGACTTCCTCACTGTGGTGAAACCACCTCACTTTTACTTTTTTCTGTCCCCTCTTGTCTTCATACATATCTTCCAAGTAAGCAAGATAATGATTCTGTCCTTTAGCCATGACAAAGACAAACGATTGGATCTGCAAATGGAAAAATGAGCTAAAACTCAGGATAGCCAATGAAATTCAAATAGTGAGTGGAAAATATTTGCATGCCTTCTAAAGAAAAGATAGCAGGTCAGACACACATCTCAGCAGAGAAGGTAAAAAGAAAATAAAAATAATCTGTGAAGTGGATAAGGCACATCAAGCTATTAACATACAAGGGAAATAGAATTTGCATTTGCGATCATATAGTTTATAACGCATCTCACCTTCCAAATCAGTCAAATTTAGAAAAACACTTCTACAAGTGAATCGTACACATCTTAGAATCACATCTCATAATTACAATCTAAAACCAGTCCTCTTCCTACTTTCAAGTTATTTCTGAAAAAATAAAAAAGACCTAGAGACTTCATTGTTTTTCAATAGTCGTCTGCTTCAGATTTCCCTCCAGAGGCCATTTTCTCGATCAGCTTGCAAGGTCATGTTCGAAAGTGGTTCCAGTGTTAGACAAAATATTCCAGCAACAGTTTCAATCAATTGATCATTTACACTTGGAATTATGCCTCTACATTGAACTAGTGAAATTGAAAAGCCAAGTTTCTAGTACAGATAAGGAAGTTTCATCAGGGAGACAAATGAGCCTAGCCCATGCATGTAAAACAACTCAACTCCTCCTTTCCCGTTTTAATTGACAATGAATGCTTACTGCTATTGTAGTGGCATTCCTGCAGAATGCAGGATAATGCTTCAGTTGTTTCCCACATGTCCATGCAATGCCTGACCACACGATGTCTGAATCATGTCCACTGGGATTTTTCAAAAGACAGCCCTGCAATTCACATATAGAGATACATCAAAGCATTAATATTAGAATGATACAGATATGTGCCAAGAAAAAGTATATTCAGCATCTTACCTGCATATGTTGACCACCAAGCCCATTTACTGATTCTACACCTTGTAGTGTTTCTGTTATTAAAAGTGCACATATTAAATCTTGCTGAGAAAGTGTAAAATAATTGTACCAGATAAAATAAAGAACTAGTTTCCATGATGCTGTGCATAATTGTTCCAGAAAATACTGCCAGAATCTTGCAATAAATCAAATCCATATGGTGCTTGTTCCAAATGCAACCTGAAGACACTGGTGCTTTGTGTTCAGCAGCCTTCATGCCTCCAGGCTGCATTTGATAGGGCTTATCATACATTCTAGTTAATAAAAATATCAACAAATTGAATAAATCTGAAGGTTGTAAAAGATAGCACGCCGACCAGCCTCCTGTAGGAGACAATTAATAAATAATGCACCTAAGGCTAGTTCAGAAAGATTTCAATTGCAAATTATCAGAAATGAGGTTCTAATCTATAAACATTAAAGAAGAAGAAAGTTAATAACCTTATACATGACCAGTAAGGAAGATAATTTTAAAAAGAAAGGAGGAACAAGGATATAAAATAACAACCAAACCATGATACATTAAGCATTACTCATACTAGACCAAAAGTAATTGACCATTGATCAATGGCCTAAATATATAATTTCATACATAGTATTGCATTGAAGATCAATAATAGCAAGTTATCATATAATATATCAATGACAGCTTACATGTGACACAAAACACATTGAGAAAATACATAAAGCATTACTCATACAAGACCAAAGGTAATTGGACCAAGTACATAACGTTTCATACACAATATCACATTGGAAATCTATTATAGCAAGTTATCCTATAATATATCAATGACAGGATACATGTAACACCAAACACATGGAGAAAACAAAAAAAATGCAGAACAATAAAAATACATACTGGATCCATCACCCTGTACATGCTGCTTTGATAGCATTGATGTAAGCCAATCCACAACCTCCCTTCTTGACCTCCACTTGAAACCAGCATGAATGGAATTTTCAGCACCGTAAACCTGCACAAACTCCTCAGCAACCACATAGAACATATGCCTAACACTCCGCTCAGTTCCCACAACGGCAATGATAGATTCTCCGGCAGAATCCTTCAGGAAATAGTGAACCACACGATTTCCACGCTCCTGCGAAATAAACTGCTCTTTCCACTCCACAAAACAGTGACCACTTCCAGTCATTTTGACAGACAGCACCAAGAGAAGAGTATAATCAACCCTGATTACACAGCTGGAAGATGAATTTGCTCGGTGGAGATGGAAAAGGGTCGAAAACCCACTTGAATTATGGCCACAATCACTGCAATCTTTCAAACTAAAGGTGAATTATTGCCCTGAAGTCCATGAATTATCTACCCAAAAGTGATACACCTCAAACAAAAAAAAAGTGGGTATCTCACACAAGTACAAAACTACAGTTTAAGGAACTAAAATCAGATTACAAAGCTAGGGAAAATCAACATATACTACAAACGGGGACAGAATATCAAAAACAAACTAACTTGGTTTCTTCAAAATCAATTCTTCGTCAAAAGTCAAAGCAGATTAAGGGTAGCAGCTATCCAGATTGATGGAAACCTAGAACCCACCAAGAAGTTCGAGGTCAAAACTCAAAGAAGTCTACCAAAGAAAAAGTTAGTAGTAGAGAATGCAGCGCAGAAGTGAGAGAAATCTATGGTACGAAGATCTGACAGCAGATGAGTAACCCAGTTGTCGAAACTGAAATCTAATCCTGAAAGCAGCAAAAGCCACCAAGATATGGCTTTGACCGAGTTAAGTAAGAGGATCATCAAAACTATGAAATGGGCATCTCAGTCTGGGCTGGGAAAATGAGTGGTGATAGGATTTGGTAATAATTGAAGAGGAGGACCTTGTGAAGGTGGGTTTTGGAAGGGTTCGAGAGAGAAGTGAAAGGTTGAGGGTTTTGTGGGCTTTCCAGAGCGCAGTACTGGAAGGGAGAGGAGAGAGAAAAGATTAAGAAAATGATCACGAAAGAGGAGAAGAGAGAGTAGAAGAAGAAGCCATTTTTCACGAGTGTTTGAAAGATTTCTAGGGGTTTGGCATGCATATCCACATGGATCCCGTTTGATCTTCTGTCTTTAGAGGTTTTTTAAAAGTATATTTGTTTTTAAAAAATATTAAAGTTATTATATAATTGTAATTATAGTGATTTTCTTAAGGTATCTAGTTTTTTTTTTTTTTTAATTGTCATGTGAGAAATGCTTTTTTTTCATTGGGTTCGGGGTGGCTATAGAGAGCAGCTTTTTATTTATAATATAGAATAGAGTAAATACACAATTAAAAAACTATAAGTCTATAAAAAATTTAGCTTTACTGTAATTTTATTATCATAATATAATATAAATAATAAAAAGACAAATTTAATTTTCAGAAAACCAATTATTCTATAAATATAATTTACAAACTGATCAAAATATATGATGAGGTCTAGGTTTTACACAGGACTAGGAGATGTTCCATGTTCCCCTCGAATTCATGTTGCAAAAATGCACCCTTATAGTTTTTTAATAAGAAATTATTTGATGAAAATTTAAAAAAATAGTATTGATAAAATCTAAAAATTCCAAGTAGCTGAGGAATAAGATTTCTGAGTTAGACAAGTAGTTAATCAATTAGTCTTAACAATTTTATCTATTCTTCTTAGTCAATGTGTTTGATAGCATATACTTGATGCTTAGTAGGCCAAGGTAGTTTGTAATTAGTACCTGTAAAAAATTTTCTTTGATGAAGATGAGGACTCTTCGATGTTTAAATAATTATATTTTTAGAGAGATAAAATACAAGAATATTTTATAGAGAGAGGCTTTGAAAATATATATGCAGTAGATAATGAAGATTGTGAACCTTTGTTTTGAAGATCTCATCGTGTATTTATAGCTCATGAGTCTTGTCATTTTGTGAAAAGAAAAGTCTGGAGTGTAATTTTACCATGATAACATTTAATGAGGTATAAATATCTCTTACATCTATATTAATATTTCATAGAAATATGGTGGGTTATTGGAGGACTTTTATATACCTAAAATGTGTAGGGAGATTAAGGTTCCAAACATCAAATGTAGTTGAGTCCATGGAGGCTAAAGTCTTCTCCTAGACTAGATCCAAAGAAGGAGGGTCATCCCATTGGGCGTACTCCAGGTAGGATGGTTATTTTCTTAAGCGTGCCAAGGGAGGATATGATCATTCCCTTGGGAGTGCCCTAGGTAAGATGGTCATTCCCTTAGGCGTGCCCAAGGGAAAGGGAGGATGGACATTCTCTTGGGTTTGCCAACGAAGGATGTGGTTATTCCCTTGGGCATGTCAATGAAGGATGCATATTTCATTGGGCGTGCCAAGGGAGGATGTGCATTCCTTTGGACGTGCCTGGGGCTTGGCAGTCGAATCTGGGTCTAACTAGCGCCAGACCCAGCATGCCCGGGGCTTGGCACACTGCTTAACCCAATCATGTTTAGGTCTAACTAGCGTCAGACCCAGCGTTCTTGAGGCTTGACACATTATTAAGCTCAGCTCGCCTACACTGGAGCATGTTAGTTTTCCTTAAAATTTATACCTGTAAATCTTTCTTGATCTAGTGTTTTTTTTTTTAAGATATATACTGATAAAAACTTGGTTCATCAGTAGCCCTCAGTCTTTGTGATATAATAATATACAAAGACTTTAATTAATCTCTCAGATTAGGTAGAGTAGTGAGCTTTGCTCGTATAAAAAAGGGGGTAATCTGTAAAAAATATAGAGAAATATGTATCTGGACTAAAAAAATT
>Ga0307515_10016070_pt1 | contig 13737 bp, 7 predicted proteins | sample 17_EM_MG_FD_194513 | JGI IMG/M metagenome (GOLD analysis project Ga0307515, IMG submission 194513) | Populus trichocarpa ectomycorrhiza microbial communities from riparian zone in the Pacific Northwest, United States - 17_EM | ecosystem: Host-associated > Plants > Roots > Unclassified | place... | reverse complement strand
TGATGTAGTCAGAGTGGTACTTACGACTTTGGAAGCTAATGGATCCAAAATGGATCGGCAAACCTTGCGTGATGCTGTTAGACAACACATTGGTGACACTGGTTTGATTGACTTTGTTATAAAAAACATCGATAAGGTTGCGGTGGAAAATCGATTCATTCATCGTGTTGTCAACCCAGTTACCAGAAAGTTAGTAATCTCACTTCAAGATGTTGTTCATGAAGGGAAAAGTGAAAAGAAAATGGAGTCCCACGCTGATATTCCAGCTCTAGAACCAGGATTAGATGTTAACAAGGATTTGCATTTTTTGTACAATTATGTTTTATTGGGCTACCCCGATTCTCATTCAGTTACCCTAGCAATCAGAGCAATCTTGGATAGCAAGCATTTTGCCAAACAGTGGCAATTTAAGGGCAATAATGATCATGAGGATTCATTTCTAGGGCTTGTTCTCCGGCTTAGGCCAAGTTACAATGAATTGGTGAAAGAGTTGACACGGCCATTGCCACCAGGTGAACTTCTGGTGGTCCCGCAGTATGCTACTGTTGATGAGCTCAAATTGATGGTGCAGTGTGCCTTAAGGGATACATATTATGTAATGGACAAGTTTGCTGTGAAGGATATACAGATAGGTAAAATAGAGGAAAAGGAGTACCAGGATGGGGTAATGTGCGAAGTGGAGCAAGGTTTGCAGGTTTGGGTTAGGGGGTGTGGGCTAGACTTGGATACAAAACTGAGGTATCAAGGTGGTGCTGATGATTGGACAGTGGATTGTGGGTGTGGGGCTAAAGATGATGATGGGGAGAGGATGGTGGCCTGTGATGTTTGCCATGTGTGGCAACATAGAAGGTGCAACAGCATTAAGGATAATGAAGCTGCCCCTCGTATGTTTGTATGTTGTAGGTGCAAAAATGGTAGGAAGAAGTATTGACTTGGTTTTCCATTTCCAGTTTTGATGAGTAGTTGTGAGTCTAAAACTGTAAAGGAATGGGAGAACAGGCTGACACTTGATAGTATAGCTCAGTGAAAGGTTTTTATTTTCTTATTTTATTTTTTGTTGTGAAAAAATGATAAATAGAGAAGCTGTGCATCTGAATAAGGCAATGCTTCCGGTATAAATTCCTCTTGATTTTTGTGTAAATATTAACTCTTGGCACTGATGATAAGAAACGTTTGTCATAAGCATTTTCAACATACCAATTTATCTTCTCTTGTTCTTCTTTTTTGTTGTTGTTGTTGTTGTTGTTATAAAGAGAGTCAAATTCGAGAGCTTCGGAGATGGGAGATATCAGTGCCTTAGTGCGACTGAGCGAGGCACACTGCCATCAGTGATTATTGATGTCAAGTTATCAGTAAGAAGTTACCGGGTCAGATGACAACAAAACAAAAGAGAGAGATGATTGCCCGCCCGGTCTCGGATCTCGGGTCAAGTCCACATCAGAGCTCAATGGATCAAAACGACCATCCAACATTTTCTTCTCTGTATATATATTAGAACAACAAATATAAGAGAGATCCTTGAAAAAAATAAAAAAATAAAGATTAGGAGTATCAATGGATGCACAAACCCAGAGATAAATCAATGCCCAGCTCCTTAGAAAGACCATTTTAGCTCCTTTCTCCCTTGAAGCCAAATTTTTCTCTCCCGAGCGCGCGCACAGACGGGGAGATGCTATATTTTGGTCAGTTGGACGAGAAGCTAAGACTAAAGGGTATTTACATATCCTTCCCTCCGATTCCAATGAGCAGCGCCGTCAAGCCCTTTCATCTGGTTACTGCTGCTACAAAGAGTGCACGGTGTCGTGGCAGACGCGAGCAAGAAAGATTTCGTTTTTAAAAATTCTACTTGGTGAGTAGAAAGAATTCCTTCAAGATTCTGATGATCACCAACGCCATATGGGTTAGTAGAATCGGGGATTTACTTGCCCTTATGGCATACGTAGTAAGTGAGAGAAGTTTTTCTTTATTAATCTTAGTAATTAGGATTTAATTAACATTGTGAGATTAACATGGTAGTTAGGAGCATCCAGCAATGGGCTCGATGACAAAAGCTAACGGGTTGAAGCCTGTGAATCCCGACAATGGGTTAACCAGCTGAAAGTGAAGTGGAAAGCCTTTGGTTTGGTATGATGATATACTATACCGCTCGTACATTGGTATGAGATATAGATACGATACATCGTACAGATACTATTTAGGGTATGATATATTATGAATACATTGATAAATTATAATTTCTATATCTTGTTATTTAAAAATAGATAAATAATAAGCATTTCATGGAATACAATCAACTGATTTTAAGAAATAAAAAGTTTATAAATTAAGTAGAAATGTCACATTCACTCAAATAATTCATTTTGATTTTTTAAAAACATCCACACGCCCCCACAATTTGTGAATGACTTTTATTATATATAAAAATCATAAAAAAATACCCTATTTTCTCTTTCTTAGAAATGATTGATTTATATCCATCAAGTATCCATAGGTATTAAATATAAATATAAATATAAATATATTTTTAAACTAACACTAAATATCTAAAATAATATTTTATTTTTCAATAATTCAATATATATTTGAGAAGTATTTGAAATACATGAAAAAAATAGCATGTCACATATTATATTGAATATGAATATCAGGGAGTTTCGTTTGAGATAAAAAAAACAACCGAACTAAATTTTTTTAGAAAATAAAAATTAAATAAAATCAAATTAAAAATTAGTTTCATTGGACCAATAGAGATTTTTTAAGGTTCCATGCTTCATACATAGAGGATATACTATTTTTTTTTTAATTTTTGCTATTAAATAGAAATAAAGAAACTTATTTACTTGTTATATTTTGTTTTTTTAAAAAGGTAAAATAAAAAACCCGGTGGCATTTTTTAAAATTATTCTGTTTGGATTGGAAAAACTTTCACAATGTATTGTTTTCAAACAAACAACAAAACAAATTCCTTTAAAAATTTTGAAGAAAAAGAAAGAACGAAATTAATGACACTCCCCAAAAGCATCGCTCTTGCACTTTACATTGAGGCTCCTGCCACCCATGATGAATGTACGTATTCATGGTATTTTTTTTATAATTAAGTTAAGTTTTTTAATTGAAAAGTTTTTTTATTGATTAATTTTTTTAATAACAAATAAATACATAAAAGTTTAAAAAATAATTTTAAAAAATTTATTTTTCAGCAGACAAACAAAACCGTAGAATAAGTTTATAATGATGAATGTACGCATCCTCACCAATTCGTGATATATAAGCACTTTCATTTTTCCCGGCCATAACCTAAAACCCTATACATTGCCGCCGGTCAAAAGAAACCACAGTATTTGTTTTCATGACACCCAGGAACAAAAGACGGTCATTGCATCAGTTCAAACTTCAAAAGCTCGTCACAATAAACTCTCCAAAATGACACCCTATTTTTTTTTTTTTACAAGCTGAACACAAAGCCCATTGCTTTTCTAAAACAAGCTGAATAGAAAATCCACGAGTACAGCATGGAGGCACAGTGAGATGCCTGCCCAAGAAAAAACGGGAAAACCATCCATGTGCAACATGCTCATAGATGTAGCTATTTAGTTATTTCATGGCTTAGCCACTGATTATGAACTATTGTGGCGGCCCTTTTTGTCTGCCACCTTCCATAAGATAACAGTATTTAACAAAACATTGTTCCCATGATGTAAGGAGAGGGCCCCGACTGGACAAATCGGACAGCAACTAAAGACCAAGCTGCAAACTCCATATTTACCAATTTCGACAGAGATTGAGACAAACCTCTCGATAAATATGACGGGCTAACACATTAGAGAAAAAGAGAAGAAAAGGCAAACACATGCATGCCAACCAATTTAGAAACATTCCCATAAAAAACAGAGTCCCCAAGTGGAATCAAATCATAATCACGCATACATACAGCTAAATATTTACCACTCTTGCGATGAGGAATATCCCATTTTACATAGAATTAAAAATACTAGGCGGTGGTCCAGTGGTAAGAACTTGGGATCAAGAGGTTTGCTTTCTTTGTGGTCTCAGATTCAAGCCCTGTGGTTGCTCATATGATGGCCATTGAAGGCTTACATGGTCGTTAACTTCAGGGTCTGTGGGATTAGTCGAGGTGCGCGCAAGCTGGCCCGGACACCTACGTTAAACTAAAAAAAAAAAAAATACTACTGGCAAAAATAACAACACAACTAAGTTCTAGGCCGTTTGTTTGTAAAGAATTAGTTTTCTTTTAAAAAATAATTTTTTTGAAAAGTAAATTCCAAGAAAGTAAATTATTTTTCAATATTTGGTAGTTTCGTGAAAAATAAGTTGGAAAATAATTTGCAGTATTTGATTATGTTATGAAAAATAAGCTGCAAAATAACTTATTAATATTTTATTTTTTTTAAAATTTATTAAAATAATAAGAAACAAATCTTACAAATTAAAAAGTTGAATGAGAATGGAATTGAACAAAAACTAATTTCATAAATTATCTCAAATAAAATAAATAATAATTAAAATAATAGAGATCAAATATAACAAATAAAAAAAATTAAAATATGATAAAATTAAAATAATAATAATTACAATTTTATAAATTATTTTAAATAAAATAAGTAACAATAAAAAAAATGAGGACCAAATTTGATAGATAAAAAATTTCAATTTAAAAAATGATAAGAGAAAAGTAAATAACAATTATAAAAATAAGAACCAAAGTTAATATAAAAATCAAATTAAATCAAATTTTAAGGAAAGAATTTGTAAAAAAATATTCAAACAAAATATATAGTAATAAAAAGTTTAAGGATTAAATTTGACATAATTAGTAAATAATATGATATTTTTAAATTTTTCACAACTTCTAAAAAGTGTTTTCTGCCCAAAATAAAAAAAATATTTTCCTAGAAATCAAGCCAAATTTTTCTTTAACATAAAATTATTTTTATTAACCAAAAAATATTTTCTATTAATCAACTTTTCTAATAACAAATAAATAAATAAAATTTAAAAAATAATTTCTCAAAAACTACTTTTCATAAACAATCCCACCTAGCAAAACCATTTAGACTCTTCAGCGTAGATTCAGATGCAAAGCTCATCATCTCCATTATTATTTATTTCTAAATACCACGCACACAAACAAGCTATACAGCCTCGAGTGATTTTTTTCTTGTTGTGGGCTCTCCATCTCAACTAACCCACCTTTTATCTCCGAATGGGGGCCACCTAGGAGTGATATGTTCTTAAAGGCTATTTGTGGATTATTATTATTATTATTAAGTACCTTAATATGAACCATAAATGTATCATATATATATATATATATAAAATCTGGGAAAGAAGAAAAAGAAAAGAACATGGTTATTGTTTTGACTAACATAGTGGCGCCCTCCGAGGGACGCCTTTTCTCTTGTGCAATTGTCTTCTTGGTTTCAAAGCTGAATTCATCCAGCCTTGAGTATCCTCAGACATATCAGTCAAGGAAAGTGACGATTCGTTCTCACTTGAATGCTTTTCTGCATTGGGGTTTTCCTTCCAGGAAAGGTTGGTAAATTCCTGAATTGATAAGGAGATGATTTCATGGCTTTGATCTTTAAGCTCCACTGAAACAGCTGAAACCTGAAAATACAATCAGAAATCACCGTGAGGGGTATTTCTTTGCGATCCTGAGCAAGCAAGGTGCCAGTCCTTCGATTCGAATGAAAATATTGTTGGAATAGAAGAAACATAAAGCAATAAAATGATGCCGATACTATAAAGTTAATCCTGGTTACCTTGCATGCAATGGAGCAGAAACGATTGGGAACATCTTGCAGATATCTTGCACATGCTTCACAAGAAGCACCGAACTTTGCTTTCGTGGATGGTCTTGCATCTTTAGACTGAGGCCGTGGTTTCAGATGAATAGCCTTTTCACCGTTGATCTTATAGGTCTGCCGAATCAAATTAGTTTTCCTTCAGAAACCATAATCAGTCATTTGCAAATAAAATTCTATCAAAAGGGGGGATGAAAGAATGGCAGGATTGAGAGATAAGAAAAACAGAAAAAGATTAACAATCTGATAAATTTAATCCCATTAAAGACTTCTATACATATCAGAAATCTTTACTCTCTAACTCTTTATCAAGAAAGATACATAATTCAATCACAACTATTAATAAATAAATAAAAAACCTGAATTTTAGAGCAATCTAGATGTTTTTGAATCTCTTGAAGGCGAACAACATCATGGTAAACATATTTGCAGATCTGGAGTTGTCTATGAAGGCAATGAGACTCCATACAATGTCGACAACACCCAACACTGCAATCCATACAGAACACGTTTTTCTCGTTCTTTCTACGTTCTTGATGGTTGCTGCAAGAATCAAAGAAATCGCTATGGAGAAGAGTAGTGAGCCAATCCGTGTTTTTTACATAAATTTTGCAGCCTACCTGCAACAATAAAGAACATCAAAGATTATTTATTGTAATTCAATTCAACAACTGAGCAATCCCAATAATTCAAATCACAAATTGATAAGATAAAAAAAGATGTCAATTAAATCAAATTGCCTGGAATTAATTCCAACCAACAAAAACAGACATCCGAGTTTCTTAAATTTCTCTCTACTGAGAAACAAGCAAACAGTCCAAGAGTCTAAAATTGCTGAAAAACCAATCAAACTGAGTGAAAGAAGTAGCAACAATTAAAACTGATCCAAGACAAAGAATTCATACCATTTCTTATGGTTTGAGATAGAACTGTACTGTTGTTGACAGGCGGTTCAATTCAGTGAAAACCAAGAATTTTGCAAACAGATGTTGTGAAAAAGAAAAGAGCAAAAGAAGAGAAAAGAGAGAAGGGAAAGCATAAGGAATATGAAAGGTTTATGTTGATATAAGGCATGCACAAGATAAATTAAGAAAGAAGAGAGAGAGAGAGAGAGAGCATAAAAGGAAAGAGAAATCGTTGTGAATGTTGTTTACTGCTCTACTCAGCACAGCAGTGGCCTACCAGCGGCGGGAACGTAATGTACAATATCTCTCTATTATGGAAAATACTAAAAAAAAAAAAAAAAAACATAGAATTTTCTACAGACGGAACTATAAAAGAACAAGAGTTAACTCTGTTGTGGAGTCCTGAGATGGCACTGAGCTTGCCCATGCCCATTTATTCTTGCCATAGAAAATAAAATAAAATGATACAAAATAGTGTAGTGTATTATGATGATCACTTTCATAATCCTTTCACTGTCCCATTTATTTCATTCTGAATTGGAGAGAGTTTAATTCTCTTCTTTAATGTAATCAGAACAGTCAATTCTCTTCAATATTAGTCTACTCTTAGTGAATCTTTCATCTTCCCTGCGAAATTCATCGACAAGGAATATTTTCAAAGCTTTGTACTAATGAAAACTGAGTATATCTTGTTCCTCGCTCTCATTTTTTTTTTATTATTTAAAATGATTTTCTTTAATGTATTTTAAAGCTAAAAATATTTTTAAAAACAACAAACAAATACAAGGGTTTTGATATATTTTGTTTTTGAAAAATATAATTTGTGAAAAAGCACCATCACGTCATTTTTTATTATTATTATTATTAATGTTACGAGTTTTCTTTTCTCTACTCGTGAAAAGATCGTCGTGAGGTGGAAAAGAAATCTTGGGGATTTGACAAAAAGAGATTTGGTTTTATTGAGCCTCACTTTGATCCAATAAGTCAGCCTTTTCGAAATTGCAAGTCATAATTTATCCTCAATCATGGAAATGTGAATGCCGATATTGTCCTTTGAATTGTGGCAGAAAAGAGACAATAAACTACAGAGACAGCCTTGACTTTAAGGGCCATAACGAGGGTCTTTATATGTAAAGGTAATTAAATGAAAAAGGTACAGAGAAAGGAATTCCTGTATTCGCTCCGAAATTTGTTAAACATACACAGCCTGTTTTGCAGTGTGGTCAGTGCTGTACTCTGCGTGTTTTTTAATGTTTTGTGTTCCAAAATATATTAATATAGATTTTTTTATTTTCTTTTTATTTTTAATACGAGTAAATAAAAAATATTAATTTGATTTTTTTTTAAAGTAAAAACGATTTTTAATCGAAAAGGCAGCTGGCAGCTTCAATTTATCATTATCGTTTTTTCACTCACATTTGTCACCATGCATTCCTTCGAGGAAATCACCTTTCTTTTTTTTCTTCTTGAAAAAGTTAATATATATGAGTGGTTGGATGTATAATAGTTATCCCAACACTTTTTTATTTTTTATTTTTATTCTTCATATTTGTTCAAAAATCCAATTACTCGCTGATCTGATAATAAAAAAATATTATAAAAATATATATTAAAAAATTACATCTTTTCTGGTGTTTTTAAAATATATATCTCTAACTAATTTGATAATAACAAAAACAAATTATTATAAAAATATTTAAAAAACTGCATGTTTTTCTCAATCCGGTGTTTTTGAAAAATATATCCAAAAGTTTCCCAATAAAATCTTTCTTGATGTATCAGTTATAAATGGTTTTGTATATGTCCTGGAAAATTTGACTGTTCTTTTAATTAATTGGTGATGTGTACTCCTAGTCGTCTAGACTTATTTTATTTGCATGTGCTGCCTAGAAAAAGTAAAATCCACCGTCTCCGACCCAAACCACCACCCAAGCAATCTTGACCTCTCCAGGATTAAGACAGGACTATAATATGAAGCTTTGCAAGGTAGAAATCATTCCCCAGATCAGTCAAAACAGTACTACTAGCTAGGCAGCCCTTTGGAACACTTGAAGAAGATAGTGGTAGCTGAAGGGTTTGCTTAGCACATACAACAGCAGACAAACGAAATCCCCTTTCCGCTTAGAATATTACCTTATCCTGATTTAATCGGAAATCGGGTTTTATACAGAGCAGGGGAGGAGTTTCAGAACATTTTAAAACTGTCTGCCAGTGATTTGGTCTCCACTGAGCTTTGGCTCGACAACAAGGTATCTCCATGGATAATCCTGTATGTCATTTCTCATTGGATTTTTCATTCAAATAGAGATTTTGAAATGGATCGATTCTGCATGAACTCGATGAAAGGCCTGGACAATCCGGGACTTGGTTCCCTTATCTTTCTACTCCTGGCAAATTTACTGTACTGAAATTTCAAATAGAATATTTCTTAACTTTAATATTCTACAGGAGCTCATAATTAGTACATACATTAATTATATACTATTCTTGAAAAAACATTATCAAAGATATATCAGTTCAAATGGCGATTCACCTGCTGGTTAAATCAATGACAAAGAATTATCAGTTGAGCCGATGAATAACGCTGAATTATCATAATCTAGTTTCTATATTATCATAAGTTTAGATTTATTCAGGGTCCATAAAACATTTTATTTCAGAGTAACTGATATCTTAAATTATTTTTCTTTTAATTTTCCTGTTATTTCTTATTGAATTTGATTTGATTTATATTCTCTTAAACTTCTTTTTTTACGTGGCCATTAACTTAATTATACAGTAACTTCAATATTACATCGATTTTTATAATAATAATAATAAAAAAAAAAGTCATCATGAACTCCTTTTGCGTCCATATGTCTTGTCAAGGAAGATACGTGTGGCTTTCTTTGCTTCTCCCAGTTGAACGGTGATAACAGATGGAAACATTTGCCATACAAGGCCTCCAATTTATTTATTTATTTATTTAAGTTCGATGATAAATGATATATTTAATGGCAATTTATTTTTGTGGTCTAATTGTATTTTTTTTTAAAAAAAATTTAAATTTAAATTTTTATATTTTTAAATTATTTTGATATCTTAATATTAAAAATTTAAGTTAAAATATTTTAAAAAACAATCCCTACCACAATTACAAAACTTTACCACCATATTTTACATTAACAAAAACTAAACCCTATTTTTGGATGATTTTAAATACGCACCCCTACATTGCGATTTTATAAATTAAATATGATTTGATAGGTTAAAGTTGGGGCATTAGTCAATTTTTTTTTTAACTCAAGCAACCACTAAAAAGCATGTGAAACACTTTTATAATTAGTTATATGTCCCCGCGTTGTAAAGATGATACAATTTTATATTATTATCATAATATCTAGTTTCTATATTATTATGGCTATCATAATTATGTGTTTTTGTATTGTATCTATAATGTTTGAACAAAAATAATAAATAGATTTCAATATCTATGAAAATGATTAACCCAAATTTTTTATAATTCGTACAATTTTTTTTAATTTGATATCAATTTTAATTTTTTTTTATTGAATGATTTTGAATTTAGAAAAATTTTATCATGAAAAGGTAATAAAATTTATAAAACTATATGATATATTACGTTGGCTTTTGGCGCTGTACCTTTGGATCGAACAGGTAATCGAAGGATGCACTGTTATTTACACGATTGCTGCAGTATTAACTAGTCTATGGACAAATGTTTTGGTACCAGAAATTTCTCCAACATCCTAAAACATAAGAAACTCTTTTGATATTTGAAGCACCCTGCTATCCATCTCTGAGTCCTAGCAGAATTAAGATGAAACGGGAATGGCTTTGTAAATTACAACTCCTGAACTTTTCCATTGGTTCTTGTTTTCTTTGTTATTCAGGTTTCAGCCATGGATAAGTTTTGGCTGTGGATGGTTTTATAGGCTTTCTATCCGAAACAATCTTCCTCTGTCCAGATTACTGATATCACCGTGTCAACAACTATTGAGATTGTGTTTCTATTGACCATTATTTGATGAATGATGAGAATTGCTCTAAAATGACCCTGAGAGATTGTAATACGTGCTTAATTGATTTTAATCATTTGGCTACTTATTGCTTATCCTCAATACAGATATTTTACAAACTGTGTCAGAGCTTTGGTGGGGATGCACCGCAGGCTCTATTCAGTTCTTCAGAAGGGCTTGCAAGTTGTTCACCAGAAAATACGAGATTCTGGATTTTGAGATTTATCTCTGATCAAGCTTCAGCTACGGCCTTTTCAAATATCCTTGCTCTGGGTATCGTTTTTCTGTAATTTTTTTGTTTTTTAACAGTCGCAGGAATATAGTGTTGAAGAATGACAATGATAAGACGTTACTGGAAGGAAAAGGATGATCGTTTTCTTTTAGTTTCAGCTGTTCGTTTGTTATTCTTTTCCTTTCTGTTATTTTCTTCTTTTGCTTTTCTGTTAGTCCTTTCTAACCTGACGTATAGCTGGTGCAACATGGACAGTAGGTCATTCATTTCTCGTGGGATAGCAGCCCTAAGGTGTATATATGTATGGCTGCGTTCATCTTGTAAAACAACATAACAAGAGAATAAATATATCCAGAATGAGCAGTGCTCTTCAGTAGAACAATCAAACTATCCCGTTCTCTAATTTTCTTCCGTCTGCAACTTTTATCATTTCTCATATGGTATCAGAGCTTCTGGTTCTCTAGATAAGTATGGAAACAAAAAACCAACAAACACCAACCTCAACTATGCATTCAACATCACGCTTCCACAACCTATCAGATCAAAATAACCCATATCGACTTGACAACGGTGATACATCGGTTCTCAGTCTGGTGACCGATCTACTAACCACAGAAAACTATGCTACTTGGGCAAGAGCCATGAAAAGGGCCCTTAGAGCCAAGAACAAGCTGGGTTTTGTTGATGGCAGCATAACAAAACCAACAAATCCCAACGATCCTCTTCTGGATGCTTGGGAAAGATGCAATGATATGATTGTCTCCTGGATTCATAACTCTGTAAGTCCCTCAGTGAAATCCTCTTTCATCCTTGTAGATAATGCATATGAAATCTGGAGGGAACTCTGTGAGAGACTTACTCAACAAAACAGACCACGGATTTTTCATTTAAAAGGAGCTCTAGCGAACTTAACACAAGGAAATGATTTAGTCAACATCTATTATGGAAAGCTAAAATCAATTTGGGATGAGTTAGCATTGCACTGTCCCATGCCCGAATGTTCTTGTGGACAGATGAGGGTCCTAACTGATCGGTACCAACAAGACTGTGTAATTCAATTCCTCATGGGATTGAATGAAACATTCTCCAACATACGGGATCAAATCATGCTGATGGATCCAATACCACAAGTCAGCAAGGTTTTCTCTCTCGTTCAACAACAGGAAAAACAACATCAGATGTTACTTTGCACATCTACCCCCGATTCAATGGCTTTTTTCACCAGAAACACATCCACAAACTTCAAGACCTTCAACAGACCCTATTGCCCCCATTGCAAAATCCAAGGACATTCTTTAGAAGATTGTTTCAAAGCTGGAAATGCAAAACCTCCTGTTTGCAGCCATTGTAATATAAGTGGTCACTTGGCCGAAAAGTGTTACAAACTAGTGGGATACCCTCCAGGACACAAGTTGTATAACAAAGGGAAGAAACCGAATATCCATACCAGACAAACCAACATGATCATAGCAGAAGATTTTCCGAAGCACCATGTTGACAAGATGGATTTGATTTCAAATCAATATCAGAAAATCTTACAATTACTCCATGAGAACCATAACTCAACAAAGACTCATTCCTCTATGGCTCCACATTCAACTGTTCCTATGGCCAACTCCACAAGTCTTCCATCTATGTCTGGTATCGTAACTTGTCTCTCCATTTCTGCACATAAAGTTTTTGATATTACTAACGTTCCTTAGATTATCGATACAGGAGCTACAGATCATATGATTTATAGAACTATATTTTTTACACAAATTACAGCCACCGTGTCCTACAATGTCAAACTTCCCAATGGACAAGAAATCCCAGTCACACACATAGGCACTGTTAAACTTTCAAATTTGATCACTCTTGAGAATGTTTTGTGTGTCCTTTCTTTTACTTTCAATCTTCTTTCTGCGCCAACATTAATTAAAAGCATCTGCTGCTGTTTTATTTTCCTGTCCAATGTTTGTTTTCTGCAGGACCTTATGTCATGGACAACGATTGGATTGGGTGAAATGAAGAATGGTTTATACCAATTCCATCACATTCAAGTATCTCCTACTGCCTTGATGTGTAAATTATCTAAGTATTTTGATACCCACCGTCTGCATTCTGCTTGTACCACAAATACTAGTCCTGTTTTTCATTTGTGGCATTACCGTTTAGGCCATATTTCCAACTCTAGATTGCAATTGATTAGAGATCCTATTGTAATAAAAAACTCATGTTCTACTGAAACTCCTTGTTCTGTTTGCCCCATGGCGAGACAACACAAACTTCCTTTTAATCACAGCTTACACAAAACTTCTTTAAACTTTGAACTTATACAATGTGACTTATGGGGACCATGTTCTGTGACTGCCTATGATGGGAGTAGATATTTCTTAACAATTGTTGATGATATGTCTCGTAGCACTCGGGTTTATTTGCTCAAAAATAAGTCAGACACACAAAGATCCATAGAGTCATTTTATAACCTTGTTAACACCCAATTTGGAACTAGGATTAAGTACCTAAGAAGTGATAATGGAACAGAGTTTCAGCTGAGAGATTTCTATCATAAAAATGGTATCATCCACCAAAAGACTTGTGTAGAGACCCCACAACAAAATGGGATAGTGGAGAGAAAACACCAACACCTCTTGAATGTTGCTAGAGTCCTTAGATTCCAAGCTAATCTGCCCTTAGATTTTTTAAATGATTGTGTTCTTACTGCAACTTATCTTATAAACCGCATCCCTACGCCCCTACTGCAAAATACAACA
>Ga0307515_10016069_pt1 | contig 13737 bp, 8 predicted proteins | sample 17_EM_MG_FD_194513 | JGI IMG/M metagenome (GOLD analysis project Ga0307515, IMG submission 194513) | Populus trichocarpa ectomycorrhiza microbial communities from riparian zone in the Pacific Northwest, United States - 17_EM | ecosystem: Host-associated > Plants > Roots > Unclassified | place... | reverse complement strand
GCCCTCTACCGAAACAGAGGCCCTGCTCCCCCGCTCATCCAGTTCTTTATTGGACAATTGCTTGAACCATTCCGAGGAGTGGGTCCTAGTTATCTCCTCTCGTTTTTTCTTGGACGACTCATCAAAGTGGGCGATCCTCTCCTGCAGGAGGGTAGCTATGTTCTTACCGGCTTTTGGCTTCTTGAAAGCCATGCCCTGGGCTGGGGCCGGTGCTCCCTGGCTCACTGGCTTCCGTGCCAGGACTTGCCAGGGGGACATTTCGCTGGGGACGAAGTGTTTACTAGGCTTCGGGGCAGCCTCGTAAGCTGGTATCGCCGCTGGCCATTTATGGGGCGTCCTCGCCGGCGGGGGCGCCCTGGCCCAAACCTGTCTATTAGCCTTCGTCACTGCGGGCCACTTCGTTCCACTTTTTTTTTTTTTTTTTTTTTTTTTTTGTGGGTCAGGGAGGCGGCTCTGCCGCCGACTGCACGACAATGCCAGAGGGGGGAAGTGGTCTCCCGGCCCCCTCAGCTGGCAAGTCTGTGGAGTGGCGCCCCGTCGTCCGGCACCGCCTGTTCTCTAGAACTCTCCCTACCGTCACCCGCAGGAATCTGGTTTAAGACCCCGTTGCCTGTTGGAGGCGCCAATACAGCCCACTGTTCCTCAACAGGGAAATGGTCTCCCGTCGCCTAAGAGGAATTTCCAGTGTGTGATGGCTTCAGAGGCCGGGAGTGTGGGGGTCGCCAGCGGCCGGAGCGACCGTGGAATACCCACTAAACCTGCGGGGGGCCTCCTGTCCGACATCGGTGATGATGACCCCTGCCTGCGGCTGACAGGGCGCACCTTACTGGACCGCCCAGAAATGGTTTAACGTCCCTCCCTGGGACCCCGCCGTCTGCCCAAAGTGAGCTCAGACAGGACCCGCTATTCCCCACCTTACGACAGGAGTATAACCTGCCCCCAGAGGGTGGAGAAAGGGTGATGAAGACGACGTGGGACGTTTTGTCAGTGATGTGGAATCTCCTCTACGCTAGGCGTAGGCGTCATCCGTGAGAGCCCGCAGAATTGCCTCTCGACTAGGGAGGCATCGCGAGCGCTCATTCGCGACTGGCGCCTGAATGGCCCGTAGAATAGATTTACCTTTCCTAGAGAGCTGTACTCCAGTGCCTTGTCTCAGGAGGTGGGACACGGGGGGTGGCAGGCACCCGAGATCGCCTACCATGGGGGCGATCGCAGGGCCAGGGGCAATGTCAGGCGGTTTCCCGTTATTTTCGTCCGCCGTTCCCTGTTTCAGCAAATGTGCTGGGACCGGAGCAGACAGTATATCGTGTAGAGAGGCTACACAGTTCGCGGGCACGAATCGGAAATCTGCGTCGTGGATCTCCTTCATGCGCCACTTCCACAGGGCCCAATAGTAGTTACCTATTACCCATTCCCGTTGTTGTCTGGATTTCTTCAGACTCTTGAGTATCTTCTTCCGTCCCTTCACTATGGGGTAGGCTGCGTCCTCTAGCGCCCCCAGCGCAAGGAGGGGGAACCAGGGTGACGCGCCCCATGAGTCAGGGGAGAGTGTCTTAAAGCTAGAATTAGGGTGCAGAGCGCCCAGGACTGTCATTAGACACGTCAACAGGGGCTGCAATACGTAGGCGCCGCAGCCTAGAAGAATGTGTCCCAGAGTCATCTCCGCCCCGCACGGGCAGAACCGTCCCATGTCGGACTTAGTGTGTCCCCGGCCATAGTACCTGTGACCGAGGACCTGCGCCCCGTTCATCTCTTTCCAGAGCACCTCTTTCATCCCCTCGGGAATGGTCAGGCTCCACACTTTCCCGATGTAATTCCCTGGGTCCAACACCACCCCAAACATAAAGCCTAGGGCGACCATCCACCTGTCAGAGAAGGTCTCGAACTTCAATGTCTTCGCGGGTGCCCCCATTCGCGTGTGCACTACCAGCTTGGTCAGGTAATCTAGAGGCTGGTGGCAAAGGACGGGGGCGTTGTCAATCCACCCACTCGGCACTGTCAGCGAGCCAATATCCAAAGGTCTGCCCTTCGTACGACCCTCATTGGCAAGCTTATCGGCGAGGTTATTCATGACGTCGTTTCCGTGAGCTTTGGCTTTTTCGAACCGCAGCCTTCCTGTCCTATCCCGCAGTAAGTAGAGGAGTGTTTGTAGGAGGGGTGTTGGTGGTCCCCTATTTAGATGCCGAGGGGCATCGCCCCATCCGTCTCTCTCCATGGCCAGGAGGCCTCCGTCCAGTAAGCCCAGAACGAAGGTAGAGTCGGTGTGGATGACCAAGTGGGCATCCCGCCAAGCCATCAGGCACAGCGTGACGGCTGCAACTTCGGCGACATTGTTAGAGAGGGTCGCCCCTGTCAAAGAAACGGCGTCCTGGAACTGCATGTCTGATACCCACGCAGAACCTGCGGTGCAGACATCAGTACCGTTGTCTTTAGCGGATCCATCCGTCCAGATATGTATATCCCGCTCATAGGTAATGGGGTCCGCTCTCCTGCCAGCAGGTGGCGCGGCTGGGGTGTATTCAACCATGTGGTCCCGTACCCTAGTCCTCTTGTAGGCGTCTGTGACGATCCGTCCCACAATGATCGATTTCGGGGCCGTAAAGATCCTCACGCAACCGAGGGGGCCGTTCATGTTGGGCCAGATATTAATGCTCTGGTGCGTGCCCAGGGCGCCTAGATTCCTCAGCGGCGACCAGCTTGATGCGTGCACCAGTTCCTTCATGGCCGTCACTGTCCTTTTCAGGCCTGTTCCTCTGAGGGGAGGGGGAGCGTAAAGGTGGACCACCTCACGCACTCCGCTATCCCTAAGGTCAAGCAATTTCTTGAATCTCTGTGAGCCTGGCCTAGGCAGGGCTGGGTGGTTAAGGATAGGCACCCCCATCCTCGCCACGACGGATGGGGCAGCACAGACCATGTCCAGCCCGAACTTCCTAGCGGTCAGGAATGCCTGGGATACCCTGCTTTGCAGTAGGGAGGGCATTGTGTGTGCTTGTTGTAGGAAAGGGTTAAAGCCCCCGTGTGTGCCGGCTCTACTGGACGTAGAGGCCATCTTAAGGTCCATCCAGGTCCACTGTTTCCAGGGCACCCTCTGATCCCCTGTGACTAGGTCGCTCAGGAATTTCAGGTCAGTAGCCATCTTTCGGGTCGCGAGGGAAGGCGTATTGAGGCCTCCCTCCACCAGAGGGGCCTCCAAGGTTTTGTAGGCCATCGCGGAGAACTTCCCCCGGACGAAGTTCATTATTTTGTTCCCGATTCTGTTGAGCATGTTTGGTGGGATACCATTACCATCCATCAAGAAATGGCACCTGGAGAGCATGAGGGCTTTCGCCAGAAGTGACCTATTCCTCGCAGAAGCACCAATCGCCCGCCACTGCGATATAATCTTCTTTATGTGCTTGTCAATTTGCATCCATCTGTCAGTCGCAAAATCTCGGCTACCGACCCAGACCCCCAGTATGCGCAGGGGGTCTGCAGGCGGCAGGATGTGTGCGCCCGGTATAGACTGGCCGCCCATGTCCTGCTGGGTGTAGCAAGCAAGTTGGAAGTCATGTGGACCAACCGGCTTAACGTCCGTCTTGTCCATGTTAAACTTCGACCCGATGGTCTTGGACACTGAAGACAGACAGTCAGACACTTCTTGCACAGAGTCGTCTTGTCCAATGAAAAGGTTAATGTCGTCAGCATACAGCATGACTTTCATGGGTGCCAGGCCTGGCACGGCAAGGCCTTTGACCACCTGTCGCAACTTAATGGCTAGGGGCTCAATGGAGAAGTTGAACAGTAGGCATGACAGTGGGTCACCTTGTCGCACACCCCGTTTCAACGTGAAGTACGGGCTGTACCCACTGTTAATGCGAACTCTAGATTTGCAGTTGTTGGTGAGGTCACTGATTAGCAGGATAAGATCAGGGGGGAGCCCTGACGCAACCAGGACCTGCAAGAGCCAGGGCTGGTCCACCCTGTCGTAAGCCTTTGCCTGGTCCAGGCCGACTATGAAACCTGGTGTGCCTGTTACGTCACAGAGGTGCGCAACCTCGGAGGCTAGCCTAGTGTGCTCATTCATAAGTCGCCCCGGCATGAAACCTTTTTGGTCCGGGTGGAGCTTGGCCACCGCCCAGGGGGCGAGCCTTGAGTTTATCAGGTTAGTGTACATTTTACAGTCCGTATTCATGGACGAGATCAGCCTGTAATTAGACACCAGGGTAGGGTCTCCCTTTTTATAGAAGAGGCTGATGTTAGCATTTTTGAACCCCGCTCTGGAGGAACCTCTCTCAGCGATATCCTTCGTCAGGCTGGCAAACGCCGACCAGAACGTCATGGGCGGGTCGTCGCTGTCCTGTAGTCCAGCGAGCATTCTTATGAGTCGCTTCCAGAAGCTGTAGTGGATGCCGTCCGGCCCCGGGGCGGTGTTCAGCATCTTCAATAGGAGGGCTCCCATCTCTTCCTCTGTGAAGGGCCCCTCCAAGACATCCTCTGGCTTAGGGTCGGGGCGTTGCTGGCTCTGGACTCTGACTTCCTCCAACAGTGTCTGCTGCGCATCGAGTCTCTCACGGTCAGCGCGTTCAGGGGTGTGCAAGTCAAAGAAGTAATCCCTAGCTATGCATGTCATACCGGCGAGGCTTGTTTGGGCAACATTATCGGTCGGCCGCCGCAGCCCCTCCACAGAGACCGATGCTCGGCTGCCTCTCTCATCCAGCTCTTTGTTAGAGGACTGTTTGAACCATTCAGACGAGTGGGTTCTGCTCATTTTCTCCCACTTAGCCTTTGTGGAGGAGTCCAGAGCAGAAGCTCGCTCCTTCAAAAGATCGGCCACGCCCTTTTCCCCTCGTGGCGCCAGGAACTGTATCGGGCTAGCCTTGCCCTTATTTGGCGCGGCGGGGGGTTGCTTCTTTGTCATGACCTGCCATGGTGATGCCTCGCTGGCGACAAAGTGTTTGCTCGCTTGTGGCGGGATCTCGTAAGAAGGTATAGCGCAGGGCCATTTAGGTGCAGTTCTGGCTGGGGGGCGCTGTCTGGCCCACAATTGTCTGTTAGCACTCATGACCGCGCTCATTATCATGTCAGGCGACACTTCCTCTCTCTTCATAGCCACCACCCAGTCCTTCTTACTGGACTTTTTCATAGCCCTTACCTCACTCAATCCTTTGTCAAGGACAGTACCTTTGAATTCAGCCCATCTTTCCAGCGTAATAGGGCCACCGGCCGTCAATGTGTTCCAAGCCAGCATAACTGCTGGCCAGAATCTTTTTGCTTTGTCGAGGACCTCGAGGCTTGGCAGCCTGGGCGCCGGTTTGGCCTTCTCAATCTTCGGCTTTCTCGGGTACACAGGTACCATTATAAGCCTGTGGTCCGAGACCCCCGTGTCTAAGGGCGCTACTTTGCCGGCCGACCAACCCTGTACTGGTCGGTATATCCTGTCCAGTCAGGAGTACACTCAGCCGTGCGCTGTAGCCTTGCTGTAAGACCACAGAGGTGGGGCGGGATCCGGGCCCGCCATATCGGTAGAACCGCATAGCGCTTTTACATCATTAAACGCGGTTAGCAACCTGATTGGTGCCCTGTCTGGGTGGTCAGTCGGGAATCTGTCCCTAGCGAATTCCACAAAATTCCAGTCCCCGGCCGCGAAGCAACCACTCCAATGTGTTCTGGCTTGTCGCCTTACGAACGCCTCTAGCCTACCACTTAGTCTCTCGTAGAACGTAGTTAGGGATGACTGCCCCCTCGATATATCCCCGTACACCCCAAGGATCCAGAAAGACTCCCTGCTGGTCCTGTGGGACGCGTGGACCATTATTGCGTACCCTGGGACTATAACTTCTTTGTGCAGGACTTCCCATCCTGACCCGGCTTTAACCATGATTGCTACCCCGGCTCTGTGTGCTAGGCCAGATTGCTCCAAAACCTGTACTCGCCGGCTGATCGGGAGTGAGACAGTGTGCGTCTCCGTCAGAACCATCATGTCGATGTCTTCCAATGTCAGTAGGTGCTCTACTAGGCGTATCTTGGACTTGTCCTTGGGCGCAGACCGAGAGCCTTGTCCGCACATGTTCCATGTGGCTAACCTAAAGGGCTTCCTGGTTAGCTCGAGGGGGGGGTTCTCCGGCTCTGCCTCAGCCCCATCTGGGAACCTCCCTCTGGTCCTTTTGGGGGCCGAGGTCTGGCCTAACCCAGAGCTGGGGGGGGGCGGATCGCTGTTTGTGCCTGCAGCCCTCCGCCTTGGAGGTGCAGGGTGGGGGTTTTCGCTTGTCTGGCTGTTTGAGACACTGGCCGCCACCACACCAACCAGGGAGGTACCCGCTGTCCCTCCGCCGTCACCGTCAGCCCCTCAGCCCTGAGCCGGGTAGCCAACAGCCTGTGCGGGACGTCTTGATGTCGCGAGCTTGTAGTCCATGGAGCTGTGGAGGGGGAGTGCCCCGTAAGTGACCTGACCATCAGAAGGGGACCGCCGGAGGGCCATGGCTAAATCCCCTCTAAATTGTTTGGGTGAACGGGCAACAAAACAGAGTACAATTACTAGTATATCGAAACATCGTCAGTTGGGGAGGTACTAGTCAAGGACGTCAGTCAGGCCGAACCGGCGCGAAGTCTGGAGGCGATTCGAAAAAAAAAGAAAAAGAAAAGAAAAAACAACATATCGCATGTGATGTATCTGCGCAGGAACCATAAGCGTCATACGTAGCCATGAATCAACCAGTCAGAGAATTACAATATAATTATCCCATCAGTCCTAGCCAGTCTTGTCCGGGGCGAGACCCACCGCGTCCTCCTGCTCTTCTTCATCCTCTGGGATGTCATCGCTGGGAGATATACCTCGGGCCCGCTTACTCTTCCTGGATCCTCGGGATTCAACGGAGGACTTGTCCGCCTTTTTCTTCTTAGGCGAGGATGTACCCGCTATTTCCCTCTGCTTGTTTAGGGCGTACTTGATGGTGCCTGGCACCGCGCTCATGTAGGTGTCCCGTGCTGCTGCGGTGTCAACTTTGGAGTTGGGAGCACTCCCCTGTCGGCTGATCGTCTTCACGCTAGCAGCCATGTACATATTCCTATCATTCCACACTTTCCTCCTGATAGCAGGGAAGCCGAAGAAGAGCGGGATGTATTTGTCGTACGATTCTTTCTCCTTGAAGATGCATTGCGCTAACCATGCAGCAGCCGCTGGAGATGCCAACCCGTCACCGACTAGGATGTGCAGTATAGCAACAGCCGGGACGTTCGCCTCTCCTCCGTCGAAACAAGGCACAGGCTCCCCCAGGAGGGCCACCAGGCCGTTAAACTCGTCTTGTGCGCGTAGGACTCCCAAGGCCTTGCTAAAAGCCGGTCGGTCCATGTTGTATTTCCCGAGGTCGTTGACATAACGGAGGAATCTGAGGGAGATGGGCTGCGGAGCAACCGCTATGGGCGCCAGCTTCCCCCAGAGGTGGTCCGTCTCCTCAGAGTGAGAGACCCTGTGTCGTCTTATCTGGATGCATGTTTTCCACCATTGGTTTTCGAAAGATCTCGCCGCTGCGTCGTCGTATATGACCTCAGGGGCCTCTTCTTCGATATCCATCACACCTTTTCGTCTCACGAAAGAGAACTCTGACCATTCGCTTGTGGGCTCGTGCTCCAGTCCCAGAAGGTTGAATGACAGCATGAAGTCGCCTTTATACAACTTGACGGCGGATTCAACCTCATTCACCTCAGCGGTAGGGTATGCCGACATGAGCGTCCTTCTGATGTGCTTCATTTCTGCTATCGTCTGCATCCAAGCCAGCGCGGTCGGGAGGTCATTGTCATGCTTCTCCAACGTAAGGGATAGGTGTTCTTCCGACATTGCCGGGAAAGCAGACACCATCCGCCTCAGGTTCTGCGAGAATGGCAGATCCTCGTAAGTCTCCGACGGGGAGCGGACGTCGAATTGTGGTTCCATGGTGTGTGGAGTGATCTCGCCCGAGGCTTGTGATGCAGCTTTCGGGATAGTCCATGAATCACTACGCTTCTTCCCTTTATCCTTGGGCATATCGCCAACATCTTCCGCAGAGATGCCTGCCGCTTTAACCAGCACAGCGCCCTGCAGGGGCTTAACCATCGAGAAGAGCAAAGACTCCTCCTCGTTCAAGGGTACCAGAGAGGGCATGAGAGGGGCGGAGATGACAGGCAACGGGACACCCATCAAGATATCATCCCTATCCTGTTCCACAGTTCGTCCGAGCGCCAGAGAGGTCAGGGCTTTCCGAACCGCTGGGTGTTTGCTCATGTCTTTGTCAGGTAGGAGTGTGGTGTGGCCTGGTTCGCTTCCACTGGTCATCTCGACGTCCAAGAGGCTGTCAGGCCAGGTGTATTCCGTGGCTTGTTTATCGTCGCTACACAGGGAGGATGCAACGTTCACAGCCGCTTTGGTGGGACTAATCGGGATTTCCTGCGACAGAGGCTGAGGAGGGGGTTGCAACGTAGTCATCGTGTCATCTTGCGACAGGGCCAACTCTGCCCGGGGGGGGGGGGTGTCACTAACGTGTGACTTGCTTCCAGATTCCGAGCCAGGCTCCCGGGGAGGGACTGCCAGGGCTATTTGGACGGCTCGTAGCATGGTAGGGCTTTGATCTGTGGTGTAAATTAGGGGGCCAGCGCGACATAGCTATGGCAATAAGGTTTCATACATGCAGCGGCGGCTTCGCCAACAGGGTTCACTTGGTGCACAGCACCTGGTGTAATTATAGGCTTGGAGCCTGGGCAATAATGTGTCATAGACGGGTAACATCGTCAGTTCGGAGTATACGCCGACAGTGGTGAGGAAGGCACCAACCGCTGGGCTGTGGGGGGGGAGACCCCATGAGGAACCGATCGTATTCAAACGACATAACTTGGTTCGATACCGAGGCTGGTAGCCAGCCATCTCGCCTCAAGGAGTCTAGGACCGCAGGAAGGGACCCTTTGTGGGATTTGCAAAGGAATTGTATTTTGGCCTCCGTCAGGCCCACACTGTCCGATATGTTCCCGGCCAACTGCAGCATGAGGAACTTGATGAGGCCGTCCACGACGTGGTAAGGCGGGTCGTTTCCCAGAGGAGGGGCGGCGAGCGACATTCTCCCGTCGGACACCACAGATGGGGCGTCTTCTGTCAGGTGGCCCTCATTGTCTTCTACTATTGCGGACATGGGTGCCGCTCGCAACTGTTGATGTGGCCTTGGCATAGGTCGCGAAGGAGAGGCAGGGATCCGGGGTGTACCGGGGATCTGGGGGATTGGCAGCTCCCATGTCGATTTTTCCAGAGAGATGATCCTCTCAGCAGCTTTCTTCCTGACGACCAGGGTCCTGGCGGGTTGGCTAACGAGGCTGTTGCCACCAACTTTCATGAAGGGGAGGGGGCACTCCTCCGTGAAGTGGTCAGATGAATAGCAGCATTGGCACGCATATGGTCGCCTGGCGCTCCAGGTCAGTTCAAAGTTGAGGAGAGGTGAGGAGTCCGGGACTGAGCCATGTTTGTGACCCCAGGTCATAGACCACAGCCAGTACGTCGACACTGAGTCCAAGATGAAGGTGCCCCTGAACTTGGAGGTTGCACCGGCCTTGCGGACGCCCAGGACGCGCCAACCCAGCCTCGTATCCCCCATTTCGAAGTCGAGAAGGCGCTTGCGCATCTGAGTGTAGATGGTGTTATCGTCTGCGAGAGAGCCTTTCACGACCCACTCCAGGTCTCTAGCTCTTCCGGCAGGGGCGAAACGCCTGATGACGTATACAGCGTTCCCTTCCGACAGCCGGACAAGATCATACTTCAGGGCGTCTTTCTCTCCTTCTGAGCCAGAGGGGACTGTGCACAGCATCCAGTCCTGCCTGGGGTCCATCTTCTGTAGGGCCACCGTGCACCGCCAACGTGCAGCGAGCTTTGAGCGGAGTGTGCTGAGCTTAGGGTCTTTGTATTGGGGGCCCACCTGCGCCACCCTGGCTATCATGAAATGGAAGCCGGGCTCGTTATAGATCTTTGAGAACTCCTCCCAAGTCCAGCTCTTCGTGGGCTCCATGGGGTCCTCGTACCTATTATTCCAGCGTGGCAGCCCCTTCGGCACCACTTTCTCAAGTTCTTCCGCGGTGTACAACTCCAGAGGTCGTGGGAGGTACAGCTTAGAATCCACCGGCTCTTCCATCTTAATGAACAGGCTGTCCAAAGGTGGCTTTCCGGCCGGTACTGAGAACAGGGGGGCGACCCTCTCCGCATAATCCTGGTAGTTAGTTTCGGGCCACAACTCCTTGGCTGACGGGCGCGCGACTTTCTCAGGCTGGGCGTCGTCTGGGACCTCCACGAAGGAAGCGTTGTCGGCTATGGGATCATCCCCCATGTCTGTATCCTCTGGGTTAGCACCTCCATCCAGCATATCCACGACCTTTTCCTGCTCTTGGATCTGTTTGGCTAGGTCCAGAGACCAAGCCCGCGCTTGAGCTACATCAAAGCCCGGCCTCGGGGACTCCAAAGCCGCCTCCACTTGTTTATACTGTTCCAGCAGTGCCACCAGCTTCTCTGACTCCGCAGTCAGGGTCTCGTCTCGTAGCCTCTCATCCTCCTGGACCGACGCGTATTCCGACTTCACCTTAGACATGACTGTCGAGAAGAACTCGGTGAGCACTGGTATACAACCTTTACGGTCGAAATCCTTATCCTTCTTTTTATCCTTCAACCACGCCAGTGTGTCTTTCCAAGCAGGGACAGCTAGGATGGACGGGAAGATATCCAGCTCGGCCTTCAGAGAGTCCATTGCCTCCTCCAGGGGGTCAGCCAGGGCTTTCTTCCACTGCGCGGCCGGGGAGCTAGGGCGTCTGTCCTGAGGGGGGGCTGCATAAGGGTGGAAGGGGGCTTTCCCTTTTCTGGGCTTCGCCTTATTCTTTTGCTTGGGCGTAGGCATGCTGAGCGGGACTGACGGCGCCAAAGCGGACTGGGGTGGCAGCGGGGGACGAGGGCCCGACGGTGGCCTGAAATGGCCGGGCGGGAACGGGCGTTGAGGGTATCCTGCGTTGTGGCCCGGGTGAGGGCGGTTAGGCATTTGCGCGCCAACCTTCCAGGAAGATTTGGCGCTGTAAAGCGATAATGCGCCCCGCATGAAGCGCCCCTCCATGTGGTAGAGCCCGGGGGCCTGTTCCACCAGGAAGGTGCTAAATTTCTCAACCAAGGGGCTGCATAAGAGATCAGTGACCGAAGGGTAGTACCCAAGCTCAACCGTGGCAGAAGGCCAGTTGTGTTCCTGAACTGCCGCTAGGTAGCAGAGACCTGGGGGAAAGATGAGTCCTACGCGTGGGCGCCAGAGGGTGGGAATCTCGCGGGCTGGGGCGGGTGTGACCTGGGGGGTGGCTTTGGGCGAGGTGTGCTTCCGGAGCACAACATCGTCTAAAGGGCACTTAATCAGAATGGTGGGCGTCTTCAGTGGCACAGGCTTCTTAGGCCGCTTGGTACGTTTGGGGTGGGGCTGGGGCGCTGGGCGCAGGGGTGTGGCGCCGAAAAGGCAGTAATTGATGATGGCGACCGCGTTCGCTTCGTCGACCAAGGTTGCCCCCAACAGGGAGATCGTCGCCATGTTTCTCGTGTGTGTTTCACCAGTAGGACACTTGTTTTCTGAAAAGATAGGTGTGGGTGAGTAATTGCCCGTAGAAAAAATTAGTCAAGCACAAGTGGGGCTCGGGACCCAGAAGCACTGCCTCCGCTAGGCCTGGCTAGGGCCGGCCACGTTAGTATCAGGGGTCAAATCAGACACACCCGTGACTCATTACGCCAAGGGGTGGTGGCTGTTGTTTCAAGTGGGGAAGCGTCCACCGGCGTTTAAAGTGTATGCCGTCACTCAGAGCTGATCCGGGGCAGAGGGCCCGTGGGTCCTGCTGCTTATGTCGGAACTACAATGCACTCCCCCGGGTCTGCCAGCCATGGGTCAACAGCATGGTGAGGCTTGCCGGGGTGTTGGATATGTGAACTGGGGCGTCCGAAGACCAACCAGTGCAGGCCCAACCTAGTCCGGGCGGGAGACGAAGGCTTAGTGGGTAGGACTTCTACACGCAAAGCGTAGTAGGCATAAGCATGTGGACCTGGAGGGCGCCTGTGTTGAGACAAGCACGGCTGCCAGGGTCACCTGTCTATTTTTCAAGTGGGGCAGGCCACCAGCGTTTATATATTTATACTGTCATGTATGCCGGCACGCAGTTGTGGAGGGGCTCCACAAGGGTGGGTTCCCCGCGCTTTTCAAGTACGGGGTGGTAGCCTGTGCCCACCCGGGCAGCAGGAGGGAAAGACTCCCAAGAGTAATGAATCCCCAATAGGTGACCACATGGGGTTCTGCTGGCCTATTACGATGCTGGCGCACCGATTTTGATTTACCTGAGTTAAGGTACAGCGGCCGTCATGTCAGGGAATCGGCCCCAACGGATACAGCGCACACTGCCCCCCAGGACGTGCAGAGGTGTGACCCTTCATTATCTCGACCCGACTGGTGCCGAGGAACGTTGTTTCAAGTGGCGCAACCCACTGACCAGTTAAGGGGAGGTGTCTACCCCAGACCGCGTAGGGCAAGTCTGATGGGCCACCGTGGTGGAGCATCCATGTAGCCTAGGAAATGTCCGATAGACATCGTGAGCAGTAACCGGGGATGTCGTCCTCGGAGGTAAATATGACGTCCAGACGGACGTCTTATGCTGTTGTCGCCCCTACTCCAGGCTAGGTGGGTGTGGGCGCGCACTTGTGGTGACGCCCAAGACCTGCCTATGCCTGGGCTGCCTTATGTCTGACCGCCAGTCCGTCCTAACCAGCAGAGCTGGTGTGCGTGACTAGTGGGGACTAGGCCGAGGCCCGGGTGTTTGGGGGCGGCTGGCTACAGCTGCGGTGCTATCGAATCCATAGAGGTCGGGGGGTGGGGCACAGGGCCCCCGCACTCTAAGCGGGAGGGCTTCTCCAGCCAGCCGTGTGTCCATGCCCGACATATGGGGAATACCCCGAAGGGTGTTAGTTCTCCAGCACACAGGACGCAACCCCGAAGGGTAGATCGCCGCGTGCATGCACCGGGCAACCGGGGGGGGATGGACGTACCAGAGTGCAGCACCCTGGGGGGTATTGCAGGAGTGTGATGTGGGGAAAGGGATGTGAAGTGTGGAGGGGGAGAACAAAGGGCGTGGCCAGGCCACAGCCCCAAGGCGACAAAGGAGCGGCCATGAGGGAGGGGTGCTGCAGGTGCATGGGGGCGATTCCAGAGAACCGTGAGCTCGCAAAAAGTCGCAAAAAATACGTACTACACGCGTGAAGCAACAGGTGTCGTCCAGGTGGGGGTAGAAGAGCGTGTTGTCCTGTCCCACGGCCGAGAAGGTGGGGAAGAGTGGATGGGGGCCCGGGATGAGAAAAAGTCCCCGCTGAGGACAGCGGCGGCGAGCGCAGTGGCCCAGGAGCAGAGCCGAAGGTCATCTGGACTCCTAGGCCTGGAATCCGTGACCACCATCAGCGAACCCGAAGGAACTTACCGCTTGGAACCAACTTGGAGGTTGTGGTTGGGTCCAAGCCCACTTCGTTCCACTTTTTTTTTTTTTTTTGTGGGTCAGGGAGGCGGCTCTGCCGCCAAAACCATGAAAAGTTGGAGAGGGGAGGTGGTCTCCCGGCCCCTACACACAACAGTTCTATGGAGTGGCGCCCCATCATCTGGCACCGCCTGTTCTCTAGAACTCTCCCTACCGTCACCCGCAGGAATCTGGTTTAAGACCCCGTTGCCTGTTGGAGGCACCAATACAGTCCCGCTGACC
>Ga0307515_10016068_pt1 | contig 13738 bp, 3 predicted proteins | sample 17_EM_MG_FD_194513 | JGI IMG/M metagenome (GOLD analysis project Ga0307515, IMG submission 194513) | Populus trichocarpa ectomycorrhiza microbial communities from riparian zone in the Pacific Northwest, United States - 17_EM | ecosystem: Host-associated > Plants > Roots > Unclassified | place... | reverse complement strand
CGCTCTTCCGATCTTAGTTAGGGCGGTAAGCAGAACTAATATCTTTATAGTAGGTCTTAGTAAGGCGGATCTAACTAATTAGATAACTTTAACCGGCGGTTAAAGTTCCTTAATATCTTATATATTACGTAATTGTATTACAAACGTTATAATATATTTTAAGTTCTTTTTAATTTTAAGCTTCCTGCTATTATGTTTCGTATATTTATATTAAGTAGCAGTTATTTGCCTTTATATCGTGTCCATTTAGCTAAAGTAGGCTATAAAGAATGGTCTTTATAGAATTCTTTTATTAAGAAAGGCGTATTGGTCTTAATCTAGTTATAAGTTTCCTAAGTTTATATTTTATATCCTTCCCATTTAATAAGGAGTTTAAATTATTTAGATTATATTTTTTATTATATATTATTAATTAAGTTAATAAAGTAAAAACTGTTACCGTTATTAATAATTATAGGAGGTAGTAGTAGCACTTTATAAGTTATAGGTTTGCCTTTTAAGGGTTATAGTAAGTTTATATAAAACGTTAGATATATTTTTATTTTAGTTAGTAGTTTAAGCTTATAAGCATACGGGCTTAGTTTCTTCTTAATTTAGTATAGGCCCGTAAACTTCTAGTCTAGTTTCTTTAAGGGTTGTTAAGTCTTTAGGTTTTATATATTTAGGTAAACTATATTACCTTCCTTAAAGTCCTATATAGGAGCTTATCCTTTATTTATATGCTATTCCTATACCGTTTAAGTATACACTAATTTACTTTATAATAGTTCCGTTAACTGCTTTATTTAATTAGCAAAGTTATATATAACGGAACCTTATAGCAAGTACTACAATAGGCTCGTTATTAGGCTAGGTGTATAGGTAATACAAATTAAGTTAATAACGTAATAATAACTGGTGGAGTAATTGCCTAATAGATTAACTCTAATTATATTCTAAGAATTACTATAAGGAAGGAACTATCTAGGTAGGGATTAAAGGTCCTTAAATACACAACCGTACTCCTATAAAATCCTTCTTATATATAATATACGTCTTATACGTAAGGTACGTAAGTCCCTCTTATTCCTCTTATTTAATACGTAGTATATTATATAACCTTAGCTACTATTCCTCATTATATAGTTCTACTAGCTCTATCCTAGACCGTGCCTAAATTAACTAACTAGCTTCTTCTAACTCTTCCCTAAGTAGTTATAATATTATACTTAAAGCGTCCGTAACACCATCTCCCTCCTCTTTATCTTCGTCCTTAAAGATCCTAAAGATCTCTAAGTTGTTTACTAGAGGTATAATATCCATCTAATTAATTTAGTTAATATTATTACTTATTATACCTAAAGCAATTTCTTCTTTATACGCCCAACGTCGTGCTCGCACTATTGCTATAATATTATCTCTTAGTGAGATTATACCATCTCCGTATTCTCGCTGTTTAAAAGAGGGGTTGGTTTATATTACGTTAGCAAGTCTATCTTCGCAATAACCGTTTTCTTACTTAGAGTATACTAAAGCAAATATTTATTCGTCCTATAATGTTCGCTTTACCTCTAATGCTAAATATACGCGACCTATTACTCTTAATAGTCTTTTTATTCCCTAATTAATTTATCTTAAGGTCTTATGTTTAATCTACTACTACGCGGCTGGATAGTAAACTATCTTAAGCCCTTACTAAATTGGAACGTTCTTATAATGCAGAATAGAAGGCCTTAGATACTTATATTACGGCGTCTACTCGTTTACTTCGTCTTAAGAAGGTACGTAAGAAGGTTTATTTTAAGGAGTAGAAGCTTATAGAATAGGGTCTACAGGAATTTGGTAATAAAAGAACGGATTTTCTTTTAGCCGAGAAGGAAATAGATTTAAGTAGTTTGGCAACTGCTCTTCTTAGGTTTACCTTAGGTAACTTATTCTTTAGCGATCTTTCTTTATTAATACTACCTAACCTAATCTCCTTTAATACTCCTGTACCTTTCCTATAGCATTTTTCAAATTCTTTAGTAGTTTTTAGGTAGTCTTAGTATAACCTATCCACTTTACCTTATACCATATTTCGTTATTAATATCCTTATAACTAATAATCTTCGAAACTTACTATTCGTCTTCTTCCTATTTTTATATATATCTGCCTTATAAACTAGTAGTTTAATATTTCCGTATACTAGTTCTAGTATTATAATATACTATATAGGGTAGATCTTTATTTTAGCTAGTAAGTTTAACTTAAACGTAACTAATAAAATCCTCTAAATAATTTTAAAAGGTCCTAGTCTAATATAGTCCAACTTTTTACTTAGTTGTTAACTCTTAAAAATTTTATATAGTAGCTATACTTTATCTCCCTCCTTAAGATCTAGTCCCTTAGATCTCTTAGCATTATAGTACCTTTTTATTCTTTTTTATACCTTTTTTACTAATTCCATAAGGTCTATATAAAGATTCATTAATGTCTTTATTCTTTCTTTAGCTATACTACTCATTTTCTTTACTTACTATAGTAACAATAATATTCTTAGCTTATATCCGTAATTTACCTTAAATAGTAATATGCCTATCCCTTCTTAAGGTGTTATATTATACGTAAACTATATAATTGGTAATAATAATACCTAATTGTTCTATACATAATTAATATAGTATCTTAGATACTATTCTAGTATCTAATTTAGCCTTTCTATTTAACTGTCTGTCTATAGGTAATATACAGTAAAAGTTACTACTCTAACTCCTTATTCTACTAAGAATACTTCCTAGAATACTACTATAAATTTTAGATCTCTGTCTAATATAATCTTACTTAGTACTCCATGTCTTATAAACACTTCCTTAATATAAATTCTAGCAATATCTTCTGCTAATATTTCTTCTGTATATGCTATAAAGTATCCCCACTTTATAAGCTTGTTTACTATTACTAAAATTACGTTATAATCTTGTCCGGTAATAGGATCTCTTAACTTTAGTAACTTAATAATAAAGTCCTATAATATAACTTCCTATAGTCTCTCTGGTATTTTGATAGGTTATAGCCCTCTATATAGCTTATGCCTCGTCGGTTTATTCCTTTAGCAATCTAGATATTCTTTTATAACTTTTTATACTAAGCCCTAGATTCTATCAATAATATACTCCTTTTAGAGTCTTAATACTAAGCTTATAGCTCTATTATGTCCTTAAGTTAATCCTTTATAGAACTCTTCTACAAATTATTTTGCTATGCTTTTTAGGATATACTTAGCTTCTTAATTTTCGTATATTTCCGCTTATAGATCTTCTAGCTATGCTTTTAGAATCCTTTGTGCCTAAAAGCTCTTTAGTAACTTATAAGCTTTCTTTAGTTCTTCCTAAGTTGCTATAATTTTTAGATAATTATACCTAATTAGTCCGTCCGTGTCTTTTCGCAGTAAAGCCCCTAATAGCTTTTCATTATTTTATAGTTCAGCTTTTTAACTTAGAGCGTCTACTCGCGTGTTATCTGTACCCTTAGTATACTAAATCTTAAAATAGTATTCTATAAGCATCTCTACCTATCTAACCTATCTTTAGTTAAGTTCCTTCGTTATTAGAAATCCTATTAGGTTCTTATAATCCGTCTTAACTATAAATAGTTTCTCTATACCTTATAAGAACGCTCTTTATTTCTTTAATACTATAACTATACCTAATAACTCCTTGTTATAGATGTTATAGTTTAGCTCTGGTGGTGTTATTTTCCGACTATAATACGCTACTAGGTGCCATCTATCCTAGTATTTTTTGCATAAAGTATGCCCCTAGTGCATAGTCTAATGTATCTGTTTCTATAACCGTCTCTAAACCTAGTTAATAGATTTTAAGAACTGGCTCCTAAGTAAACAACTCTTTAATTCTCCTAAGGAGCTCCTACTGTTTCTCTCCCTATGTCTATAGTTTCTCTTTCTTTATTAATCGCGTAAGTGGCTTAATATCTTTTAACCACTATGCTATAAACCTTCTACAGTAATTGCAAAACCCTAGGAACGATCTTAACTGCGTAACGTTCTCTAGTTCTTACCAATTTACTATAGCTTTAATCTTTTTTAGATCTATACTAAGTTGGCTTAATTTAATAATAAATCCTATAAAATTAGTCTTCCTAGTAAAGAACTTGCATTTCTCAATTGCTATAGGCATCTATTCTTCTTATAGTCTCTTTAAGACCTATTTAACGTATTCCCCGTATTCTTCCTTAGTTATTAAGTAGATAATAACGTTATCGAGGTATACTATAATATATTCATCTAAGTGTTCTCCTAATATATTATTAATACGCTTCTAGAATATTGCTAGTGCGTTTATAAGCCCGAATTATATAACTAATAGCTTATATAGTTCTTCCTTTAACCTAAAGGCTACCTTCTATTTGTCGCCTTTCTTAATTCTAATCTAATAGTATGCCTATCTCAGATCCATCTTTATAAAGATTTGCGCATTACCTATCCTGTCTTAAATTTCGCTAATTAAGGGTAAAGAATACCTATCCTTTCTAGTAATGCTGTTTAACTATCTATAGTTGATATACAGCCTTAGTTTACTATTTTTCTTTAGTATAAACAGTACTAAATAACCTACTAATAACTGCGATAGTCTAATATATCCCTTTTATAGGTTTTCCTAGATAAACTCTTTTAATGCCTTACCTTCTTCTTTGGTAAGCTTGTAGATTAAAAAGAACCTTAGGCTTATTCCTAGTTTCAATTCTATTTTATAGTCCTATGCTATATATTCTAACAGCTTCTCGCTTTCTGGTAACTATAGTTTCTTACCATACTTATAGTATCTTCTTGGTATATAACTTAAGCCTCGCTTAGTCTCTTTATATATCGCTCTAACTTAATACTATACTAACTTAGCTTGTTGTCGCATTTTGCGGCGTTAAGTATCCCTAATATTAACCTAACCTATAATCCAATCGATCTTTAGATTGTATTTCTATAACTAAGGCATTCCTAATACTGCCTTATTATTCCCCAGCGGTAATATATTAAAAAACATCTTAATTTATCTCCCTTTAATGGTTAGCTAAATAGGTCCTATTTTAAGATTAATAATCCCTCCTCCATAGGCTATTGGATCTCCTAAAATTATAACTAATAGGTAAGATTGCTCCTTCTATCTATAAGGTAATCCCATTCTTTTAACTACTGCTAGTAAGATATAGTTCCTTATTACTTCACTATCTATTAGCGCTTTAAACTGTTAATCTTACTACTTAACTTATAAATTTAGGTGTTTTCCTTAAATTCCTTTAAGGGTTTAAGGCTCTACTACTAGTTCCCTCTGGTTCTATAGGCCTCCACTTTTCCTAACTATTAGCTGCTTAATCCTATTTATACTTAGTCCACCTTTAGCTAATACTTAGTTCACTTTTTATCTTTAATATACTATAAATATATATTCTCTAGGCATTCCCACTACTATTGTCTATCTAGGCATTCTTCTATAAAGAATCTTCCTAGTTAAAGTATTAAGTTTTTTTATTCTTAAACTTCTACAGGGTGCCAACTATGCATATACTTAGCGTTTTAATGCTTTACCTCGTCCGTTATCTAATATATTCTTATTAGATACTTCCGATTTTTGTCCTTAGGTGCTCTATATATATTACACGCATTATCCACGCATATTATCCACAATAGTGTATAATATACTTAATATCTTGGGTTAACTCTCGGCTTATCTTCGTCCCTAAGTTTAAACCTCTCTTATATTAATCTAAACGTTATAACTTTATTTACAGGTACTAAGATACATCTTTTGCTTCTCTAGTCCTCTGATTATTCCTCTAGATCCTTTAATATTATAATTAAGGCTCCTTTAATGTAATTTATAGCCTTTTCTATAATCGGGTAGTCTTAAATAACTTTTTCGTCTAACTATATATAGAAATCTTCCCACTTATTATTATGCCTTTGCCTATACCACTTTTAGTACAGCTACTAGAGTGTATACGGCTTATCCGTATAGAAGTATCTTCTCATTACTACATTATAACAGCCTTTAGTATGTTGTTCCTCGAACCTAGTTAGAATCCCTAAATCCTCTTCATTTTCTAGTTTAGTAAGCCATTTAGCTCTTAGTGTGCCTGCCCTAGGCCTATTAGTAATCTTTTATACTAGCGCTCTATCCCTTATACGTCCTAATATACTAAATCTCTTATCTAGTTTCTGTTCTTACCATAAGGTAATTCTTACTCTAAATTCCTCTATAGTTTCTTTTCTTTCTTATCTTCTAAGTGGATCCTTAAAGTCTCCTTACTTCTTAGTCCTAGTATTACTTTTCCAATCCTTAGGCTAAATACTACGTTCCCCTAGTAAATCCTCTAGGTCCATATATCTGTCTCCTAATTTAATTGCTATTTATGCCGCAGATTCTCTAATCTTATTAGTAGTCCTTATTTATATCTTAAAGTCTTAGTTCTATAGGATCCTTAGTCCTAAGCTTGCTTCTAACTTAAGCTTTACTCCTACCTTAGTCTAACTAGGCTTAGGTATTCTTATCTTATCTTAAGAGTCTTAAATCTTACTTATCTCGTCTTAAGAGTCTTATACCTATAGGAATCTCTATCCCAAGCTTATTCGTATATCTTTAAACTAAGTTACTGCTCTGCTCTATCGGTTATCGTCTATTATAGGTTTTTAAGCTTATCTTATCTTATCTTAAGAATCTTAGTCGTCTTTTATCTTATCTTGAGAATCTTAAGCCTTTGGCCTTTTGCCTTTATTAAGTAATAAAGTAGCACTAGTAGTCGTCTGCTTGCTTAGTCTATATAAGATACTCTTCCTTTTATCTCGTAAAGCGATAGATGCCATATCCAACGGTGTTATAATGCCCGTTACTAAACCTTACTCTATAGCGGTCTTAGTCTCTACTTCTAATATAACTTCTCTAAGGTTTACACGTTCCTAGTAAACTGCCTTTATTTCCTTATTGTCTATAAATATTTCGCCTATATTAAACTCGTCGTCTTTAATATCCGGCCTACGCAATAGTTCGTTAGTTCCTCTATATTCCATAGATCTTAGCTCCTATAGCCAATAGCTTACGCCGTACTTAGCGTCTTTATAAATTCGGTATATATTATTGTAATAAAACGTAAAACTTTAGATTAAATATTCTTTTGTTCCCCGCAGTATACTATTATCCCTCTATACGTATATGCCTTCTACTATTAGTCTAGTTTCCTTTATTGTATAGTAACTCTAACTATTTTTATAATCCCTTACAAAATAACCTTATTTCCCGCAATTTATATAAGCTCTATCTTTAAACTATTAACTTTACTATAGAGTCCGCCTAAACGTCTTCTGCTACTAAGATCCCTAGTTTAGCCTCTACTCCTTAGTCCTATAATCACTAGATCCTTAACTTCTAGGTTTCTATAGTTTCTTACTCTATCTTTTATAGGCTTCTTTAGTACCACTTAGGTCCATTAGCTCTGCGCTATACTATAGTTTCTAACTTAGCTTTGGTCGTAGCGTGCTCTACGCCCTATATAACTATAGAACTCTATCCTAACCTCTCTTAGCCTGTTCCCTTTAGTAGATCTAATTATTAATTTTAATTACTTAATCTATTAACTCCCTTAGGGTATCCGCATCTTCCATTAGGATAATTACGTCCTAGACTTTAGCCTTAAGTCCCTATTTATACTGTGCCATAAGCGCCCTATTATTCTACTTAACTTATATCACTAATGTCTAGAACTATATTGTATACTTAATTGCTAAGGTTTATTACGTAATATCCTAGAGTTTCCTTTCTACCGTAGTTATTAATTCTAGGTCTCTAAATATTTATATAAGTTGCTCCGCGAACCCTTCCTAGCTTAAGAACATAAATCACATATCTTAGTTAGTGGTTGTTATTCCGTTCGCCTATATCTCTATAAGGTAAGGCTTAAACTACTTAAGTACTCTTCCTAATAAGAATAGTCCCGTATAGGCTATTCGATCTATAGATATTGGTAGCTTTACCCCTTCCTATATAACTTTAAAGTGTATTTACGTAAGAAATCCCTTAAGCTTTAACCTCTTCCCTAAGAATCTCTTAATTAATAGTAACTTAATCTTCGCTACTCCTATCCTCTTAGTTCTATTTTCTAACATTACATTATTTTCTATTAACTAGTTAACTATCTTTTATAGCTATCTAACTGTTATAGGTTGCTATAAGTTAGTATCTGCTATACTAGTGTCGTTACCTAACTTTAATGTAGTTACTGCCATTAATAGCGTTATAGTGGCTGCTTTTAGTAGCATGTTGTTCGACTTCTTATATTTAATACCATAACTAGGTAGTAATTATATAACAGAACTTTGTAGTAAGTACTACAATAGGCTTATTATTGGGTTAGGTATATAGGTAATACAAATTAAGTTAATAACGTAATAATAACTAGTAGAGTGGTTGCCTAATAGATTAACTCTAATTATATTTTAAGAATTACTATAAGGAAGGAACTATCTAGGTAGGGACTAAGGGTCCTTAAATACACAACCATACTTCTATAAAATCCTTCTTATACGTAATATACGTCTTATACGTAAGGTACGTAAGTCCCTCTTATTCCTCTCGTTTAATATATAGCATATTATATAACCTTAGCTACTATTCCTCGTTACATAGTTCTACCGGCTCTATTTTAGACCGTGCCTAAATTAACCAACTAGCTTCTTCTAACTCTTCTCCAAGTAGTCGTAACATTGTACTTAAAGCGTCCGTAACATTATATACATTAATTAGTTAAATCCTCTTAATTATAGGTTCTATTATATTAATTTCGGGTTATAGTTTAAACCTAAGTTAAGGGTCTTATCTATAGGTTGCGTAGAACGGCGTTACGCCTATTAATTCGTTTCTTATATTATTTGTAATAAACTTAGCTAAAGGTAGCCATTTTTCCTAGTTATCTTATAGGTAGGAGTAGTATATTTATAGGTATTATTCTATAATCGCGTTCGCAATTTTAGTTTAACTATCTATCTCTAAATAAAATATAGTTAAAAGTTATATTTATATACTTAATCGTTTATATAGGGCTTATTAAAAGTCTAAAATAAACTAGCTTCTATAGTTAGATATTATTAAATTAATAAGTCCGTATAGCTTAAAGACGTACTTAATAAAATATTTAGCTACTAATATTATATTAATTAAGTCTATAGGAATCATATATTACATTTTTATAAGACGGTTAATAACTACTATAATATTCATAAACCTATTACTATTAGGTAGGTTAACTATAAAGTTAATTAAAATATCTCGCTATCTTTATATTAGAATTAGCAACGGTTAAAGTACTCCTTACTTCTTTATATAAGAGGTCTTCCTATATACGCATATTCTATATACTTAAACGTATTTTTATATATAGTTATGCATTATAGACTAGTAATATACTTATTAGATAATCTTATAGGTCTTTATATAGCCAGGATGCCCTACTATAGGGGAATTATATACAAATTTAAGTATTTTAGATCGTAAGGGTTTGGAATTCAGGACTACTATCTTCTATTAATAGTATAACCAATTATTACAGATTTTATATTTGGCGAGTGTAATATCCTTATATTACTATTTCCCTATTTAAATTGCTTTTATTATATTTGCTATCTAGGGGTTATTTTTATATTTATATTCTATTAGTCCATTAATTTTTATATCCTACTTATTAATTTCTAATTTATTTCTATTAAGCTCCGCGTTTAGAAATATAGGGTGTAGTTCTTAAAGCGTTTAGGGGCAGTAGAATTTATAATTAATTTATAATCCGTTTGTCTAAGGCGTTTATAAATAAATCCTATAATTATTATATTAATAAGTTAGGTTTCTAATTAAGTCTACTAGGTTAGTATATAATCTTAAAGTTAAACTATAAGAGGTATTCGGCCTAACAAATTTAGCGTTATATTAATTGCTTTATAGTTATAAAGTACTATAGGTTTTTATAGTCCATTAGTATGCGTATTAGAAATAACAATCCTTTAAGTTCTAGACGCCATTATTTAAAGCATTTAATAATTGTTAGTAGTTCCTTATTATATATCTTATAGTTTAATTTAGTAGGGGTAAGTTTCTAGGAAAGAAAGGCTACTAGGCATAGCTTACCGTTCTTATTATATTGCGATAATAGTTATTAGCGACTTAGTCAATCAAGGTACGAGCACGGTAAGAGGGACGCGTAAGCCTGTACAATTGGTAGTCTATAAACGAGGATCTAAAGCTAGAGAAAGGAAAGGAGAAGAAGAGTAGCGCCGGTTGCAGTAGGGTTCTTTTATGCGGTCCTTTAGTCACGTGACCGCGAAGTTCTGCTAAGTTCTGCTAACTAAGTTCTACCAAGTTCTACCAGTGCCGTAATATTACCCCCCCCTCCGTAAAAGCCTGCCCTTAGGCTTTATAGTCCGTATTATGCTTATAGGGCGTTCTTATCTTTATGTTCTTCTGGTAGCTTGTCGTCTTTACTATACTAGCACTCTATCCACTTATCTAGGTACTTTGGGGGTCCTAGTTTATTAGGGTAGCGGTTATAGAATTTTTAAAGCTTATAGGGACTGCCAATAAAGTTCCATGTAGGGTACTAGGTAGGATCTAGGTTATAGCCTTTCCAACTAACGCGGTACTTTAGCGTTTTCCTTACTAGTTTATAGGCTAGTACTTCTTTAATTTCCTATTTGTTGTTGCCATTGACTTAAATTAATAGGGGAGGTTCGTTCTTTTATCTAGGTAATAGGTCGTTCGCAGCTTTTTATAGCTTATTCGGCGAGAAAATAGGGTAAACCTTAATTGAATCCGGGAGCTTTACTTTATATAAGTTACCTATCTTCTTAAGGACCTTATACGGTCCTGCTATTTAATAGTCTAGCTTACGGCTAGGCCGTTCCGTCTTCTAGTTCTTTGTTATAACCTAAACTATATCGCCTATAGTAAAGTCGGGTTCGCGCCTATACTTATTTGCCTACTATTCCATTAATTTCTAAGCCTTTTCTAGATTTATATAGGCTACCGTCTAGGCTTCTTCTAAGCGCTTGGCGTACTGCTGGGCTTCCTTATAAGACAGTTTCTTGCGTACGGTCCGTAGTCCTTCTGGTCTATCCTAGTTAAAGCTTATTTAGGGTAAATACCCTATTTCTAGTTAGATAGGTGCAAATCCCGTAGAGTTATAGGGTAGGGTCGCCTGGGCGTAGTTTATTAGGGGTAGCAGTTTACCCTAGTTATCCTAAAAGTAGTTAATAAAAGGCCGGAGTCTTTAATCTAAATATTAATTTATAATCTCCGTCTGGCTGTTTATCTAGGGGTGGTATACTATAAAGAGCTTTAACCTAATACCTAAAATCTAGGTAAACTTGTTTTAGAAGGCCGATATAAATTACGGGCTATAATTGGATATAATAGTATCTGGTAGTCCGTAAATGCGGTAGACGTAGTAAATATACAGTTAGGCCGCCTCCTTAGCATTAATATTCTTATAATAGGGAATTAAGAACGGGCGCTTGCTAAAGCGGTTAACTAGAATTATAACTATATTATATCCGTCGCGGTCTGTAGGTAGCTTATAGAAGTCTATAGAGATATGCTGCTAGGGGTAGTTAGGTATTAGGAGAGGTTTTAATAGTCCTAGGGTCTTATCTCGTGGAATTATAGATCTATAGCAGCTGTCGCAGTTCCGTATATAACAGTTAATATCTATAACCATTTTAGGCCAATAGTAGCGGTTACTAATAATCTTACGGGTCTTATTTTTTCTAGGGTAGGCCGTAAAGACCTAGGCATAAGCTTTAGTAATAAGCTAGGTCTATAAGTTCTATTCCTTAGCTATTACTAGCCGTTCCTAGTGCTTAAGTAGTCCGTTTTTAAGGGACTATAGGCTAGTAACGTTCTTTACCTTTTTACGGTATTCCTATAGAGAGGGGGTTATTTAGTTGGCCTGTAGTAGTTTATTAATAAGGTTAAGTTTGGAGGAGTTAATAGGATATATCTTGGCGCCTAAGGAGTCCGTGCTTAGTTCTGCCCGTATCTAAGGGTTAAGGTGTTTTGGTTGTAGTAGCGTCTAGGTCTATAGTAAGATCTTCACAGCTATTTAGTTATTTAGGTCTTGCTTACGCCTTATAAGAGCGTCCGTACGGTTTATAGCGCCTAGTCTATATATAATTAAGAAGTTAAACTAAGATAGGGTATCCGCCTAGCGTGCCTGCCGGGCTGTAAGGGCCTTAGTTATTATAAAGTATTCTAGGGCCTTATAATCTAAAACTACCTTAATCGGCTTAGGGGTCCCCTTTAGCTATACACGCCAGTGCTAAAAGCTAGAGATAATAGCTAGCATTTCTTTATTATAGATATAGTAATTTAGCTTAGTATCTATTATAGTCTTTAAATAGTATGTAATAGGGTGCTATTCTCCGTCCGGTTGCTTCTAGGAAAAAACACTAGCTATTACGCTATTTAAGGCATTAGTTTTTAGTATTAAGGGCCGTTCTGGGTTAAAATGGGTAAGTAGGGGAGCCGATACCAGCCGTTTCTTAAGCTTATTAAAGGCCTGCCTATATATAGCGTTAAAGTGGAAGGGCTAGTCTTTTCTAGTAAGACGGTTAAGAGGCTGGGTAATCCTACTATAGTTCTTAATAAAGCGTTAGTAAAAGTTATAAAACCCTAAAAAGGATTGTACCCCCTTTACGGTCCATAGGGGTACCTACTAGTTAATTACGGCCGTCTTCTCTGGGTTGGTTTTAATTCCGTTTGTACTAATAATAAAACCTAGGTACTTTATACGCTTAACACTAAACTCTAACTTCTTAATATTAACCTAGAGGCTAGCCTTACGGAGCCGTTATAGGACTTTATAGATATGCTCCTTATATTCTAGCTCGTTCTTAGAGTAAATTATAATATTATCTAAATAGGCCGTATAGAAATCGTTAAGGTAGTTAAAGAGTATATTATTTATATACCGCTAGTACGTAGCTAGTCCGTTAGTTAGTCTAAAAGAAAGCACTTTATATTTATACGTTCCGTAATAGGTCTAAAATATAGTAAGATCTTTAGACCCGGGGTTTATCCTAATTTGGTAAAAGGCCTAGCGGATATTAAGCTTTATAAAGACTTTAGCTCTACTTATTCGGGCTAAAGTCTTATTAAGTAGGGGTAGCAAATAACGGTCCTTGCGGGTTATATTATTTAGCTTATAGTAGTTAATATAGAAGCAAAGTCCTCTATTTAGCTTTTTAATAAAGAAAATAGGCGAGGTAAAAGGGGCTTAGCTAGGCTTAATAAAGCCCTTATTTAGGTTATTAATAAGATACTACTTTATAGCCTATAATTTGGTAATAAACTACTTATAGAGGGGGCTAAAGCTAAGGGTATTTTCTTTGCCCTGCTTAATCTTAATCTTATAGTTATACGGTTAGTAAGGTAAAAGTATATTAGACGCTGCTTTAGAGAATATGTCCTTAAATTTCTGGTGTTAATAGGGCAGCTTTTGTTCTACTAGTTCCTTATCTATAAGCTCGCTTTCTTGTCCGCTAAGCTTACTTCCCTTTTCCTTAATTATTTAATTAATTTCGTATAAGCTCGTTATAAAGGCGACGGTATTAGGCTGAACCAAGTTTTAGTAGAATCCTACGGCATTAATGCAGCAGATATTAACTGGTGGGAGGTCTACTAGTTTCCTTATAGCCGTTTTCCGGACCGTATTTTGCGGTCTAGGGTTTATAAT
>Ga0307515_10016067_pt1 | contig 13738 bp, 4 predicted proteins | sample 17_EM_MG_FD_194513 | JGI IMG/M metagenome (GOLD analysis project Ga0307515, IMG submission 194513) | Populus trichocarpa ectomycorrhiza microbial communities from riparian zone in the Pacific Northwest, United States - 17_EM | ecosystem: Host-associated > Plants > Roots > Unclassified | place... | reverse complement strand
AATGTCTTAGGTTAACTTTTAGCTTATTCTTATCCTTAAGTTTAAACCTTTCTTATATTAATCTAAGTGTTATAACTTTATTTGCGGGTATTAAAATTCGCCTTTTACTTCTCTAGTCCTCCAATTACTTTTCTAAATCCTTTAATATTATAATTAAGGCTCCCTTAATATAAGTTATAGCCTTCTCTATAATTAAGTGGTTTTAGATAACTTTTTTGTCTAACCATATATAGAAATCTTCCTACTTATTATTATGTTATTGCCTATACCACTTTTAGTATAGCTGCTTAAGTATATATAGCTTATCCGTAAGGAAATATCTCTTTATTACTACGTTATAATAGCCTTTAGTATATCGTTCTTTAAACCTAGTAGGAATCCCTAGATCCTCTTCTTATTCTAGTTTAGTAAGCTACTTAGCTCTTAGTATACCTACTTTAGGCCTATTAATAATTCTTTATACTAGTGCTCTATCCTTTATATATCCTAATATACTAGATCTCTTATCTAGTTTTTATTCTTGCTATAAGGTAATTCTTACTTTAAATTTCTCTATAGTTTCCTTTATGTTATATCTTATAAGTAGATCCTTAAAGTCTCCTTACTTCTTAATCTTAGTATTAGCTTTTTAATCTTTAGGCCAAATACTATATTCCCCTAGTAAGTCTTTTAAGTTTATATATTTGTCTCCTAGTTTAACTGCTGTTTGTATTATAGATTCTCTAATTTATAAAAAAGCCTCTTGCCTTTTACTTATGGGTGTCCTAATTTATACTCCAAATTCTTAATCCCTTAGATTCTTTAATCCTAAGCTTACTTCTAACTTAAGCTTAGCTCTCGCCTTAGTCTAACTAGGTGTCCGTAGTGTTCTTATTTTATTTTAAGAGTCTTAAATCTCACTTATCTTATCTTAAGAATCTTATACCGTTAGGAATTCTTATTCTAAGCTTATTTATATGTCTTTAAACTAAGCTACTGCCCTACTCTATTAGTTTTCGTCTATTATGGGTCCTTAGGTATACCTTATCTTACTTTAAGAATCTTAGTTATCTCTTATCTTGTCTTAAGAATCTTAAGCCTTTAGCCTTTTGCTTTTATTAAGTGCCGAAATAGTTTGCTATTTTACTTCTCTTATATCTTATAAAGCGATAGATATTATATCTAGTAGGGTCTTAATCCCTACTAATATTCCCTATTCTATAGTGGAATTATCCTTTACCTTTAGTATAATATCTTTAAGGTTTATATACTCCTAGTAAACTACTTCCGTTACCTTATTATTATAAAATATTTCGCCTATATTAAAGTTATTATCTTTAATATCTAATCTATAAACTAGTTTATTAGTTCCTCTATACTCTATAGATTTTAGCTTCTATAGCTAATAGCTTACCCTATACTTAGCGTCTTTATAAATTTAGTATGCGTTATTATAATAAAACGCGAAACTTCTAATTAAATACTCTTTTGTTCCTTATAGTATACTATTATCCCTTTATATATATATATCTTCTATTATTAGTCTAGTTCCCTTTATTATATAGTAACTCTAACTATCTTTATAATCTCTTATAAAGTAACCCTATTTTTTATAATTTATATAAGCTCTATCTTTAAACTATTAACTTTACTATAAAGTCCACCTAAACGTCTTCTACTACTAAGATCCCTAGTTTAGCCTTTACTCCTTAGTCCTATAATTACTAGATCCTTAACCTTTAGGTTTTTATAGTTTTTTACTCCATCTTTTATAGGCTTCTTTAGTACTACTTAGGTCTATTAGCTCTGCGCTATACTATAGTTTTTAACTTAGCTTTAGTTATTACGTGCTTTACGTTTTATATAACTATAGAACTCTATCCTAACCTCTCTTAGTTTATTCCCTTTAGTAGATCCTATTATTAATCTTTATTACTTAATCTATTAGTTCCCTTAGGGTGTCCGCATCTTCTATTAGAATAATTATATCCTAAACTTTAGCCTTAAGTCCCTACTTATACTATACTATAAGCGCCCTATTATTCCACTTAACTTATATTGCTAATATTTGAAACTGCGTTATATACTTAATTGCTAAGGTTCGCTATATAATATTTTAGAGTTTTCTTTCCGCTATAATTACTACCTCTAGGTCTCTAAATATTTGTGTAAGTTATTTTATAAATTTGTTTTAGCTTAAAAATATAAACCGTACTTCTTAGTTTATAGTTATTATTCCGTTTACTTATATCTCTATAAGGTAAGACTTAAACTATTTAAGTGCTCTTCCTATTAAGAATAACCCTATATACGCTATTTAATCTATAGGTATTACTAGCTTTACTCCCTTTTACGCAACTTTAAAATATATTTATATAAGGAATCCTTTAAGCTTTAATCTCTCTTCTAAGAATCTTTTAATTAATGGTAACTTAACCTTTACTACACCTATCTCATTAATCCTTTATTTAAGTACTATATTATTCTCTATTAACTAGTTAACTATTTCTTATAATTATTTTACCGTTATAGGTTATTGCGAGTTAGTGTCCGCTATATTAGTATTACCCCCTAACCTTAACGTAGTTACCGCCGTTAATAGCGTTATAGTGGCTGCTTTTAGTGGCATATTATTTAACTTTCTATATTTAATACTATAACTAGGTAGTAATTGTATAACGGAACCTTATAGCAGGAACTATAATGGGCTCGTTAATGGGCTAGGTATATAGGAAATATAAAGATATTAGTTAATAACGTAATAATAACTGGTAGAGTGGTTGCCTAATAGATTAACTCTAATTATATTCTGAGAATTACTATAAGGAAGGAACTATCTAGGTAGGGATTAAGGGTCCTTAAATATATAACTGTACTTCTATGAAATCCTTCTTATATATAATGTACGTGTACTCTGTCTGCTTTATTATAGATTATATAGATCCTATAGATTATATAGATCACATTATATGACCTTGGTTACTATTCCTCGTCATATAGCTCTACCGGATCCATCCTAGACCGTGCTCTTATTAACCAACTAGCTTCTTCCGACTCCTCTCCTAGTAGTCGTAACATCGTACTTAAAGCGTCCGTAACACTTACGAGGAGCTCTTAGTTCTTTAATTAGTCCTTTTAAGATATCTCTTGCTGTTTCTCCCTTTGTAAAGGGATTTTTTTTCTTACTAAAATACTTTGTATATAGTCCTTTAGCTATTTAACTTATTTTCTTTTTCTTCTTCTTCTTCTTCTCCTTCTAGCCCTTTATAGGCCTAGGTTAGGCTTTTTAGGGCCGTTTATAGGTATTATTCTAGGGGAGGGAGAGGAAAAGGTATACTAGGTATACCAGCCGTAAAAGTTATTAGCTTTGTTGCCTTTTTTATAGGGTTTTAATTTTCTTTTTTAGGAGAAAGGAAAAAGGGCGGGGATAGTAGATATAGGCTTATTATCGCTTATTTCTATAGGGGTTTTTTTTAAATCTATTAGACTTTGGTATCTTATAAGGGGGGAGTTCCTAGTTTTTAGAGTAGATAATAACCTCCTTAGGTCTCTTATCTCCTAATCTTAGAGGGAAAAAACTAGGCAAAAAGCCTTACTAGTTTTTACTATCCTTTTACGCCCTTTCTCCTTACTAATCTTACTAAAAGATTTCTAGGGAGATTAGGCTAAAAGGTAGTAGAAAAACTAGCTAAAAAAGGCTATTATAGTTCTTTTCTTTTCCTATTAGAAGTAGAAAAAACTACTAAGGACTTATTAGGCCTTTACTAGCAGAAAAGCCTAAAATAGCAATCCTTCTCTTACTAAGGAAAATCTAACTAAAGGAGATATAGAAAAGTACTTACACCTTCTATTTTATTAGGATTTTGCTCTTAGAGAAGAAAACTCTAGAAAAAGTCTATTTTTTAGTTTTAGTATTCCTATTCTATTTTGCCTATTTCGCTTATAAGCTAGGATCACCTTGTAAAAGAATTTCCTCTTGGGCAAAAGGGGGTAAAAGGCAAATTAATCCACCTCTAGCTTGCTAGGTAGTAGGAATTAGGTTTTAAAAGTCCGAGGATCGATTGTTTTTAATAGGAAGATAAGTATGCGTAAGTTTTGACGTATGGCGCTACCTTTTGGTAAAGTTGCATATGCGGTAGAAGGTATTTCTAATGTGATAAGCTTTATACCACTTAGCCATAGCATAAACCTGTAAAAGATAAGCGAGTGACTAAAAAAGAACTATTTTTAATTAAGTTATATTTAAGTTATATCTTTTATATAAGCCTTATAAGCCCTATTACTATATTTAATACTTTTATTGACTATAATGTCTACAATAAAATTTCTACTTACATGACTAGGTCTTTGGGCTTCTACTTAGGTTACTAAACCCAGTTAGACCCAACCCGATTAAGACCCGCCCCGACCCGTTATGGCCTCTAACTTAGCCTAAAGCTTTACTACATATAACTCCACTACTACGTTATAATAGCCTATCACACTTTAAAATTATAGAGTAGTATCTATTCTATAGTCCTACGTACTTGTTTTATTAAACAAGGCCTGGTTTTGGTTGCTATAGAAGCCTTTTATAGAGCAAGCGTATGTAGGGGGCTCGCTTAATACTTCCGCAAAGGGTAGTAAGTAACCTTTCTGCATGGGGTAAACACACAGGCGCATGGCTGGCCTAATGGTGCAGTTGAGCGACTTAGCGGGCGCTCAGCCTCTGATACCAATAGAATCGTACATGTGCCATATAATTTTAGGATCTGCACAGGAGCTTCTGCCGGGATGTGAGGCGGATTCGCGCAGTTAAAGCAGGTGGTGCTGTCGTGAAAGGGTTTCGTTTGCACTCGACCAAGCATTACGAAGTACTTCAACGCTGCGTGTTCAATATTAGAACCTCTAAAGAATACCATATTTCACTTCTAGTTCACTTCTCTCCTCTTCTCTTCGGTATTACTTCTGGGCAAGCAGTCATGATTGGTGCTAAACTAAATTATATTTTCTATTCCTTCACTACTCTCCTCCTCAGTATGTCCCATTCCGATTCCATCCTCCGACTTCGTCGTGTTCTTATAAATTCACAGTCCCAATGGCACTTGCCCAAGATAGCGGTCCTTCGATTGCACTCCAAAATCGTGTCGTGATCGCCCACGGCATCTGTATGGGCTTGGTCTTCGCTGTCTTCTTCCCTCTCGGCGGCTCTATCCTCCATTCTCTCAACTTCCGTGGCCTTGTCTGGTTCCATTCTGGGTGGCAGCTTTTCAGCTATTCCATCGCACTAGCTGGCCTGGGCATGGGTATCTGGATTGCTGTCACCACTGACCAAGTAAGAAGACTCTTCATTACACCGCTTCGAAGATCTTGCCAACCTAACTCGTTCCTGTTGTAGCTAACTGCAAGCAACGGCCACCCTATAATCGGCATCATCGTAATCGGTATTCTCTTTCTCCAGCCGTTCGGCGGACTCCTTCACCACATGCTCTTCCGCAAGCACCAGAAGCCTACGGTCTGGGGCGCAGCGCATCGCTGGATGGGCAGAGCCCTGCTGATCCTCGGCGCTATCAACGGCGGCTTGGGCCTGCAGCTGTCGGCGGACACCGTCAAGGGCGAAATCGCTTACGGCGTGCTGGCCGGGATTTTCTTTGCGTTATGGGCTGTGAGTCTAGTGCTGGACAAGCGGCAGAAGGCGGAGCCCATGGAGAGCGTCGAAGGCTCTCCTGTGCAGGAGGAGAGGAGCTATGGGAGCAATAATAGGCTAATGGGTGCTCCAATGGCCTAATTCGGGCTAATTTTCTCTGCCGTGCACGAAACCCCAGCAGCATTATGTAGAGACGGAGGTATCGGGGTGGCACAAGTTATGGTTTCCTTAGCAAGCAACATGATGATTACGTAGAAATCCTGATCTAAGAATGATGATTTAGAAAGAATATGAGCACTAGTCTGACGGATGTTGCGAAACATCTCACGCGTGCTATCCTCTTGTGCTGAAGCGTCTCATGCTTGATACATCTACGCAGAACCCGCTCGCGAGGTTCTAGCGTTATTTCTTAACAATGTTAAGGCCCCCGCGCATTCCGCCCGTTCTCGCATGGGCAAGATATCCGTCCAGAAACCAAACAAGAATCGCATTCTAGCGAATTGCCTCGAAGGCTGCTTTCTCGTCTTCATCACTTCACCAATCCAATGCCTCATTCTTCGCCATGGCGTTGCTGAACCTCAATATGTACAGAAGCGGATGTCCAAATTATGCGCTGTGGTAGTTCGGATTGTGACCTAAATCATGCACGCTTTCCCTCGCAGCCGCAGGCATACTATCCCATGACGTAGGTTTCTGGTCAGGCGGTGGGGGGGACGGGGCAGAGCTTTGCATTGCCGGCATCTGATCCCATGGCGTAGGTGGTGGTGGCTGCGCAAATCCGTTGTGCGGATAGACCATGTGGTAGCTGGCAGGGTGCGGGTCAGAACTCACAGCTTCATGGGCCGCCTTCTTGAATTTCCAGACGTAGATGACACGGATTAAAGCACCGATGCCGAGGATCATGGGAATAGTCTGGCCTGCCGAGGAGATGTCGTGCACGCCTTGGATCTTGTTCCAGCAGATGGTTAGCTCGACACCGATGATGACAGTTGTGGCGACGATAAATTGGCTGGTAGAGTCAAGGATTTGCATGAGGTGTGCGCGCTTAGGCCTTCGGGTCCTGGGTTAGTGAATGAAACTAGGAGTTGGAGAGGTTGGCATTTATGGACGTACAAGTCTTGATCCAGAGGTTTATATTGCTCTTTTTTAAGGATAACTTTTTTCCCCTGGCTTGGCCGTACCTTTGAGACTACTTTCATGCATACAAGGGTGATGCAACATAGTAAAAGGAAGAGACAGAAAATGATGTTGAGCATTCGGAACCCACGGTTGTTGAGCTGGATCTTGTGGAAGAAAAATCCATACTGCGCACACTTCACTGTAGCGAGCTTTGGTACCTGATGAATCCAGTACCACAGTTCAAACCCCAGCACGGCAGTCAGAAGCACACTATTCATGTAGCCGTATACTCGGCCCGGATTGACACGCGGGAATCTCGTAGGATCCAGATTGGGATTGCAGCATGTAAATATGCGCCATAAGTATATTGGTACAAGGACAAGGTATGAGCCGAAAGCGAGGAAGAGGATAATGTAAGTCTCGACTATTGGAAAGCTTTTCTCGGCATGTTCTTGTATCGTCTGGATGAAAAGGGCTAGAAATGTCGCCGCGACGAAGAGGGCGTTTGCAAGGCGAAGAGAGCTTGATTCCTCTGGTGCAATCCAGGCTGCTAAGATTCCACCATACCATTGTAGGTAGTATCCAATGCGGATGCCGAGGCCGTACATATCGGAGTTTCCCGAAAAAGTGCAAGTTTCCATGGCTGAAATATAATGAAAGAATTAAAATGAGAGAGGGGCTTTGTGCGATAACTATATATAAAAATTCTAGAGAAGGAAGAATAGGAAATTGGTAGCTGAGAATGGGAGGCCGCAAGGCTAAAATCGAAGACACACTTCAAACTTCAGCAGAGGCTACCCTTTTCATGCCTTGTATTTTGAGCCGCAAGTCCAGCCATCTCCCTGTTCAGCTGGGACATGCTTTTGTGCTGTTCTAGTCTCCAGCCAATATTGAGGCTGAGCCCAAAACGCAAGGGCTCTAAATCAAGCCAATCATAACATAACGATTATATAAGTCAAGCATGGCTTGGCAGGAACTCGGCGCCTCTGAAGCGCTTGGCCCCCATGGGAAGCTGCACATGAAGGGGAAGCGGAATCGTCCGCCCGGAAGCTGGAAAGATACTTGCTCACATTTTTAAAATTAGAAGTCTCCTGCAGCGCATCCCTTTAGCGGTTTCTATGATGCAGTTGCCAGGGGGCAATACAACGCGAGCGATGAATTGTGCAGCTTGCCTTACAGGTATTTCCTGAATGCAACTTTTCTCTTAAGATGCTTAAATCTCTTTAGTTTCGGCCTTAGTAGACCACCATGGCCGATGCAACCCACGCAACTTCGAACATTTTCTGCAGGTACGAAGAATTCCCGACCACCCGGGTCCAAATCGCGCTAGCATTCTTAGTGGTTGTATCACGTGCCACATACTAGTCGCGTTCTTGCAGCTTCCAGCAAGAGAAGCTCATCTCATTCGGTAGGCTCAGCATTGTACAGCATGTACAGGCTCCAGTGTCCCCCCCTGTGTGCGCGCGCAACACACACAGTAATTTCGGTAATCACCAGTCAAGTGCACCATCTAGCGTAGATACTGTGCGCTTGCCAAAAGAGCTGTGCACCCGCAAGAAAGGCAAAGCCTTAAATTTTTAAGCTTAATTGCAAGTGCGTATGAAGCGAAATTGCTGTGTTGCGCGCACACTGGGGGAAACACTGTACAAGCAACTTCACGTATTTCTGTAACAAAAACTACTTAGTTTTTCAAATAGAATGACTTTTCCGCACAGCATTTAGAAGCAATGGAGTCCAATGACACTGTTCTCCGGCGAGGCTGAGGTGCATCTCTTGGGCAGCGACAGCCCTTCGAGAATGCCTCGCGCTTCTACCCAGCTTCTAGCTCAATTTACTTATTCAACAGCATCCGTAGCATCCGTCGCATCCAAATTGCGCCATGCCTGGCATCGAAATCTTAGGAATTGTAGCTTCAGCAGCGCGGTTTGTTGACGTTGGTCTCCGCGCTCTACTAGCTCTAACGAAACTTTACTCCAATCTTCAAAACGCGCCTAGGAAGCTAAAGGCTGCCGTTTGCGGTCTGCAAAAATTGATCCGGCTAGAACAAATTATTCAAACGGATATTGAACGCCCCTATGACGGCCCTGGCTCGACTCTTAGCGTTTCGATTGCGCCCGACATGCTACTACGGCCATCGCATAGCCCAACGAATGTAGACGAGGCGAAACAGCTCGAATCTCTTCTCTATCAACTTACTTCTACTCCGTCGGACCATATTTTGAAGTGGGGTTGGAGAAGAGTGATAATTCTGAAGGATGAAAGTGATATTTTGGAGATACGCAAGCGTCTTGAAAGGCCGAAGTCAGCCTTGGACTTATGGTTGGGAAATGAGAGCTTTGAAATGGTCCAAAAACAGCTGTAAGAGCGGTTTCTCTTTGAGGGAGGGCCTGATAATGTCTTTCGGCAACTATTTCGGCACAGCATATTTAGTCAGTGTCTCTGATACTCGCAGGATGACCACTCAATCTGTAGGAGCAGCTATTTCGCGTGTCGAAAATCAAATCTAAGTATCTACGAATGAAACTATTGCGGGACTGAAACTTGAGATAGAAGGATTCCAAACCGCGCATGCAAGGTTGAAGATAAAGTAATCGCCATGGGTCAGATCGTTCCGCAACGGACCAAGCAGTGGAGTTATCCTCAAATACAGTCCCTGAGCTTGTAGGTCGACCAGCAAATTTACTGTGACCAGAGTTGCTGATAAAAAAACAAGCAAACCCGCACAGGTCAGAGTCTGGTCGGAGAACTCGTGCAAGGCGCCTCTACTGGCCCGTGAAGCTGTGCCAGGTGCTTTTAGTGGTCTAAGTGGGTTTGCTTGTTTGTTTATCAGCAACTCTAATTGTGACCCTTCCTAATGGATCTGTCCTTTCGCTCACGGTTATCCCGCTATTGTTTGATCAGGCTTGACTTTCCCTAGGCAAGACAAATTTGTCGCGAACTTACATCTGCTCCAAGCTTGCTTAACAGTATCCATGACGATTCTCGCGAGAATAATACCATGCATCAACTCAAACAGCCGCGCATGAAGTCAGGGTAGGGGCTATGGTTCTTTAAATACACAAATTAATTCCTAAGAAATGTACTAAGTACGCCAGTGCGTTAGTACATTAGTATGTTGCGTCCCCACGTTCTTACGTTTCTACCTTCCGAGTTATAACCCCATGATTTATTATGTGACTTAGTTACCCCTCGTCCTATAGGTCGATTGGTTCTATTACCTCCTATACTATTATAACTAACTTGTTCCTGTCCTCTCTTAGTAGTCGCACTACTACTGATATAAGGTCCGTAACACTAGGAGAAAAAATTTCGTTAGGTCGCTACTCTAAGACTCCTATAAGGGAGTATCCTAATTACCTATCTTGCCCTATTCGCCTTCTAGTACAATACTTTTACTTAAGTTAGGATTACTATAAAATTAATATTATATACCTGCCCTCACTCCTTTAATTACCTTACATATATATATACTTATAGCTATCCTATTTATAGTATAAATCTAGTCTTATATAACCTTCTACTATAAATAAATAGTAGGATAACTGGGTATTTTATCCTAGGGCCCTAATCTAGGTCCCCTATCCTAGCTAAAAATAAAAGAATATAATAAAATATTACGCGTTTAGTAAACCTAGGCAATTAGGTAGAGTAGTATAAAAGGAAGGTAGTTAAGAGGCTTATTATAGGCCTCTTAAAGCGTATACTATTTAGTTACTATGCCGTATAGGTGCTATATAAAAGGAAGTGGTGACGCCGGTTATAGACACTGTAATTTGAGTAAGCTAATATATAGACGTAATAGCTGTTTTTAAGCTTTTCGTTAGGGCTTACCCTCTTAGTAAAAAATTCTCCACGCTATTACTACACCGCAGCGCCGACGCAGCGCAGCTATATATACGTCTCTACGTTTACTCTAGTAGATATAATAATATCTAGTAGTCCGTAGATTTAGTAGACGTAGTAGATATATAGTTAGGCCGCTTCTTTAGTATTAATATTCTTATAATATAGGATTAAGAACAGGCGCTTGCTAAAGCGGTTAACTAAAATTATAACCATATCGTATCCGTTACGGTCTATAGGTAGCTTATAGAAGTCTATAAAGATATACTACTAGGGGCGTTTTAGTATTCGGAGTAGTTTTAATAGTCCTAGGGTTTTATCTTATAGGATTATAGATCTATAGCAGCTATTTTAGATTCGTATATAACGGTTAATATTTATAACTATTCTGGGCTAGTAGTAGCAGTCACTAATAATCTTATAGGTCTTATTTTTTCTAGGGTAGGCCGTAAAGACCTAGGTATAAGCTTCGGTAATAAGCTAGGTCCGTAAGTTCTATTCCTTAGCTACTACTAGCCGTTTCTAGTGCTTAAGTAGTCCGTTTTTAAGGGACTATAGGCTAATAATATTCTTTACCTTTTTACGGTACTCCTATAGAGAGGGGGTTGTTTAGTTAGCCTATAGTAGTTTATTAATAAGGTTAAGTTTAGAGGAGTTAATAGGATATATCTTAACGCCTAAGGAGTTTATACTTAGTTCTGCCTATATCTAGGGGTTAAGGTATTCTAGTTATAGTAGCGTCTAGGCCTATAATAAGACCCTTATAGCCGTCTAGTCATCTAGGTCTTATTCGCGCCTTATAAGAGTGTCCGCACGGTTTATAGCGCCTAGTCTATATATAATTAAGAAGTTAAACTAAGATAGGGCATCTACTTAGCGTGCCTATTAGGCTGTAAGGGCCTTAGTTATTATAAAGTATTCTAGGGCCTTGTAATCTAAAACTACCTTAATTGGCTTAGGGGTCCCCTCTAGCTATATATACTAGTGCTAAAAGCTAGAGATAATAGCTAGCATCTATTATAGTCTTCGAATAATATATAATAGGGTACTATTCTCTATCCGGTTACTTCTAGGAAAAAATACCAGCTATTACGCTATCTAAGGTATTAGTTTCTAGTATTAAGGGCCGTTCCGGGTTAAAATAGGCAAGTAAGGGAGCTAATACTAGCTATTTTTTAGGCTTATTAAAGGCCTGCCTATATATAGCGTTAAAGTAAAAGGGCTAGTCTTTTCTAGTAGAATAGTTAAAAGGCTAGGCAATTCTGCTGTAGTTCTTAATAAAGCGTTAGTAGAAGTTATAAAAACCTAAAAGTAATTATACCCCCTTTACGGTCCGTAGGGGTACCTACTAGTTAATTACAGCTGTCTTCTTTAGGTTAGCTTTAATTCCATTTATACTAATAATAAAACCTAGGTACTTTATACGCTTAATACTAAACTCTAACTTCTTAATATTAATCTAGAGGCTAGCCTTATAAAGCCGTTATAGGACTTTATAAACATACTTCTTATATTCTAGTTTGTTCTTAGAGTAGATTATAATATTATTTAAATAGGCCGTATAGAAGTCGTTAAGGTAGTTAAAAAGTACATTGTTTATATACCGCTGGTACGTAGCTAGTCTATTAGTTAGTTTAAAAGGGAGTACCTTATATTTATATATTTTATAATAGGTCCGAAATATAATAAGATCCTTAAACCTAGGGTTTATCCTAATTTAGTAAAAGGCCTAGCGGATATTAAGCTTTATAAAGACCTTAGCTCTACTTATTTAGGCTAAAGTCTTATTAAGTAGGAGCAGCGGATAGCGGTCCCTATAGGTTATATTATTTAGCTTATAGTAGTTAATACAAAAGCGGAGTCCTCTATTTAGCTTTTTAATAAAGAGGATAAGTAAGGTAAAAGGGGCTTAGCTAGGCTTAATAAAGCCCTTATTTAGGTTATTAATAAGATACTACTTTATAGCCTATAATTTAGTAATAAACTACTTATAGAGGAGGCTAAAGCTAAGGGTATTTTTCTTGCCCTGCTTAATCTTAATCTTATAGTTATATAGTTAGCAAGATAGAAGTATATTAAATGCTGCTTTAGAGAATACGTTCTTAAATTTTTAGCATGAATAAGGCAGCTTTTATTCTACTAGTTCCTTATCTATAAGCTCGCTTTTTTATCCGCTAAGCTCGCCTTCCTTTTCCTTAATTATTTAGTTAATTTTATATAAGCTAGTTATAAAGGCAACAGTATTAGGCTGAACTAAATTCTAGTAGAATCCTACGGCACTAATATAGCAGATATTAACTAGTAGGAGGTTCGCTGGTTTCTTTACAGATATCCATTAGGTTGCATTCTATAGTATAGGGTTTATAGTTTTCCTTAGCTTACGTTCTATTTTCTATAAGTTATCTTTTCTATTTATTAGTTTAGTATAGTATCTAATATTTCTAGCTTTCCTTTATAGCTGCGTAGGGCCTAAGTCCTCTATAGTTAACTTAGCTAGGTTACTACTAGCTTCCTAGGTCTCTAGTGCGGGTAGTATAGTATAGCTAGTCTAGGGGCGGTGTAGTATATAAATCTATTACGGGTTAAGCTGTATATCTTTCTTAAAGGCCTAGTCCCTTTATATAGTAACTACCTAGTAAATAGTGTGGTGGGGTAAAATGGACCACTACTTAGTGCCTTAGCATTTTCCTGTATATATTGAGCCTTCGGCTTCTCTCCTTCTCTCTACCACGACCTACTAGAATACATTCTTTCCTTTCTTCTTACTAACTGCTTTCCTACTAATTAATTACAACTGACGACCGACTGACCGACTAACCGACCAACCGACAGACAGATAGCATTGTGACTTCCTATCTAAGAGGGACCGCGTATACTACCACAATAGTATTAATTTAGGGCCGCATAAGGTTTTCCATTATAATGCTGATTTCTTTTATAAAAGAAGGGGTTAGGGGTAGGGTTTTGGGCTAAATAAGCCGCCTACTCTATATATTAAGCTATAAGCCTAAATAGGCTAGCTATTTTCTTTTTAAAATTATACTATAGCTTCCTAGGTCTGTAATAAGGAAAGGGATATTATACTACCTTCATCCATTAATATAGAGGTAAATCCGTAAAATAGTTGTAATAGGTAGTCCTATTCGCCCATTATACCTATAAATAGGAATT
>Ga0307515_10016066_pt1 | contig 13738 bp, 6 predicted proteins | sample 17_EM_MG_FD_194513 | JGI IMG/M metagenome (GOLD analysis project Ga0307515, IMG submission 194513) | Populus trichocarpa ectomycorrhiza microbial communities from riparian zone in the Pacific Northwest, United States - 17_EM | ecosystem: Host-associated > Plants > Roots > Unclassified | place... | reverse complement strand
ATAAAAAATTTAGAATCAAAATAGAAAAGACGCTATAAATAGATGATGGTCTCAGAGTTAATACATAAAGTTTAACTTAATTAATCCTCATATTTTAAAAATTATAAATGCTTCATACCTCAATATTTTATTAATTTTATTTTGATATAAAAGTTTATTTTTGTTATTCTTTAGTCTCTAACTTGAGAGAGGAGAGAGATAGAGGTTGTCGGATTCCAGTGTAAAGGGAGAAAATATTGTTGAAGTCGATTTAGGCCACCAAAACGGTTCATCTTTTTTTTTTCTTCAAATGGTTTTATTTGATGAGGAGAATTCATATTATGTGATTTTTTTACCTTGAAATTTTCTAAAACACAAATCTAAGATCAAAAAGATTTTTTGTTTTTGGTTGATTGATGATTTTGTGATTTAGGCCACCAAAACGATTTATCTTTTTTTTTTCGTCAAATGGTTCCATTTGATGAGGAGAATTCATATTATGTGATTTTTTTACCTTGAAATTTTCTAAAACACAAATCTAAGATCAAAAAGATTTTTTTGTTTTTGGTTGATTGATGATTTTGTGATTTAGGCCACCAAAACGATTCATTTTTTTTTTCTTCAAAAGGTTCCATTTGATGAGGAGAATTCATATTATGTGATTTTTTTACCTTGAAATTTTCTAAAACACAAATATGAGATTAGAAAGATTTTTTGTTTTGGATTGATTGCTGATTTTAAGACTTTTCTGGGATTTTAGAGGCCGTGAAAAGGTTTATTATCATTTTTATGGTGTTTTTTGAGTGTTTTGGATTAAAAAATGGTTGAAAATAGGTTTTCGAGACAAAGAACCATCTAGCTTGATTTTTTAACCACCACAATAACTAAATTCTGGAAAAATTAGGCCATATGTTATTTGCCGCAGCAGATGACGATGTACCTGATTTTTTTTTCTCAAAAAAATGATGCAGACGACAACATAAAAAAAGGGCCCATGTGCGTGGGCCCTAACCAAGATTTGTTTTTATTTATATATAGATTAACACTTTTTTTTATTTTATTTTGTTTATAAAATCTCTTTTAAATTACTGTTATTTTTTTACTTTTTTTTTGCCCTCTTTATATTTATATAAATTTAAGATAAAAAAATATTATTTAACTTGTTCGAGTCCTTAATCTAGATCATGAATTTGACAAGTTAAGCCACAACACCAAGATTATTATTTTTTTAATTTCTTTTTTTTATTGATACCTTTTTTAATATCTTTTTTTAAAAAAACAATTTTTAAATTTATTTATTAATTAATATCACTCATCTGTGATTTTTTAATCTTTTGTATAGAAGTACTTTATTTTTTAAAATAAAAAATCATATAATTTTTTTAATATGTGTAGTCTTGCATAATATTTTTTCCTTTTATCTTATTCAAACAATTTAATCTGTATGTTTTTTTCTATTATCATTTGATTGGATAAAAAAAATTATTTTGATTAAGAAGATTTAGAAAAAACAACCGAGTAAATATCATGTCTTGTAAGATTAAATATCTTGATCTATATTTGTCTATTAATTTTTCTGATTTTATTTTTAGTTAGCGTTAATGTTTTTCTAAAAATAAATTATCAACTCACATAGTTTTCAATTTGTTTGATTACAAATATACATAAACTTTTTGATTCGCACTTAAAAAAATCTCTTAGCTACAAAAACACATAAAAAAAACTAGCATATATAAAAAAGAAAGAAACATGTACTATCAGAAGGGAATTCTAAAAATATCATCATAAAAGTTTTACAGTGGATCATAATATTGAAAACCAATATATATCGTAAATATAAATAATTAATACTTCTGTTTTTTTAATTTATAAAATTATCTTTAAAATCAAACTTCTTAATACATTGCAATCTCGTTTCTGCGTTTGAAAACGGTGTTTTAGAAAAATAATCAACGGTCAACTTTAGAAGGGATTAATTTATGATTTTTAAAGCTAAAAGGACTAACTTGAAAATTATAAAAACGGGGACCTAACTATAATTTACTCATTTTTTAATTTGCGTTGATTTTAATAAGAGCCAAGAACACTTCATCCTTCCAATCAAAACTTTTGTGGTCACAAAACTTCCAAAATAAAGATTTTGTAGAAAATCAATGGATAATATAAAGTTTTGCAAAAAGAAAGAAGAAAAATGAAAAAAAAAGTGAAATATAAATATTGATAAATTCGATTAAAAAACCTACTCAAATCTCTCTCTCTGTATTGGCTCGCATTTCGCAATGGGTCAATATTATTTTTTTAAATATAAAAAAATATTAAAGTATAGAGAATATTTTAAGTTCTTTGAGTCTAGTGGTCAAGCCAAACCCAAGAGCCCAGGTCTAGAGGTCATGCCAGACCCGCGCCTGGGACTGGTGGCCATGCCAGACCCCTACGCCTTAGCCTGACACTAAACATGATTGTCAGCCCGCGCTCGGATCTGACATCAAATATGGTTGTCAGACCCAAGGCTCTTAGGTCTGGTATTGTTGTCAGACCCAAGGACCTTGGGTCTAGCATGATACCCAAACTCAAGTAGCTGGAGTCTAGTTTGATTGCCAGACCCAAGCAAACAACAAACAAACAGATAACAAGTGTACATTTTAGTTGTCATGAGAGAAAAGAAAAAAAACACAAACAATTGATCATCAACGATAATCCAACCATAATATCTTTACATGTACCGTATCATATGGAAGAGAGCATGTCTGCTTATCTATCTAGAGAGTGTATGGCTAGATTTAATTATTAAAAGACGTTTCACGTGTTTTTTTAATGTCGTTGGTGCCAACCACACACTAGGATATATGGAGCATAGCCAACAGTTTTTTAAATAAAAAATAGAAAAAGTAATATGAAAAATATTAAAGCATTCTCGTAATTTTTTTAATTACGATCATACTCAGATAAATTTTAGTATAACAATCCACAATAATTTTGTCTTTAGAGCTGCAATGAAAACCTGAAGTCAATATATACATTAATATAAAGAAACTCGGCATTCGCCATCCCTAACAAGAAGCTTGATCAATCCAGAACTCTCTTGTACCTAACAGAAGCGAGATAGAAGAGTCATGCAAGCAACTGTACCAGTTTCATCATCACTTCATACAACAAGTACAGCAGCAGACCCAACAGCGCTCTCCACACAGACCAACAACATGGCTCTTGTCCCTGCCCCACCATCAGAAACCCCACTTTTTGCAGAAGTAGACATGTGTTCCGATTCTTCAGCAACGACTGTCCGTGCCACTGTTATCCAAGCCTCCACTGTCTTCTATGACACTCCTGCCACTCTAGGTACTTCGATTCTTTATGCCCCAGAAGAAAAGGAAGATTTCTTTTGTTAGTTGTCATGTTCTAAGTTCTGATTCTTGTTTGTGTAAAGATAAGGCTGAGAGATTTCTGGCTGAAGCAGCTGGATATGGGTCTCAATTGGTTGTGTTTCCTGAAGCATTTATTGGTGGTTATCCTAGAGGATCAAGTTTTGGTGCTACCATTGGTAGTCGTACAGCTAAAGGTAGAGAGGATTTCAGAAAGTATCATGCTTCAGCCATTGATGTTCCTGGTATGTAAGAATAAGACTAAAAGTTTTTCCTTTTATGAATTTATTTTGTTGAATGATTAAGGGTTTGCTAGTTGATTGATTAAGGGTTTGGTTTTTGATTAATTAAGTGGTTATTGGTGATTTATGTAAAATATAGGTCCAGAAGTTGACCGTTTGGCTGCAATGGCTGGGAAGTATAAGGTGTATTTGGTGATGGGTGTGATTGAGAGGGAGGGATATACACTCTACTGTACCGTGTTGTTTTTTGATTCTCAAGGTCATTACATGGGGAAGCATAGGAAAGTTATGCCGACGGCGGTGGAGCGTATAGTATGGGGTTTTGGAGATGGATCAACGATTCCGGTTTTTGGGACTCCGATTGGGAAAATTGGTGCCGCTATCTGTTGGGAAAATAGAATGCCACTCCTAAGGACTGCAATGTATGGTAAAGGTGAGTTATTCTGATAGTTCTCTCTAAGAGTAACTGCACTTCTAGTCCTACAATTCATGCATGGGTGAGAATCTTTCCTGCATTAGTACATTCACTCTTGGGTGGCCCTCTCAGGATGACAGTTTTAGCTGGACAACAGATGAATGCCTGTGTGGATGTGTGCTTGAGTGGCTGATCCATAATGGGTGTGTGTTTTTGTGTCTTCCTGTGTTTAGTCTGTGCCGTGTTCCAATTTTGATCCGAGCTTTGAGTTTTATTCACTGCTTACTTTGCAAGATCAGCTCAATTAAAAGAGCTGATTCAGAGTTGTGCTAGGATAGAGTTGAATGCATAGATCATTGCCAACATCTCTTTTTCTGTGCATTTATGCGTTTGTTGAGATTTTATTGAACGTTTAGCTAAGTAGTTCATCTTCTATGTCCATGCCTGTGCTTGATATCGCATTTTGGAGTTTAATAGTATCAGGCTGCTCATTCCCATAGTTGCAATAGTAGTTTGCTCACAGCAACATGTAATCTTCATGTTCTAGAATTGTCAATGTCAATTTGAATACTCTAGTGGAGTTTGTATATCCTCATTCTGTTTAGACATGAGCTGTTAAGTGATATGAAGTCATATTTTTTCGTTGTAGTGATTGAAGGTCATGGAAAGTTATTTACATTGCTTGACTATAACTAGTATCAATATGATATATTTCTCGTTATTGTTTGGCTGAATCAGATTGCTGTGTGCTTTATGTTTTAAATTCTCTATTTTGACTGCATCTTCTGTACCTTTTCATTAACTCGTGATACTTTTTTATGTTGTAGGTATTGAAATATATTGTGCACCAACAGCTGATTCCAGGGATACTTGGCAAGCAACGATGACCCACATTGCTCTTGAGGGAGGATGTTTTGTACTATCTGCCAACCAGTTTTGCCGGAGGAAGGATTACCCACCTCCCCCAGAGTATGTCTTTTTGGGCGTGGAAGAAGACCTCACACCCGATTCTGTTGTCTGTGCTGGAGGCAGTGTTATTATATCACCATTGGGAACTGTTTTGGCTGGACCCAATTATGATGGGGAGGCACTGATTTCTGCAGATCTAGGTATGTAAATTGTCACTTCCATCTTAAGCTTTTATGCTTCTATATGCCATCAAACTTCATTCTTACTAATGCTTGCCAAAGAGAGTAGTTTCTGTTATTTTCTAAGGAGAATATACAAATCAAATATAAGTGAAGATGTTAGAGAAATTGAGTCTAAGTAGCTATGATGGTTGGTTTCCGAATACATTAAGGAGACACTGGAAACAGACATTAGCAATCTCTTCTCGAATCTCTGCATGAATGATATATTTGGTTGAGAGCACACTAAAGCATTAAGAGAGAGAGGAAAAAAAAAAGAAAAAAAGGCATCCTCTATTTTGAGTTATGTCATGAATAGTGCCAAAGTGCTTACAAACAACACTTAGTAGTTATTACTCCATTCATCCACATTTTATTCCCTTCCAATATTATTACCTTGCATGGGAACCTGACTGATCGTTTCATGGCTTCACCATAAATTGTTTGAATTCTTGCAATCTTGGAACGCTAATTTTGTTTAACTTTAGAAAGGTCGGTAATGATGTTAAAAAGAGTGATTTTTTAAATTTAAAAGAATAAAGTGCACGATGAAAGGTGTGGAAAACATTTGGGACAGACAGAATACATGCTAAAGGGAAATCATGCAAATTTCAACTGTTAGGGCTTGAAGTGTCTATCACTACCTGATCTGGCTTAATCATAGTTGACTGTGAAAAAGTTAATGCTTAAACTTCAACTCACTCACAAAAAGTATGTTCTGATGGGTCAGAGAAATTCTCCCTGTTCTTCATTTGTCAATATCGGTTGTGTAACAAACTGTAAATGTTTTATGATCGGTTACTATTAAGGGCATCCCTTGAAAGTGGATTGCTTTAGTTGTGTTCTTATTTTCGAGAAGAATTCTGATATTGATAATTATCAAAATCATGACCAGATCTTGGAGAAATAGCTAGGGCAAAATTTGACTTTGATGTGGTTGGACATTACTCAAGACCTGAAGTTCTCAGCTTGACTGTGAGGGACCATCCAACAAATGCAGTTATGTTCACATCAGAATCAGCAAAAACTGAAGCCTCTCGTAAATAGCCATGCTCTCACTTTCAAGCTAATACTGCTCAACACGAAAAACGGAGCATCCTCGTCACTAATAAATGGATAGGTGCTGGTTCTGACACCATGATCATCACAAAGGTCAGGTGTATGTTTCCTGTTGTACATTCTTCTATCCACAAGCCTCTCGTGGAAAAGTGTGTTGCGTTCTTATGGCTGTTAAAGTGCTGCAGCTTAGAGTCATAGATGGTCTATAAACTCTTCCTCCAAGACTTCGATTTGGACTAGTTTTTTCTGAGGTATGTATGCTGAAGCTAAGTTTGCATAAGTAAATTCCTTTTTGTTTGATACCTGGGACTATCGGGATTGAACTTATGGGCTCCTCCAACTATTTCAACCTTGAGTCTTCACTCATCAATACAGGGGCCTAGCTTGAAAGAGTCAATTTGCATGTGGTGGTAAAAAAAAAAAACTATGCTGTAGGGAGCCAGAACAGTACTGACCTTGGTATCAGAAAATTTACCAAACATGTTCCGAGTACCAAGAAATTCATATGAATATGTTAATGGTCTCTGAATACTACACGATCTACTGCAGACTGACCTCATCTCAAACATTATGAAGTTCAATAATTATAGTCAAAGTTGGCTGTCTCCATGTTAACCTGACAGAGGTTCAGTTAGATGTCATTATTCAACCAAAAAGGCAAATGATTTTTATTAAAATTTCTCAACGTTTCAATAGAAAATTGTCTAGGATGGCAGATAAGGAAATACTTCCACGCTTCGTTTCCTGAATACATCTGCTAAGTCAATCTCTTCCCTTGATTTTCTCATCAGAGAGAACTTAATATATCAAAAAATGTTCGAAACATGATTTTTGCGTTCCATTTGCATGGACTAATCTTCTGAGCAATCGCTTTTCATATATAAATATGATATGCTTGTTGTAGATCATGAATGGTATTCCACGCAAGCAGAATAATAAGAATACATAAGTACTGGTTGACAAGTGATCTCAGATCCCTATAGCTTGTATATGATTTGTATTTACTGCGGGAAGGCTTGAAATTTTAGAAGAAAATGCAAGCACTGCATTTCTGCAAAAAGGGAAAATATAATAATAATAATAATTTAGAATGTTTAATGTCTGGAGCTTGTTGAAGTTCGACAATTACCTCCTGTTCCTGCTATCCTGGGCTTCAAATTATTCCCTTGTATCACAGGTGAACCATCCGAAACTACACTGCCAGACTCTTGAAAAGGCAAGGATTGCCCCCACAGCCGCGTAGGACTAGCAAAGTTTCGTATTGGTGATCTTTTAGGGCCAGATAATATGTGGTCTTTGAGAGTCCTCACTGACCTATATTTCCTAATTTCATCTTCATAACCTTGTGCTTGAGAATTGAAACCAAGCTCGGCTACCCTTTCCTGATCGGGCATATCTGGTCTTGCCTGATTTTCACTGATCAAGTCACGGCCAAGACCATCAATACCATTGGAATTTCTTCTTTGCAGGCAAATGTTTCCCCATTGAATATTATCGGAGATCGACTTCCTTCCCTTGAAATCTTTACCTCCTGAAAACCACTTCGAATTGTCCTCGGAAGCGTAACACCATTTGTAGCTCTTGCTGTTATTGTCCATGTTTAATTCAATTGAATGAAGATCACTATCCGCTGAATCATCTCCGTCATGAACTTCTCCATTTCCTGTTGCGCCCCCTTTATTTTCTTCTCTCTCGGCCTGTTGACACGATCCGAATTGGATTTCCTCTAAGTAAGCTTCAAGCTCTTTAATCCTGTCATAATTTGGAGAGCCATCACCATCTTTTTCACCTACTTTTTCTCTCAAGTAGGTCTCGAGCTCATTTCTTAACCTCTCCACCGCTGCATTTTTCTCCTCGAAATGGTACTTAGCCTCAGAGAGCTTCATCTGGACTCTTTCTTCACGCAATACATCAGCAAGCTGAAGCATTTCCCTTTCTTTCTCCACCTCATCTCTCACCTTCGCAGATTCTTTTTTCATTTCTTCAACCTCAGCTCTGTCGTCCCCTATACCTCTAGCCAGCTCATCACAAACTTGCTCTAATATCTCTTTCGCCCTTTTTTCAGTCTCTAGCTCTTTCATTGCCTTTGACAGAGATTCCTTTGTATCGGCCAACTCTTTCCCAAGCTTCTTATTCAATCTCTCTGTTTGTCTTCTTAATTTCCTCTCAATTTCAAGCTCTTCTGCAATGCATGCTATAGCACTGCGAATCCTATCTCGCTCCTTGCTCTTCCAAGCTGCCTTCTCTTCCTCAAAATGCTTAACAAGGTACTCAATCTCACTGCGGTTTGATCGCTGTTCTCTTATCAATTGATTGACCGAAATGCAGGCTCTATCAAGCTCAATCCGAAGGGCGGAGACAAGAGACAAGCCTGATGAGTGCTTCTCCTCAAGACCGCAAACATGATTCAAAACTTTCAAGAGCTCCTTGGAGGTGGTCAGCCCATTACTAACATCCTTCAAACAGGTCTTAATTCCAATTGTACGAGACCGGCCTTTCGGATGACTTTCAATCTGCATTTTGAGAAGTTGGATCGGTTATTTCCCTCATATAAATTATCCCTGTAAAACAACTGTGACAAACTAGCAGATCCTTATTTTCTCACAAATTCTCAAACCAAGCATCCATTGATGATTCAGAGAGTACAAAGAAAAGAAAAACATGAAAAAAAAAATGCAATATTACTATGCAACATTGGGCCCTTTGAGAGACAGCGGAAAATGTTTGGTCCTGATTCTGAGACGCAATTGTGTCAATCCAAAATCCTGTAAAGATTTTCTTTTTGAACAGGTAGAAGAATTCAAAATTTTGATGTCTTTAATGGCTGTTATTATTATTATTATTATTTCCTGGAGATAACAATGCTGAAGGTACTTTGTTGTTTTCTTTCTAAGAATAATGCTGAAAGCTGCATTAAATTTGGTGTCTGTAGAGTCAATTTGAGTGACATTTTTCAAGCACCAATTTTAAAATATGGACCATCCTAATCTTGTATATGCTTTTGAGAACATGGAAAATTATTTGAAAATGACATCAAAAAAAGTTTTCATGTACCTCCATCAAACTGGAATTGCCAACAGAATCCAGACCTCCAAGATGATAATCAGTAAGCTGAAGTGTCTTTGTAACAACTGATGTTCTTCTCCTATGACTATGGCCTCTAGATCGCTCCATCCTCTGCATGGCATAACCCATTTTTTTTAGTTGAGAGTAAAATTCACATGGATATATGAAATCCCGAAAAAGGAAAAGAAATTTAAATATGTTTTCACCTCTGAAAAAGGAGTGTAAGATGGATCTGACAAGTGTGGCAACCTTGCCACCTTTTCTCTGCTTCTAACCTCGTTCTTGTCTTCCAAATCCTTTTTAACTCTTGGTGAAGGTATTCCATTGATCTCCCACAAAGTGGCAGCTAATTTTCTTGCAGAAACTGAGACTTCTTTGGCTTTGCTTCCATTTTGATGTGGTGTGCACTTGGTGGATTCAGCATTTGGCTCTGCCAAAGTTGGAGATTTTGAGCTTGTCATCCAGATTGGAACAGGAGTACTAGACCCACCTCTCTTTCCAACAAGAATAGCTCTCTTGAATCTGTACTTTTTGACTAAAGAAGACGATGAAGACGATGAGTTCCCTCTCTTTCTTATCTTACACTGCTGCTGCTCTCTGCTTTTTGCCTCCATGAAACTATATCATAATCCTAACAATCCAGCAAAATGTCTTATAAAATTCTTACTAAATAGCCTTGTTTTAGTGCTCTCAGGATTGGAACCACATAATTACCAGCATCAAGGAATGTTTTCCAGGGATTTTTAAAGATTTGCAAGATTTGTAGCTTCGATGAGAGATTCTAGCACATTTATGAGGCAAAATACATGCATAAGTGCCAAGTATCTTGCTAGCTGGGTTAATGGTGGCACAAAATTCAAGAATTATACTACTACTTACAAGATTTCAAAATCTTAAAAAGATTTTAGAGATTTGAAGGTTAAAGTTGATAAGAGTGACCCCTCATCATCTCTTTGTTCACTCTTTTTGGTAAGTCCAAACTTACAACCACCTTGAATTCCTCAAAGAACACACAAAAAAAAGAAAGAAAAAGTGGGAAATCAAAGATTCAAGAACCTAAAAAGGGAGAAAGGAGGGTGGGGGTGGGGGTGTGGACAAACTGTCAAGAAATGGGATGTTAGAAGGAAAATTTAGTGAGCTTTGATTCATAGATCTTGAGAGGGAAACAAAAGGCAAAGACAGAGAGGTTAAACACTTAAATGTGTCGTTAGCGTTGCTGTCTTGTCTTGGTTGATAAACGAGGACAAGAAGACGACGTGGCGTACACGTGAGCGTTTCTTGTAGTGAATCAGGGACGTGCATCTGTAAATGGACGGTCGTGATCTTGACCATGTTCATTCGAATTTATCTCGTCTCCCTCGTTATTTGTATTGGAATGTTCTTTTTCCTTTTTCTTTTTCTTTTTTTGAATATATACCTTGAAATCTAATCATAAATTTAGGACTCTAATCAAGCTCAAATGAATGTCATGATATTAGATTGGTTTGACCAAATTGAATGGAGTTTGAAACAATTCGAAGGATTAATTTAATTAATGGATATATTTTACTTAATATTTTGTGATTAGGTGAAGAATTTATATTTCTTCACACACCAAATTAAAGTTATTCATGTTCGACTGCTCTATTGTTTTCTTTGAGGAAAGGAGGAGGTTAAAGAACTTCTTCAAGTACCATTAAAAGGAAAACTTTTATCACGAGACTACAAAGGGAATTATGGGCCACTTGTATTTTTATTTGTTTCAATAACATGTGATTTTTATATATATAATATTTTCCCATAGATTAATTGAATGTGGCGTGAAATTATTGATTGTTCATCTTTCGTGCATGGAATTGGAACATGGATAGTTAAATAAAAAATAAAAAAAAAATTTCAGAGATGTTTGGGAGTGTGGTGACAATTGCTTTTTAAATTGTTAGTCGTTTGGAAATGCATTAAAATAATTTTTTATTTTTAAAATTTTTGGGAGTGTGGTGACTAATCACACGGGCCCTGAAGTTAACGACCATGTAAGCCTCCAGTGGCCATCATATGAGCAACCACAAGGCTCGAACCTAAGACCACAGAGGGAGCAAACCTCTTGATCCCAAGTTCTTACCACTGGGTCTCCACCTAGATGGTTGTTCATCTTTTGTGCATGGAATTGGAACATGGATAGTTAAATAAAAAATAAGAATTTTTTTCAGGGATGTTTGGGTGTGCGGTGACGGTTGCTTTTTAAATTGTTAATCGCTTGGAATGTATTAAAATAATTTTTTATTTTTTAAATTTTTTTTTTACATCAACTCATCAAAACGATCCGAAAACATCCAAAAATTATTTAAAACATAAAAACAAAATGTATATACAAAAAAAAAAAAAGGGGGAAAATATACATGAGGACGTGCTCAAACAATATCAAGCAAGAAAGATGTTAATTGCATAATTAACCCTCAATGCCTCAGCTTAAAGATCTAAGAAGCTAGCAAAATCATAAGACGATCATGGCCTTTGACATTTTCTTCGTGGCCATGGACAAACACGTGATAGGATACAAGCTTGTCTTTGAATCCCACAGCATAGCCCTAACATGTCACGTTGAGTGGACAGAAATTGGAAAAAAGAAGAAGCAAGGGGCTTCTATGCAAATATGAGAAAAAAAGGGGGAAGGTACAAGAGTGGTAATTTCAGAGGCCGTTTAATCAGTGCCAGTACATCTATCATCAGTCCATTGTCAGTCAAGATCTTTGTGATCAAAGAAAGATATCAGAGGGTCGGTTTCGGTGGGAAAAGACCCGTTCGCTCGCAGTGAAGTCTAGGGTCCCGATTCTGTCCCTACTGCTTTACTTATCTACTACATCATGTCATACGGATTGGCTAAAGTTTTTTTAATATAAAAAAAAAATCAGATATTTCAGATATAATTTTTTTTTAATAAAAAAATTAAACCATGGAAAAGTTGATTTTATATAATGGTTGATTTTACTGATGAAAAATAATATGGATAACTAATTAAAACATAATTTAACTAAAAAAATTCAAGATATTAGATTGACTTGGGTTGATTATTATAATAACCTAAAACATATCAAAACGAATTATAAAAGCCTAATTTTAAATCAACTTAATATTAAATGATGAAATTGAAAAAACAAATCAGTTAAAAAAACACCTAAAAAACGACGTGAATTAACATGTTAAGCTCGTAACTCGAGTCATAAGATCAAGATAATCTCATAGAAAGAAAATCAAAATAAATTATGAAATTCAATTTTCAATCAGTCCAATGTTCAAGGATGAGACGAAAAAAAGAAATCAACTAAAAAATAACATAAAAACAACCTAAGTCAATCTATCAAGCTCATCATCTAAGTTATAAGACCAAGATAATATCATAGAAAGAAGGAAAAAAAAACATCATCATTTAAACCGGATTAACTTTTCAAATCCACAACTCTGATTATGAGATTGAAATAATCATATGAAGAGGGAAAAAAAATTATGAAACTAAAAATGAGTCAAGTCAATATGGATTAACCCGTTAAGCACTATTTTCAGGTCATGAGACATGGATAACCTCATAAAAATCAAGCCAAAATAAATTATGAAACCTAATTCTTAATTAAACACAATATTAAATGATGAAATTGAAAAAAAATTAATTAAAAAAAACTGAGTCAACTAGATTAATTTGTTAAACCTGTAATCCAGGTCATGAGACAGAGATAACCCAATAAAAAAACAAATCTAATATTGAAGGGTATGAGACTGAGATAACCTCTTAGAAGAAAAAAAAAACGACTTGATTTAACCAAGGTTAAAAAACCAAAACCCGTGACCCTGATTACGAGATCAAGATATCCTCATAGAAAATAAATCAAAATAGATTATGAAACTTAATTTTCAACCGAACCAATATTAAATGATAAAATTTAAAAAATTCTCAATTAAAAAAAAAACACAAAAAACAATCTAAGTCAACTCGAGCTAACTCATTAAGCATTATTCATGGGTCATGAGACCGGATTAACCTAATAAAAAGCAAATAAAATAAATCATGAAGTATAATTTACAATTAATCTGATATTAAAGGATGAAATTGGGGGGAAAAGTTAAATGAGGAGAAAAAAACCCTAGCCAATCGGGTTAACTTGCTAAACTTGCGATTTGTGTCATGAGAGTGAGACAACTCAATAAAAAATAAATTTAATATTAAAGGATAATATTAAATAAAAACATCAATTGAAAAAAAATCAAAGGAACAAAAAAAAACACAGACAAATATATTTTTAAGGCCACACCAAAACATGCGAGGAAAGTACTATTCATTGTTATAGCACTCCCCATATGTTATAGTATATTGTTAATAATAATAATAATAATAATAATAATAATATAACCATTAACACTATTGTTGGTGTGATACAAGTTTAGTTGTAAAATCTGAATTAGCTTGGTGAATCAATCTAGAACATGAATTGGTTCGGGTTGAAAAAAATATAAGAA
>Ga0307515_10016065_pt1 | contig 13739 bp, 3 predicted proteins | sample 17_EM_MG_FD_194513 | JGI IMG/M metagenome (GOLD analysis project Ga0307515, IMG submission 194513) | Populus trichocarpa ectomycorrhiza microbial communities from riparian zone in the Pacific Northwest, United States - 17_EM | ecosystem: Host-associated > Plants > Roots > Unclassified | place... | reverse complement strand
ATATTAATTAAAGTTTATATAATAAAGCTCTAAATTAAAGCTTTGGGTTAACTAATTGGCTTATTACACTCGGGTCAAAATTTGCGTTGGGGGACTAACGTTCCGCATGTTAGCCTAAAGCCTATATTTTTTAGCGGGGTACTTAGAGGAAGAGGAAGAGGATAGTATAAAGGAAGGTAAGGATAGCGCGTTATCTTCGTTATTAAGTATTAGGTTTTTAAATAAGTCGCTTTTATTTTCTAATAATTTAGATTAATTATTAGAACTGCTGTTAAAGTTAATAAAAAGAGTTTCTAAAGTAGAGGAAGCCATAAAAATAGCTTAGGGGTGGTTAAAATGTCAGATAATCTGTATTCTCGGATGCGTAGGACGTGCACGAGTCACGTGCACGGGTCACGTGCATTGTAAATATCTTCGTCTAAGCCCAGGGGCCCTAGGTCAAGCAGCCATCAAGATCATCAATCAATCAACCCATTTCATCAATGAATAGCTCTATATGAACTATCTGACATAAAAGGAGGGTGTTGGTAGAATAGAGGCATTTAGGTATTAGTTTAGAAATTTTTACGTATAGGTATATATTAGAACGTACAGCGTATTTATAGTCCTTAGTAAATACCTTACATACTACCGAAGCTTTAAAACACTAATATATATTTATAAGCTTATAAATATTTATAAGCCAATATCGTATTCATATCGCTTTATAACGATAAGTATATCGCGATAAGCTTATGAATAACGTTATCGTTGGGAGCCCTGACTACGCCGATTGGTGCTTGAGACCTCTCAGTAAGCCGATCCTACATGCGAGTGTCTAGGTGCTGTAAGTTCTCTCTGGTGCACATCAACCCATGAGAAAACACTTGCAAATTTTGCTATGATTCCCCGAGATCGCATTGTTTACAGTCTATTAGGATTTTTGTAACTTTTTGTTCCATTCCCGTGGTTTGGACACGAGGAATTCACTGAACAATACTATTGTTCATAAAGTTAACAAAGCCAATAAGGGTACGATTTCTTTGTACATTGTTCGAGCAAAGTTCGGCCTATCGTACCGTCTACTTAAGTGCAGCTATCGGCCTCTGTAAATGCTTCTCGCAGATAGCTAAGAAGGCCTCCGCTAATTCGAATCGATAATTCGATACGCTTGGTTGTTTGGCTTTGGGCGTATTGGAACACTGTTAAGACCTTCCTACAGATTCTACCGACACTCACCGACTGAAAGGATCGCCAATGTCTATGAAGTATGTGTCTGTGCCTTCGTGGAGAAAGAAGCCAGTTGCAGGAGTCAGGACACCGCGGCCGGAAGAGGCAAAGAATGCCAACCGGCAACAAGTTACGAAACCTCAACCTCAAAAATACAAGCCACAAAGACGACCAGCAGATACAAATCGCCATGTTTCGCGCAAGAAACACCCAAAGCAAGAACCACGAGTTGCGGTGGCGAACAGGCACCAGGACAAGATATCGAAAATGCCTTGTGGTAATCCAAAATCTCATGAACGAGGCGATCGGGAGCTGAAACCGAATCATCGATGTAGTGTTTGCCGGACTGACAGTGAATCGACCCCATTTCCAAGCCATCATAAACATATCCGAGATCTTGGCAAAGGTGGTGAAGGAGTCGTGAAGCTTTGGCAGAACACCCGCACAGGACAACTCATTGTGGCTAAGAAGCTCATGTACAGAAGCGGCCGCACTCCGTATGAAGCAAAAATGCTCATGAGAATGCCAAAATTTGAGCGTATTGTCTCATGCTTGGGGGTTGAATCCGATTCATCATTGTCGCAAAGCCGGACAGTCTTACTGGAGTACTGCAATTCTGGCGACCTAGATAGGTACTACAAGAGCCTGGCGGGCCAGTGCTCTGAATCTTTTATCTGGCATGTCTTTAAACAGCTTAGTGAAGCCATTGCGTTCATACATAATGGTATAGGTGTGCAGTCTGAAGGCCATAGTCAAGCATGGACAACTATTATACATAGGGATATTAAGCCAAGTAACGTCCTGCTTACGAGTCCTAGGCCTGGCGAGAAATTTCCTAATGTTAGACTAGGAGATTTTGGTTTGGCCAAATGCTTCTCGCCTTCGTCAACACCAGCAGAGAACAACTCATTCTGTGGCACACCTCCATGGCAGGCTCCGGAAATACCTAATGCCATCCCAGCCTCAGATGTTTGGGCCATCGGAGCAATTGTTCATTATCTAGCGCTTGGCAAGCCTCCGATAAGAACATCTGGGATTGGTCCAGCACGGATTTGGATTCGAGACAATGTGCCACTCTGCGTCAGACGCAAAGATGCTGAAAAACTGTTTTACATCGCCAAGAACCCGCGATCGCCACAGCATATCAATGTTAGGTGCAGAGAGAAGCCTTACAGCAGCTTACTAGACTATTGGATGATGCGTGCTTTGTGCATGAGTTTTGAGCTCCGAATCACTGCTTCTGACCTTCTTCGTTTCGTTGGACGAGTCGCAGATATAGCGATCGATCTTGTGGAATACGGGAAAGAAAACTTGCTCAACACACAGAGATATACTGGAGCTGAGACCGACAGTGATGTGGTAGAAGACTTCTTAAGCATCGTTGCTGCTGGTAAAGAGTGTGATGCTGGGGAAGACACCTCATCATCACTTAGCGATAAACCAGGAACTAGTCAGAATCACATTACAGGCAGGGAAGATTCACTGGATAAAGAATTGCTGTATTTGGATACATCCCGACTTTTGTATGCAAATATCCGGAAGCCAGTAAGGCCAATTGTTCAAGGAAGTTCACAGTAAGTAGTTCGTTTAGTCTGTTATTATCATGCCTTTATTCCTGGTTATGTATATTAATTAAAACATTAATAATATAACTACCTTAGCAGCTGGCCTTCTAATAAGATAGGACTATAAGGCATAATGCTAGGTGTACGGTAGGGAGCAGCTAAGCCGAGCAAGAGTTACAGGAAAGTTGATGGAAAAGGACAATATATAGCAAAAAGTGTAGGCAAAGACCTGTATAGAGACGAACTGATAAAGAGAGGAAGAGGGCCGCAAGCCTAAGGAGCTTATAAGGGGGTGCTAAGGCCTAGCCAAAGGTAGCCCCTGGGCGATCCACCTTAGCAGGGGTTAAAATATCCCTTATAAAGACTTAATACCTTTAAAAATATCTTTAGATATTAAAAACCACAACCTTTTACTAAAGCGTTTATATTTACTTTTATTAACTAAATAATTTAAAATAAAAACTTTGTAAAGCTATTAGACGTAATGTTACGGGATACCCCCGTAATACCTTATACACGTCTACCTGTTTTTACTAACTCGGCAATTAGAGACCGATTACAAGACCGCAATTTGCCGCAATCTATAACAATCTACCGCATTCTGCTATATTCTACTAAGTCCGCCAAATCCTACTAAGTTCTGCTAGGACCGTTACCCGAATCTTATTTTACCCTATATACATATTAACTAAGTAACTAAGTTAATAATATATACCCTTCCCCTTTATTTCCTTACCTTCTTTCCTTATATAACGTCTTAACTTTATTATATAGTTTATATACATAGCTTAATAATATCTACTTCGCTATATATTATTATCGCTTATACTTACTCTATAATATATAGTATATAATAAGCACAATTAAGTAGCTATTGGTAGCCTTAACCTATAATAGTAGGTAAAGAATTAAGACGTTACGTAAAGAAAGGAAAAAAGGAAAAGGTTATAATAAATATATAAGGGCGCGGAAAGGCTTTAAGGAAGATTTAAAAAAATGATATAAATTCTATCTAAATTTAAGGGTATATAGCTCTTGCAGAGTATAAGACGTTGTGTAAAGAAGAGAAAGGAATAATGAGAGAATTATATAATTAAATAGTTAGGGGTTTTAGTGGTCGATGCGTATATATATACGCATACAGTTTTTAATAAACTTCGGTAGAATTTAACAGAATTTAGTTAATGCGTTGGAATTTATTTATTAAGTGTTTTACTAAGATATTCCTACTGTAACTGGGCTAGTCCTGTTATAGTACCCCCCCTTTAGCTAAAGGTCTAAAATAATTCAATTTTAATTAAAACTTATAACTTATCGCGTTTATATACTTACGTTAGGTAGTGGTATAAAGTTTTACCAGTTCTATTATTAAATAAACTAATTAGGATTTTCTATCCCTAGAATAAAAAATTGCTATTAGCTTAGTTAAGGTAGTAAGTAAAACTAATATCTTTACAGAGGGTCTTAGCAAGGCAATCTTAACTAATTAGATAACTTTAACCGCCGGTTAAAGTTTTTTAATATCTTATATATTATATAACCGTATTATAAACGTTATAATATATTTTAAGTTCTTTTTAAATTTAAGCTTCCTACTATTATGTTTCGTGTATTTATATTAGGTAATAGTTATTTACCTTTATATCGTGTCCATCTAGCTAAAGTAGGCCGTAAAGGATAGTCTTTATAGAATTCTTTTACTAGGGAAGGTGTATTAGTCTTAATTTGCTTATAAGGTTCTTAGGTTTATATCTTATATTTTTTCTATTTAATAAAAAGTTTAAATTATTTAGATTATATCTTTTATTATATATCGTTAATTAAGTTAATAAAGTAAGAACTATTACCGTTGTTAATAATTATAAAAGGTAGTAGTGGCACTTTATAAGTTATAGGTTTACTCTTTAAGGGTTATAGTAAGTTTGTATAAAATATTAGATATATTTTTATCTTAGTTAGCAGTTTAAGATTATAAGTATATAGGCTTAGTTTCTTCTTAATTTAGTATAGGCCCGTAAACTTCTAGTCTAGTTTCTTTAAGGGTTATTAAGTCTTTAGGTAAACTATATTACCTTCCTTAAAGTCCTATATAGGAGCTTATTCTTTATTTATATACTATTTAAGTGTACGCTAATTTACTTTATAATAGTTCCATTAACTACTTTATTTAATTAGCGAAGTTATACACGTTAATTAATTAAATCCTCTTAATTATAGGTCCTATTATATTAATTTTGGGTTATAGTTTAAATCTAAGTTAAGGGTTTTATCCGTAAGTTACGTAGAATAGTATTACGCCTATTAATTTATTTCTTATATTATTTATAGTAAACTTAGCTAATAGTAGCCACTTTTCCTAGTTATCTTATAGGTAGGAGTAGTATATTTATAGGTATTATTCTATAATCGCGTTTATAATTTTAGTTTAACTATCTATCTCTAGATAAAATATAGTTAAGAGTTATATTTATATACTTAATTATTTATATAGGGCTTATTAAAAGTCTAAAATAAACTGGCTTCCGTAGTTAAATATTATTAAATTAGGAAGTCCGTATAGCTTAAAGACATACTTAATAAAATATTTGGCTATTAATATTGTATTAATTAAGTCTATAGGAATTATATATTGCATTTTTATAAAATAGTTAATAACTACTATAATATTTATAAACCTATTACTATTAAGCAGGTTAACTATAAAGTTAATTAAAATATCTTGCTATTTTTATATTTGTTGGTCACACAGGGTGACTCACCAATAACGACTACTCGAGTAGGTTACAGTGATGTTGGTTAATAAAGCTTCTTTTGATTGGAATGAGGAAGGGCGAGGAGCTTAAGACTCCTCGCCACGCTAGTGCCGCGGCGTCACATGACGACCGCTTGCCTCATTCTCGACAATATTAGAATTGGTAACGGTTAAGGTACTCCTTACTTCTTTATATAAGAGGTTTTCCTATATATGCATATTCTATATATTTAAATTTGTTTTTATATATAGTTATACATTATAAGCTAGTAATATACTTATTAGATAATCTTATAGGTTTTTATACGGCTAGAATACCCTACTATAGGGGAATTATATATAAATTTGAGTATTTTAAATTATAAGGGTTTGGAATTTGGGACTATTATCTTCTATTAATAGTATGACTAATTATTACGGATTTCGCATTTAGCGAGTGCAATATCCTTATATTACTATTTCCCTATTTAAATTGCTTTTATTATATCTACTATTTAGGGGTTATTCTTATATTCGTGCTTTATTAATTTATTAATTTCTAATTTATTTCTATTAAGCTCCGCGTTTAAAAATATAGGGTGTAGTTTCTTAAAGTGTTTAGGGGGCAGTAGAATTTATAATTAATTTATAATCTGTTTGTTAGAGGCGTTTATAAGTAAGTCCTATAATTATTATATTAATAAGTTAGGCTTTTAATTAAGTTTACTAGGTTAGTATATAATCTTAAAGTTAAATTATAAGAGGTATTTAGTCTAACAAATTTAGCATTATATTAATTGCTTTATAGTTATAAAGTGCTATAGGTTTTTATAGTCTATTAATACGCGTATTAGGAATAATAATCCTTTAAGTTCTAGACGCTATTATTTAAAGTATCTAATAATTATAAGCAGTTCCTTATTATATATTTTATAGTTTAATTTAATAGGGGTAAGTTTCTAAAAGAGAAAGGCTACTAGGCGTAGCTCGCCGTTTTTATTATATTACGATAATACTCCTCTTAGTATATAATTAGATAAGTCTATTTTAATAATATATTTAAAGTCCGGATTAAAGTAGGTAAGAATTAAAGCAGTTATAAAACGATATTTTAGGTCGTTAAAAGCTTATTTATATTTAGTAGTCTATTTAAATCTTATATTCTTCCTTATTAAGTTTACTAATAGTTAAATAATTTTGGCCACTGCTAATTACACACCCCCTAATCACTGCTCGTACACCCCCCTAATTGATACGCGCACACCCCCCACTAAACAGGCTTAGATTATTCCTCTTTAGGTTAGAACGTCACGTGTGTACGCGCGCAACTATCGCGTGTGCATACCCAAATCAACACCTCGCATTTGCAGACTTTTCCCTACATCTACCATGGCTCTTAACCCACCTCCGTTGAAGCTGTACGATTACGCAAACTTTGCCCTTAATAATATTAACGAGTTCGCCAAAGGGCAGGGCTATGCGGTGTCAAAATTCCGCTCAAAAACCGATAAGCAGACACTACCTACTATGCGCAAAATATGGCTCCAATGCGCCAAAGGCAGAAGCTATAAAAAGACTTCCAGGGAGCGCCTTACTGGCTCTCGTATGACTGATTGCCCTTTTGCACTTACTATTACACGTATAGTAATTGGGTGGCAGGTGGAAGTATAGGATCCTACTTACAATTACGGAGCCTTTGCGCATTTTATGGCTCTACCGCATTACCGCCAGCATACTAAGGAAATAAAGAAGACAATTGCTGATATATTAGCCAGCAGTATTACGCCTAGTAAAATACCCACAAGTCTGCTGAAGAAGGACATTACAATTAGCCTTAAAGATATCTATAACGAACGGCAGCTAAATAAGAAGCAGCTGCTTGGTGGGCTTACCCCTGTATAGGCATTACTTAAGGCTCTTAACGAGCATAGAGGCGACGATCTTGAATTAAAATACTACTTTGCGCATAAGGAAGACGATAGCAATTACCTTAAATACTTGTTCTTTGCTTATCTAGAGTCTCTTAAATATTTATAGAAGAATCCTAATATCTTACTACTTAATTGCACCTACAAAACAAACAAGTTTAAGATGCCCTTTTTATACGCAGTAGGCGTTAACAATAGTGGGCAGAACTTTGAGCTTGCTTATTGCTTCCTACTAGGTGAAACAGAAGACGACTATAACTTTGCAATTTAACAGATCTATCTTCTTTACTCTTAATATAATATAGCTCTAAAGGTTGTAATTATAGATAAGGAGCAAGCTCTTAAGAACGCGCTGCGGCGATACTTCCCTTCGGTTCCTTAGCTACTCTACCGCTAGCACGTTGCTAAGAACGTCCTTACCCATATATAAGATAACTGGGTAGTAAGGGCAGATTAATATAATAAGGAAAAGGAGAAGGCATAGGAGCACTATAATAACTTTATGGAGCGCTGGACAGATTGCTATAAGCAAAGGTTATCCGGAGGCTTTACTACTGCCTGGGACTAGCTTATGGAGGACTATCGCGATTAAGAGCGCCTTACCGACTACTTACGCGATAAGTGGTGGCCATATCGGAGGGAGTTCGTGACTTGCTATACTAATATTTGGATACACTTTGGAATTTGGTAGGCAAAAAGTCGAGCTTTTCTAAATTCTCTTAGCTAACGTACTCTCCCTAGTGTCTTATCGCGACTTAAGGGCGCGCACTCTAAACTAAAGCGCTTCCTTATAGTATCTAATGGCGACTTATTTAATGTTGTTTAGAATATTAAGAATCTCATTAGGAATGATATAAACGCCCATATAATGACGTTGGCGAGGCAGAAAGACCGCCTACCGCATGACGTTCGCCAGCTAGAGTTTAAAGATATCCTTACCAAAGTAACCCCTGTATGCCTCCGTCATCTTAAATACCAACTACAGCTTATAAAGGCAGCTAATTACCAGCCAAATTATAGCGGCCAATGGACTGCAGTATACGGCCTTCCATACTGCCATACTTTCTATAGGCAGCTGCACCGAAGCGCTACCTTAGTACTAAAAATATAGCTCACCGAAATTAATATACACTGGTGGTTCGATCGCCCTCTACCAGATCCTCCTACTGGCCCACCTATTAGTCCTCTATAACGATGGTACTGGAGGAGTCCTCCACATGCGTTTCCTGCTTACATAAGCAGAGTCCCTTCTTATTCGGTCTCCGCAGCAACTACTTTAGTATCCGTAGTAGTCACCCCAGACCCCGTAGATATAGGCCTATATTAAGGCCTATATTCCTTATAGTTAGATTCCATAGCTTTATTCATTTATTTAATATCATTTAGTTTATTAGGTTATGAGTACTCGTTGCTACCAAGCTGCGACGTTAGAAGATTAACACCTTACCACAGGTTGCATCAAGGGTTACCACACCCGTACTAGGTTATTCCTTACTGCTCTACATTATTTCTTATTATTAAATCTACGCGTTAAATTTATTTATTTACACATCACTATGGGTAAAGACTATCCAGGCATTCAACGCCTTAAGAAAGACGGTTTAAATTGGACCTAATATTGGACGTAGCTTAGCACGTACCTACGTAGTAAGGGCCTTCTGTATATTATTTGGGAAGATATGGGCCCACCCCTCTACCCAAAGCTCCAGGAAGAAAAACCTACGATATCTATTAATTAAATACCAAAGGACGCTAATAAAAAGGAGCGAGATAAGATCCTTAAGAGGTCTTAAATTATTGCAGATACTAATGATTTAATTCGCTCAGCTAATAAGGCACTCTCCTATAAGTACGATAAGGAGTTTAAACAGTACAGCAAGGAAGACGGTAAAGTCTATTTAGTCATCCTTGGTACAATCGACAATGAAATCCTTACTGCCTTAAAACATAAGCAGACGGCAAAGGACTATATTAATTACCTTAAGCAGACGTTTAAGGCCCATGGCTTAATCCATAAGGCCAATATATAGGAGACTTTTATTAAGCTCCGTTTCTAATTAGACTAAGCGGTTACTACTTTCTTAAGCCGTTACTAAGAAGCGGTTTAAGGAGTTAAGTAGGTAAAGCTTGCCCTAGATAACAAGATCATTAACTATTAATTTATTAACGCCGTTGACGAACACTTCCCTATATAGGCTTAAATCCAACGTAATAAGATTCGCGACGGCTACATAATTACACTAGTTTAATTAATTGTTAACCTCACCAACGAGGCTCGGCGAAAGGATTTACTTAAGAGCTTCGCCTTAGTTAATAAGCCACTAGGTAACTCCAGTTAAGGACACGGCAACAGCCATAGTCGCGGCAATGGTTAAGGCAGAGGTGGTAGGGAAGCCGGCTATAGTGCCTTATTAGGCAATTAAGGCCCTACTAAGGATGCTTTAAACAAGTACGGATAGTATAAGCTAGGTCATCTAGGTAGTGAGGAAGATTGCTAGATAAAGCACGCCTACCTAAGGCCCGAATGGTGGAGACCTAGAGAGAGATAACCTTAGCGCTTAGGTAATAGAGCAGCCTTAACAACTACTAATAAGGCCTCTAAGGGGACATCTAATCGCCCCTCTTAGGCTACTAATTCGGCAACCAGATTGATCTTTACTATATAGGTCATTGGGCTAGCGGCTATGGCTTTAAAAACGAATATTAAGGACTCCTAAATAGCCAATAGTTACTCAAATATTTACATAGGCAACGATATTAGGAAGTTTATCTAGTATTAGGAAATTAAACCTATCTAAATCTAGACAGGAGGAGGCCTAATAAAGGCCATTAGCGTTAAATCAGTCGAGCTTACAGTTGCCTAAACTAACCACTTAGCCTATATAATTATATTTACTAAAGTATATCACTATCCTAACTTCTTTATAAATATTATCTCGCTTAATATTCTACAAGAGAAGGGAGTCTTCTTTAACGGTTTCTATAACATAATTAACTTCGTTAAAAATCGGGTAGAAATAGCCTATATCCCATATATCAACGGACTTAATTTATTTATACTAGTAGACAACCCTACGGAGGTTCCTTTCGCAATAGCTCTGGCTACCGCACGATTACGCCTCTATAAGAAAGGCGTGCTTGCTAAAGCTACTATGGAGACTTAGCATAAAAGACTATAACATCTCCCTCCTAACTAGATATGTTAACTGGCTAGAAGTATAAAAGGGATTATAGTTACTAAGGATAAGCCATTTCATTGCGAGGACTATTACCTTAAAAAGGCCAAAAAGTAAATATTAAGACGCCCTTAACGACACAGCAATCGCATATTTAAAAAGGTGTACGTTAATATAGTTAGGCTATTAAAACACGAAGGTCTCCACGGAGAGAAGTACTGGGTACTATTTACCGATAACCAAATACGCTTTAGATAGATCTACTATATATTAAATAGAGGCTCCGCGGCCTCTGCCTTAAAGCAGTTCGTCCGTATAATTAAGACTTAAATAGGGATAATAATTGGCTGCTTCCGATTAGATAAAGCTGCTAAGTGGTTTAATAAGGATATAACCGATTTCTTTAAGAACGAAGGCATAGTCACTAAGGCCTCTACCCCATATACTACATACTAAAATGGAATAGCAGAGAAGGCCAACCACCTAGTTAAAGAAAGGGTTAGGGTAATATTAATTAAGACTTAATTACTACTAAAGCTCTAGCCTAAAGTCGCCAAGGTAGCTATACACGGGCTTAATATATTGCCTATATTAGTTAATAAGGACAAAGCTCCGCCCGCTTAAGCAATAGCCCTCACCCTAAAGGATACCAATTCTATAATTACGTACGCTAACTGGAAGATCTATAGCTATCCCACCTATATCCACATTAATAAAAAAACCCCTTAGCGGCAGTAGGGTAATAAGTTCGTTATAAGAGCTTAGAAAGGACAATTAGTTAGCTATAAAGGTTTATATATATATCGCGTCTATCTACCTTATAAGAATAGGGTTATTTAATTAAGCAGCGTCGCCTTTAACAAATTAGGAACCTTTCTTACTACACCAATTAGTGAGGAAGAAGGTGGCGACGGCGATATCTATTAGGTACTACTTAAGGAACTTCCTACTAACAACACTATACTAGAGGTCTTTTAGTTACTGCAGGAAGAAGGCAAGGTCTCTTAGTTACCGTAGGAAGGAACTAAGGCTGCTTGGTTACTATAGGAGGTAGACAAGGTCTCTCGGGCCTCGCAGTTAAGGGGTAACTTTTAGTCAGGGGGTGCCTCTAGCGATTATAATATCGCACCACAGCTTAATTAACCTCCTCTCACTAACGATAAATAGGCAGGTCTTAACTAGTAAGAGCTTCCTAATCTAGGAGGACACCTCTGTTAGGAAGCGACTCCCCTAAGGGATATCTACTAAGAGGATCTGGAATAGATTCTAACTAAGTACTTAGAAGAGGACAATAAACCTATAGCGAGTACTCATATACGGTTAAAGCCATAGCTTAACTATAGTATACTCTATAGAACCAGAAGGAAGGAGCTGGCTATAAAGGCCACCTACCTTACCCTGTCCTTCGCCTATACGTTTATAAGTACTCTATTACAGCCTTAGTAAATAAAAATAACTAAGGGGCTACCTCCGGAGCCACGGAACTAGAAGGAAGCCATAAATTTAATATTTAAGAAGGAGTGGAAGGCTGCGGCAGATAAGGAATAGGAGTCTTAAATAGTCAATATCTTATTTAAGATCGTTAAACTTCCACCTAGAGCTAAGGCTCTACCCGTTAAATGGGTCTTTATATATAAATTTAATAAGAATAACGTCCTATTTAGATAAAAAGCACAATTAGTATTACGCGGTAATAAGTAGCGCCTAGGAATTAACTACGGTAACACGTTTATAAGCGTTGTTTAACCTAGTACATTTAAGCTACTAATGGCCCTGGTTGCCGCATACGATCTAGAGTATAAGCACTTAAACGTAATCACGGCCTTCCTTAATAGGAAGCTTAACCGTAAGAATATCTACATCTAGCTACTAGAAGGATACCGTTAATATTAAAAGGACGGCGTTGCTCTCATAGGCCTACTGCTTAAGGCTCTCTATAGTCTTAAGTAGGCGCTATATCTTTAGTATGAGGAGCTTAAGAGCTTCCTTATTACCCTCAAATATATACTAATTTTAGCTGACCTATGCGTTTTTGTTAGCCAGCAAAGCGGCCAAATTATTATCGTCTACGTCGACGATCTTATCTTGATTGGATAAGACATACAGACGATTAAACTGCTTAAAGAAGCACTTAGGAATAAGTATAAAGTGAGAGACTTAGGCCCAATTGCGTACTACCTAGGTATTGAATTATAAGGAACCGCTAGGCGCGATCAATTCAACTAGTATAGGACGCCTATATTAGGAAGATCCTACATACGTTCTATATGGAAGACTACACACCGGTCTCTACACTAATTTACCCCTCTGCGGTAAACTTTAAGCCATATAAGCCTAAAAATCAAGCTCCGCAGGAGCTGGTAAAACGGTATTAATTGCTAATAGGCTCTCTACTTTATCTATGCAATTAGACTCGACCTAATATAGCCTAGGCCGTAGGAAAGCTCTATTAGTTTCTATATAACCCTACCAAGCTATATATAGACGCCGCGATGTAGATACTCGCCTACTATATAGGGACGATTAACTTAGGCATAGAGTTCGTCTTACCCTAAGGGTAGTAGCTACCTTTAAAAACTTTTGCTAAGGCGTTAGCTACGGACTATACTACGCCTAATTGCAATAGGGAGTATGGCGGAAGCGCACTAGGTAATATACCTAACCTATAACTATACGGCTATAGCAATACAGCGTTCACAGATGCGGTTAATAGGAAGTTAACTTTTAGCCAGTGGTCTTAAGAATATTTTTATTCATTCATTTTTATAAATATATTCATTCATAACGAATGATATACATTAAATATTTTTTTTCCCTCAAGAATTGAATTATTTATAAGCTTATAAATATATATACAGCCTATACAGGCTCCAGTGTCCCCCCCCCCTATATGCGCGCAGCACACACACCTAATTTTGCTACGTCTGCAGGGTGTAGTATATGGCCAGGGCTTGAGCCACGGCCCACCTTAAATTCGGAGCTCGGATTTAAAGCTGTTCTAAACTTCTCTCTCTCACCAAAAGTCGTGATGTTGCCTCCAGATCTTAGTATTTTGCCTTATTACCTTCCTTAATATGGCTCCGCATATAGGCAACTAGTAGCACGCCTTTATTAAATCCTTCTTATAGCT